>JGI20157J14317_10003301_pt1 | contig 12996 bp, 11 predicted proteins | sample COG_07_FD_14317 | JGI IMG/M metagenome (IMG submission 14317)
AAAATAAAATAAAATAAAATAAAATAAAATAAAATAAAATAAAATAAAATAAAATAAAATAAAATAAAATAAAATAAAATAAAATAAAAATAATTTTTATAATAAAAAAGAAATTGATTAATTGGTCAATCAAAAATAGTCGCCAATAATCTTTTTTTTGATTTTCAGCATTCTCTTTTTGAATTCGATTTTCTCTTGTTTGAGTTTATTAATCTTTTTCTCAGGACGGATGTTAAGTATATCCTTGACATCATTCACTGTTACTTCAAATTGATATTTCTCTTTGAGCCACCATTTAATAGTAGAGATAAATCTTGTTCTGTCTATTTTCTCTTCTTTGAAAATTTCGATCTGTTTTTTATCTTTGTATTTCCATTCACATCGCAACATTTCATTAAGTTCATTTTCTTCAATATCGCAAACAGGTTTGAATTCTTTTTTAATAAAATTAGGCGTAGTTAATCTAAAATTAAATAAACCCCCGCGTTTCAACATAATTAAATCTCCATATGCTCTTGGTCTATTACGTGCTATACGTCTTTGAATATCGCATTCCATAGAGATAATTTTAACGCCACACCAATAGTAATGGAATTGTGTATCAACGAGAATATTATTAAATGAGAATGTCCCACACAAACGAGCCCATTCTTTCAGCCATATATTCCAATATGGTTTCCAAAGTTCAGTTCCTTTGATAGAGAAATCGATGTAATCATTATCTTTTTTAATATTCATTACTTTATCAAGAGCGTTCTTTGTTTCAACGTTTTCAAGAATATCGACATAAACATCTAAATCACTCATTTCACGTAATCCTAAAAGATATAGGTTAATGGAACTAAATAACATAAACTTGTGATGGTCTTGATGTTTTATCTTTTCAAATAGCATTTTACGATATTTCAAGAAAAACACTTTCGAATTTTTAAACTTTCCAATAAATCCTTTTAAATCAATCTTTGACATCATTTCTAACGATTTATGGTTAAAAACCATTGTTGTAAGAATAATCTTCTCTAATCTGTTTTTTGGATAAAAATAGAACATTCCTGATTTTTTAAGAATAGGATTAACATCGTAACCGTTTTTATTCTTAAAAATAGCAATATTGAATTTATACACTTTTCGATTACCAATTTTTTTTGTTATATATTCATCAATATCTTTCATTTTCCTGAATTTGATGAATTTGTCTTCATAATAAAGTTGATAGAAGAATGCTTGTAATTGTTTATGATTGAGTGAAATCTCTTTAATACCATATAACGTTGTGTATTCCCCAAGATTATTCGCAATAAACTCAAATAGTTTTAAATTGGAAATTCCATAGAAAATTGTAACGTTTAGATTATCATAATTAATTAAAGCATCTAAAAACATTTCATTAACAACACTTTTGAACTTAACAATTAATTTCTTTTTATTCAAAAGAGTATCAATCGTTGAACGTCTCTCAAAGTTATTGTAATTGTAATTTTTCCATTTATTAAATAATGGAATAGATAAATCATTAAACTTTTTTAATTTCATAATAATTAAACTGGTTTTTATTATGTTTAATTAAAAAAAAATCATTTTTTTATTTTTTATAAAAAATAGATGATTATAATAAAAAATAACTTAAATAAATTATAATAAAATAAAAGTAGGTAATGGCAACAGTAAAATTTGTAGTATTAAATTATAATAATAAAGAGTTTGAATATTCTGTTGATAATACAGTAAATGATTTACGTCTTCAATTAGCAAAGGAATTTTATNAATCAGAGAATTATGTGGAAATCNGGTGTGTAATGAAGACACCTATTCGAGTGTTTGGAAAACTNACGCTTGAACCAGGTAAAATTCCACCATCGTATAATGATAGTCGTTTTGATAGATTTGGTTTAGAGGGTCGAACTATTCATATTAATATTGAGGAGTTGAAGAAGAAGAATGAGCAACTTAAACAGAAGGGTAATTGGTCTGGTGGAAATGGAACGTATGTGCCACCAGGAAATAGGGGACGTAAGAAAGAAGAGCCAAAGGAATATATGTATAACGCTGATGATTTTCCGGCATTAGGTTAAATAAATATGTAATAAATATGTAATAAATATGTAATAAATATGTAATAAATATGTAATAAATATAGAAAAAGGAATAAAATTGAAAAAAAGTGAATTTAAAAAAATTTAAAGATAGGGATACTATGTTTAAATATGTCTAATTTTAATGAACTATTTTACATTTTCAAGCGTGTGCAAACGAGCACTATTCCATTGAGTATTTCCAGTATTTTGACTGTTGAATATTATGTGGAAGATGAGAAATTTATTGACGTTTTAAGTAATTTTATGGCAAAGATTTTCGAGAAGGAAGGAATTACGACTTATTCACAATTTTGTGAAGCAATTGAAGATGAAAAAAATGAATATGATTCTGTTTTTGAAAGTTATTTGATGTTGTCAAAAGAGAAGTGTGAGATGAAACATAAGTTGTATTCTATTGATATGACCCTTAATAATTTTATTGGGAATATTAAGAGCACTAAACTTAACCCAGTTGATAACGTGGTTCATAATAATGCGTCAGATGGTAATATCAAGTTCTCTTATATTAAAAAGGGAACGGACACATCAAAGGATAAAGGTTCAATTCTTCATTATATGGATAAAGTGAAGCCTAAGGAAAAGCCTAGGGAAAAGCCAAATGAAACGCTTAATGATTATTCTGTATTTATTAATTATATGAATAGGTATGGTTACAATGTTATTGATGCGGAAGATTTGAAATTTTCAGTAAAATCATATACTAATAAATCCGTCGAATATAATATTTGGCACGATTGTGTATGCCGTTGTTTCAAATGTGATTGTCCTTCATACCATTATTCATCTCAGGATAATCCAGGGTATAAATGTAAGCATTTGAATCATTTTATTAATGTTTATGATAAATTTTAGATGATCTAAAATGATTAAATAAACAAAATTTATAAAAAAATATATGTAAAATTAATGAGTATAAAAAGATTAAAGAATGGATTGAGGTATTATGTAAATAATAATAAAGGTTCGTCATCTGTAAGTGTTTATTTTTTTGTTAATGTTGGTTCAATAGATGAGAAGGAAGGTGGTTATGGATTAGCCCATTTTTTAGAACATATGTTATTCAAGGGAACGAAGAGTAGATTAAAGAGTAAAAATTTAACGAATAATATTTATAAGATAGGTGCTGAAACTAATGCTTTTACATCATTTGCGATGACGGGTTATTATATAAATGCGAGTTATGATTATTTGGAGAATGTTTTGGATATATTGTCTGATATGTTATATAATTCAACATTTACAGATTTAATAAAAGAGAGAGATGTTGTGATAAGTGAAAACAAAAAAGCGTCGAGTTCTCCACAAATGAAGTTTGGTTTGAAAATGAATAAAATGATATATAAAGGGACTGAATATGCTCGTGATATAGGTGGAAATAATAGTTTAATAAAAAAATTTACAAAAAAAATGACAATAGATTTTTATAAAAAATATTATTTTCCAAAAAATATTGTATTATCAATTTCAGGAAAAGTTCCAAAGAATGTAAATAAACTTGTATCAAAGTATTTTAATAAAACAAAATTAAAGAATAGAAAAATAGAAAAAAAATTAATAAAAGATTTTATGAGTATGCAGAAAAGTGAAAAATTTGTAACAATGGTTGATGAAAATATGAGCCAAACGCAGATTATGATTGGATTTCCAAGTTACAAATATAATTCAAGAGATAGTTATGTATTGGATGTATTATCAACTGTTCTTGGAGGAAATATGAGTTCAAGATTATTTGTTAAATTGCGTGAGAAGATGGGATTGGTATATACTGTTAGTGCGGATGTTGATACACATTTAGATGCTGGTGATTTTACAATTTCATTTGGAACATTTTTAAGTAAAGGTAAAAAGGCTACTGATGCTATAATAGATGAATTAATTGATATAAAAAAGAATGGAATAACAAAAGATGAATTAGAAAGAACAGTTAGTTATATATGCGGAATGATTGATTTAAGTAAAGATAGTAATAATACAAATGCTATGTGGAATGGTACTAATATATTGAAATTAAATAAAATATTGAAAACAGAAGACGAGAAGAGGATTTATAGGTCGGTTACATTAGATGATGTGAAGAGGGTTGCTAATGAAGTTTTAAAATATGAAAAATGTAATTTTGGAATTTTATCAAATAAAAAATATAAGAATTATATAAAAAAATTTTAATGAATAAATTTTAATGAATAAATTTTAATTTTATTATAAAATAATAATCTAAGTATATGTATAATGTGTAATTGCGGAGGAACTCATGTGCCACAAAATGTAAGAATTTTACAAAGACAAAGAAGATTAGTTAGACAACTAATTAAACAAAGAAGAATTAAATTAAGACAAATGAAACAAAGAAGAATGAGAAGANTGCAACAAAGGAAATTAAGAATGGAAAAGGCAAAACAACAACAATAAAAAAAATAAAAATCTTTAATAATTCGTTTATTTTTATTATCTCAATGAATATTATATGTTTGATAAATTTATAATATTTTTACCAAATCGTTTAAATATAGAGCAAATAGATGTAGGTTGTATCTGTTTCAAGAAGATAAAGAGGTGTCCTTTAATAAGATATTTTGAAGATAAGGGTATAACTGTTAAGTTTAGAAGAGATATAACCGATATAATAGATGAATGTAAATATAATTTTGATGATAATAAATATCCAAAGTTGAATACATTATATATACATTTGTTTAATGGAGATTATTACTCAGATGATTTATACACAAGTAAGAAAGCAGATAGGGAGAGGGAAATATTGTTTCTTTTAGCGATTAAATTAGGAGTTAAATCAATATATTATGAAACAGAGATAATAGAGACTACTTTAAGTGGTATAAAGGCGAAAGTTGATTTTGAGAATATTGATTTGAGTGCTACATATAAGAAATCTGTTAAGAAATATAAGGGTGAAATGGGCAAAGAGATGTATAATAATAGGGGAGCACCAATATATATTTTGTCGGATACATTGGAACAGGTAGAAAATCATATAAATGAGAGGTTTAGTAAATTGAATTCGAGTATTTTTTCATATAACTTTTATAAAAATAATGATAATTTAAGATTATTTGTTTATAAAAGATTTAATTTTAAGACAGCATCTATTGAATATACAACAGATATAGAGGATAATGTTGATATAATGTTTGATGTAAAAACTAAATTAATGGGATTTGGATTAGGTGTGCGTTATGATAAGCAGGTTATATTGAACGAGAGGATGACATATAAATTGGAATTTTTTGATGATAAGGAATTGAGATTGAGTTTTAGTAATGAGGAGAGGATGAATAGGGATAAGTTTTGTAAAATAAGGGAAGTTTATGATAATCATAGAGATGTTAATATTGCAATTTTTCATATAACTGAGTATGTAAGGAAACATTCAACGAAATGTTATTTTTCATATCGTAAAATGAATGAAGGACCTACATATAAAACAGATTATAAAGATAGATTAGAGAAATGGATTAAAAGGAATGGTAATGAGAAGTTTGAGAATGAATGTAAGAAGTTTATGAGTTCATTTCAAATAAGAACTTGGTTCAAGCAAGAGTTAATAGAAGATGATGAAGTTATAATTAATAATGAATTTAATGATAATGACTCAGATATAGAGGAGTATGGTATATTAAAATTGAAGAATGATTTATATAAAGATTGTAAAGATGATATTTTGAAAACAGGTAATTATACATCGATTACTAATGTAGGAAATAGAACTATGAGAATATGTGATAATAGATTATTACAAGGAGGTCCTGATATAAAACAAGGTTCAGTGATGCATAGATTTGTTGTAGATAATGATGTAGGATCAGATGTAACAGTTGAAAATCCAGAATTAGAGAGATATAAAATGAAATTAGATGAATATAGAAAATGTGAGAATGATATAAATATGGAGATTATGAGAGTTAGAGGGAGTGATAGATTAGAGAATAAAGATAGAATATTGGAAGAGTTAAATAGGAGGGAGTATGAATTGAAGAGACAGATAAGTGAGTTAGAAGAAGTGATAGGTAGAAGATAAAAAAACTTGTTTTATATAAAAAATCTTTTGATATAATATAAATATGGAAAGATTTACGAATCGGAAGAAGGTATGTGCCCCACATAAGAATGGGAAATCTAAGACTTGTTTTTCGAGACAATCTTTATTAAAGATTGCTAAGTCATTAGGTTTAATAAAGAGTTTAAAAAGTAAGAAGAGAACGGAGACTTTATGGAACACAATAAGAGATAAGTTGTCAAAAAAGTGTAATAATGATGAGACTTGTTGGGTTGATAAAGTGCCAGAAATTAAGAAGTTACGTGATCCAGAAATACAGATGTTTACTTTCAAACCAAAAATGCCGAATGAATGGAAAAATAATAGGAATGAATGGTTGGATACGTATAATATATATAATGTGATGGTCCAAGCAGAGAAGGTTTATGATGATTTTAATTTTTTTGGTCCAGTTCCATCTGACTGTCCTACAAGTATAAATTGTGAGTTATCAAATTTAGATCCAAATAAATTAAGAAAGGAGAATATAAATAAGGTTGGTATAGTGTTTAATTTGGATGTATCAACAGGACCAGGGACACATTGGACCGCTGTTTTTATCGATGTAAAAAACGGTGAATTGGATTATTTCGATTCATATGGTTCTAAACCAATTCCTCTTATAAATAAGTTTATGAAAAATATGGCTGAGAAATTTAATAAAAATAATATTGAACCAACACTTGTATATAATGATAGAAGACATCAATATGGTGCATCTGAGTGTGGAATGTATTCAATGTATTTTATATTGAAGAGATTAACTGGGGATAGTATGTATAATATATCCAGTAAAAAAATAACAGATAAAAAGATGAATGATTTAAGAAAAGCATTTTATCGGGATTAATAATATAATGAACTTGTTGCCCCACCACTCATAGATCTAACTTTGAATTCATCGGTTGGAAATTTAAAATCGAATTTTTTGAATTTTTCCATAGGTAAATATTTATAGATTAATACATTCAAACCAGTGAATAATGCGATTACAAAAATTGTGAGTAATGGTCTATATGCTTGATATTTTTCTTCTTCGATGAAGTTAATGAAGAAATCTGTATTTTTAAACATTAAGTAAAGTATATAGATTACAAGGAAAGCGCATGTGAATGAACCGGCAAGGATAGTTCTTTTAAGGGTTAATGTGTAACCGTATGATACATGAGCGAAGATAAGTATAACAAAAAGTATAATAATAATTTTTTCAAGATGTAATGATTTAGCGATATTCATTAACCCTTTTACATCGAATAATTCATTGAAAAAAACTTCTTTCTTTTCAGAAACAGTTTTAGCGACTTTATTTTTCTTATTTTCTAAAACTTTTTCTCTATCATCAATCCTTTCTATTTTAATTTCCCTATTTGGATCGCCTTGTTTTGCGTTAATTTGTGGGAGTTTATCCATTGTCATTTGAGGTCTAATATTTACATCAGGTGGTCTTCTAATAACTGCTAAATCATCATTTCTTGATAAAGAACCAGAACCTTCATTTATTTGATTGTTTCCGTCATTGTGTAATAATTCTTCGTGTCTTTGTAAATAGTTTTGTTGTGGTTTCATTATTGGTTCATTTTGTTGTTCCATGCCATTATCAAGAGATGAGAAAGGTCTTGCAACATCATTTCCCATTCCACCGCCAAGGTCTGAGTAGTGCAAAGAGTACATACTAATATAAAATAGTTAATATTTTATTTTAGGTTTCTTTGAAAAAATAAATTTGATATAAGAATGTTTTTGTTAATTTCATTTTTGTTATCTAATTTATTTTATATTATTTCTTTTTGTTTTCTTTTTGTTTTCTTGTTTTCTTTTTCTTTCCACCATAATAGATGGATTTTGATGTGACTTTTGCTCCATTTTTGGGCGTGCAGAAGAAGAAGCACGGTTTTTTGTAATTGTAGTATTTGTATTTTCTGTTAGCTAATAGTGGATTTATAATAACTTTTCCATCTGAATCTACATTAACTACTTCTGTTGTACCTGGTTTATGAGACCAGTAACCGCTTTTATCTTGTCTCCAAAAGTGATAATCTTTATCATCATCTTTATTATCAACTGCCATAAAAGCCTTATAAAATCCTGTTTTACAAGGTTTTGTGAATTTCTCGGCGTAAGCAAAAGGAATATCTTTTTTAATTCTTCTATAAAAGTTTTTACAGTCTTTGTATTCATGTTCGGAGATAGGTGCGTGATGGGAGAAGTATCCTGGTTGTGGTTTTCCTTCTCTTTTAGAGACTAATGTGCTTGTAGCATATGAGTAGCAATTATTGTTATTTTTGTGTTTTGGGACATTCCATTTATCTGGTTCATATGGTAATTCCGACCCGGAGAGTGGAGAAAATATTTTAGGATCTAATTTCAAATCAAGCATAATAATTTTATCTAAATTATCTTCAACATTATTTTGATTAAGTTTTGATTGAAATGAAAGTATGAATGGGGAATAATTGATTTTACCTCTTTTTGTTAAATTTCTTTTAACTGTTTTTCTTATCATATATAAGTAATATATATATATAAATTAGGATTGTAGAAAAAAAAAATGAAAAAAAAAATCCTAATGTAAAATATAATTATTAATAAAAAAAGAGAATTATTCATCCAGAAGAACTTCTCGAACTTCTACTGGAGTTCAAGCACAGACACTGNTCTAAACGAGTATCCAAAAACAACAGTCCATCATGCCACTTTCTAAGGTGATGCCACTTNCTAAGGTGATGACCTTTGCAGGTTTTCCTCTTATGAAAGTTCCTCATGGAAATGTTAGAGATGCAGAACTCCTTATTTTGGATAAGTTTCCTAAAAGAGGAGACGCCAATGTGAGGGGCGTGAAACTGTTTGATCCAACTGCTGGAAAAGTGTTAGAAGACCAAGACGACCTTCCAGAAGAAGTCTTGTGTGGTTTCATTTTATATGAGAATTGGTTGGACGAGGCATTTCACAAATGTCCTGGATGGGAATGGGATATGTTCGGGTTGTCCCGCCATCCCAACGTGACCATGAAATTCGTGGAAGAACATCTGGATTTGGAATGGAAAATGCTAGGGTTGTCCCAAAATCCCAACTTGACAATAGAATTTGTAGAAGAACATATTTATTGGGAATGGGATATGTTCTGGTTGTCCCGGAATTCAAACCTGACCATGGAATTTGTGGAAGCACATCTTGATTGGGAATGGGATATGGATGGGTTGTCCCGGAATCCTAACGTGACAATGGAATTTGTGGAAGCACATCTGGACTGGAAATGGAAAATGCTCGGGTTGTCCTGCCATCCCAACGTGACCATGGAATTTGTGGAAGCACATTTTGATTGGAAATGGGATATGTTCTGGTTGTCTCGGAATCCCAACGTGACCATGGAATTTGTGGAAGCACATCCTGATTGGGAATGGGATATGGAGGGGTTGTCTATAAACTCCAATGTGACAATGAAATTTGTGGAAGAACATCCTGACTGGAAATGGGATATGTTCCATTTGTCTGGGAATCCCAACTTGACAATGGAATTTGTGGAAGCACGTCTGGACTGGGAATGGAATATGTTCTGGTTGTCCAAGAATCCCAATTTAACGATTGAATTTGTTGAAGCACACCTGGACTTGGGATGGACTATGAGAGGGTTGTCCCAAAATTCAATCGTGACCATGAAATTTGTGGAAGAACACCTGGACTGGGAATGGGATATGATCGGGTTGTCCAAAAATTCTAACGTGACCATGGAATTTGTGGAAGCACATCTTGATTGGGAATGGGAGATGGTATGGTTGTCTAAACATCCCAACTTGACAAAGGAATTTGTGGAAGCACATATGGACTTGGAATGGGATTTTTTGAATAATTATTTCAATAATTAACAACCAAGTATTGCAACTATGTAAAAAGTTTCAATAATTTATAAATTGTAGAAAAAAAAAAATGACAAAAAAAAATCCTAATGTAAAATATAATGGAGTTCAAGCACAGACACTGCTCTAAACGAGTATCGAAAAACAACAGTCCATCATGCCACTTTCTAAGGTGACGACCTTTGCAGGTTTTACTCTTATGAAAGTTCCACATGGAACTGTTGAAGAAGCAAAACAACGAATTTTGGATAAGTTTCCTAAAAGAGGAGACGCCAATGTGAAGGGCGTGAAACTGTTTGATCCAACTACTGGAAAAGTGTTAGAAGACCAAGACGACCTTCCAGAAGAAGTCTTGTGTGGTTTCGTGTTATACAAGAATTGGTTGGACGAGGCATTTGACAAGTATCCTGACTGGGAATGGGATATGTTTTGGTTGTCCCAAAATCCTAACTTGACAATGGAATTTGTGGAAGAACATCTGGACTTGGAATGGAAAATATTCTGGTTGTCCCAAAATCCCAACGTGACGGTTGAATTTGTGAAAGCACATCTTGATTGGGAATGGGATATATACTGGTTGTCCAGGAATTCAAACATGACCATGGAATTTGTGGAAGCACATTTTGGTTGGGAATGGGATATGGTATGGTTGTCTCGGAATCCCAACGTGACAATGGAATTTGTGGAAACACATCCTGATTGGAAATGGGATATTGATGGCTTGTCCGAAAATCCCAATTTAACGATGGAATTTGTGGAAGCACATCCGGACTGGGGATGGAATATGATCGGGTTGTCCCAAAATTCAATCGTGACCATGAAATTTGTGGAAGAACATCCTGATTGGGAATGGGATATTGATGGCTTGTCCGTAAATCCCAATTTAACGATGAAATTTGTGGAAGCACGTCCAGACTGGAGATGGGATATGGTTGGGATGTCTATAAACTCCAATGTGACAATGAAATTTGTGGAAGAACATCCTGACTGGGAATGGGATATGGAGGGGTTGTCCGAAAATCTCAGTTTGACGATGGAATTTGTGGAAACACATCCTAATTGGAAATGGGATATTGATAGCTTGTCCGAAAATCCCAATTTAACGATGGAATTTGTGAAAGCACATCTGGACTGGAAATGGGATAGTGAATTTTTGTCAACGCATCACGCTTTAACTTTGGAATTTGTTGAAGCACATATGGATTTGGAATGGAATTTTTTCAATAATTAACAACCAAGTATTGCAACTATGTAAAAAGTTTCAATAATTTATAATTTGTAGAAAAAAAAAATGATTTTTTAATTTAAGATTATTTACATAATTGTTATAAATATGTATTTACAAGACGCTCTTAAAGAAGTAAAAACAGATTAGTCCAACGTATTGGAGAAATTTGATTATGAGAAAATAAACGAGTTTTTGAATAAGGAGTATGAAATATAACAAGACCATATCAAAATTTTCCATCCTAAAAAACTTATATTTAATTGTTTCAATTTCTTTGATATAAAAGATACAAAGGTTGTTATATTGGCATCCATCACCATTAAATCGAACAAATCCGTTTTTAGGTAATAATCATTTTATTAAATGTAATGAAATACTTGAAGACGATAAGGTGGAATGGTGAATTTATGTGATTATAAAAAAAAATTGATAGAAAAAATATTAGGTACTCTTTTTCTTGGTTTTAAGTAACAGGCTCGAAACCAAATCATTTTGCTTTCGAACGCTCACTTCTGCTTTTTTTGCTTCAAAAACTTAAAAAAAAAACACTCAACCCACAAGACAAGAAGATGTCTCAAAGTCGTTTCGCGCACCCTGGTGCTTTGACCGCTGAGAGGCTGAAATCTGTTGTGGAGAATGTGGATGGGATTTTGTCCCATTTGAAGAAGACTTTATGTGACTGTGGTTGCAAGTATCTGGAAATTCCGGGTTTCTTGACAGCGGCGTGCCACAGGGGTCAATTCTGGATTATCGCGAATGTGCTTGCGAAACTTTTCAAACTGTCGCCATCTGCGTTTGTCACGAGGTTCAAGTCGTTTGACAAGAACACTCCCGCGAACAAGAAGTGGCTTAGGAAAGTTCATCGCGAGTATAACGAGACTTACCATTCTCAGTGTGATTACTGCAAGAGTGGCTTTTTCAAGTTGCAGATGGTGTGGAAGTGTTTGAAGTTTTTCAAGCAGCAAACGCCGACTTGTGACGCGGAGAAGACTTTTTGTTACTTCGCCCGCATTCTCTCGTATTACTACGGGGGGCGTGTTGAGAATTTTGAGAAGTTCGCTGGTGATCCCAACCGCGTGATTTACGCGAAGACGTCCCTGTCCTTTATGGACTGGAGCAACATCTTTCCTGAAACTCACTTCAAGAAGGTGAAGAAGGTTAATGTGTCTCGCGTGGATCCCACCGTAGAGTACCATCTCAAACAAATGTTGGAGATGCAACGTGCTTGTCAATGGCGCGCAAAGAAGATGGAACTTGAGTTCCCTGACCGAGGCTACAACCTCGATGTTGATTGCTACGGTCCTAAAATTCGCTACGCGGTGGTCTTCCGGAAGGTGAATGACAAACCTGTTTTGACCTGGTGTGAGATCAGTGATGGTCTCGGCAAGTCGGGAGGAGGTGGTTCTGGTCGTCGCAATCGCACGTCTAAGAAAACTTTCTCTCTTCAAGCTCAGATGAATATGCTGACACCGGGTTCAACAATCCGTTTCAAGACGCGTGAGCGTCCTGTCGGTTTCGACGATGCTGTTGCGAAGGAACACCTTCGTGATATTCTTGTCAAACTGGGACGCGAACATTTTGGAACGGTCATTGAGGCTCGTCATTCTGCGAAGGAGGATGGGTTCACGAATACTGTTGGTGCTGAGTGCCTCGAGAAGTTCCGTTTGAAGATCGGTTTTCCGCCACTCGCTGAGATCGGTGACATCCAGTTTGGTGTAACAACCAACCAGAAGTCCCAAGTCGGCGAAGGCGAACCGCTTTTCA
>JGI20157J14317_10003316_pt1 | contig 12968 bp, 10 predicted proteins | sample COG_07_FD_14317 | JGI IMG/M metagenome (IMG submission 14317)
CATTCCAACTTTTTTATATCCTTTGAACTGTTCCTTCAACAGTGATACACCGTCGTCTTCAGAACAAGGTCCAGACCATGTCAGGATTTTTTTAATATATGTTTTTTGAATAGTTTCATACATAATAGATGGAATAATGACTATTTCATCATATTTACTAATTAATAAATAAATGGGTCTAGTTGGGGATTCCCAAAATTGCGAGACAAATCCAGTAAAATAATGAAAGTTTGCTTGTTCTGTAATTAAAATAATATCTATATTATTTTTTTTCATTTCATATCTCAATTTTCTAAGTCTATTCTCAAATTCAAATATCGGAAAATTTCTCATCTTATTATCTATACATATATTTTCTTTTTTTAACATTTAAAAAGCCGAGTTGGCATAAAAATGAATAAACTAATTATTGATGTTAAGGCATTACAAAGAATGATAAAAGATAAAAATATTACAAAAGAGAATCTAAAATTATATTTCCAAAATCAAAAAAATAATGAAACTTCTTTATTACTTTCTGTTAAGAATTAAATAAAAAAAATAAAATAAATAATAAAAATAAAATAAATAATAAAAATAAAAATATTCTATTTAAGGTTTAGTTAAATAGAATAAGTATGTCTTATAATAAAACTTGTGAAGGTTGTTCGAATATTTTATCAATAACATCATTTAAAAATGATAGTGAAAATCCTTATTTTAGTATTTTACCTGGGAGTAGGCATGTTGCCGTTTTTAATAATAAATTTTTCCATTTAAAATGTTTAGATGGATTTTGTGAAGTTGAAATTGCAAATAAAGCGAAGGAAATTCCGGAAAAATCTTTAACTGATTTCTCACAATTAAATAGTAAAAAAGAGATACAATTGAATTGTTGTATTTGTTTAGAGAATAAAGATATTTGGCTTTTTATGATGCCTTGTACTCATATTTTATGTTATGGGTGTTTTGATGAATGGGATAAACAGAGTAGGAAATGTCCTACATGTAACACAAATAATTATGGATTAAATAAATCTTTTGAATTAGCGAGAATTGTTCCAGAGATGATAAAACAACAGACTGTTGATACACCTGTTATGAAAAAGAAAACTAATAAAGAACATGGATTTCTTACTTCATTACCACCTACTATACCGAAGTTGGTGCGTGAAAGTTCAACACCATATACACAGACGAGTTTATCAACACCTTGTCCTAATGCTTATACAGACAAATCATATGAGAAATTAAAAAAAGTAGTTATAAAAGAAGGAGATAAAATTGAGATTATGAAGCAATCCGAAAGTAAATCTTTGGATGATTTCAGTNGTTTAATCGAGGGTGATGGTCCGCTATTTATTTCAGCGACAACAGAGAAATATTATACATTAGGGTTTAATGATTTAGTTTGTAAAATTTATAGTTTTGATGAAGAAGATAATAAATATAAAGCGAGTGGATTTTTGAATTATGCTAATTTAGAATATAATAATATGATACATAGTGGTGATAATATGGAAAAACGGTTCGAACATAATCTTTTACAACACGGTGTTCTTATTGAAAGTGGAACAAAAAAGAAAATTCATTTCCTTAATGAGAATATAGAAGGTAAAGAAATTGTTAGTATAAATGAATGTGATGAGTTACATCAAGCATTAGATACTACATTAGATCGTTATATTAGTAATTTACAGGAAACCCCAAAAAGTATTATAATTTGTTCCCAAGTAACATATGAAAGAGATAAAACTTTGAAGGAATTAAGTAAAAATTTATCACCGAGTTGTGGTTTTATTATGAATAAGAAGGTATATGCTTGTGATTGGAGTGATGAAACAAATATGACAATTTGGGGNATAATTCAAATTTTTTAATTATAAATAAAAATATTATATTCATATAAATATATATGACTACATCAACAAATGATTGTGTAAAACAAGTAGCACAGGATATTTCACTTGCTATTGAGACAACTGGTTCTGCGGTTGTATCTCTTGCCAAATCATTAACTTATTTTTTTATATGTTTAGTCTTGGCATGTATAATTGTCCTTACAGCATTAAAAAAGATTAATTTTGTTTCTGTATTTTCAATAATTTTATTAACAGCGATATTTTTTATTTTATTAACAACTATGGGAAGTAGTGTATTATCTGTTTCATTACCGTTTTCAACTTATCCAAACCCACCACATTTAGGTTTAGATGGTGTATCTCCAGCAAACTATTTAGCAGGTAAGCAAATGAATTAAATAATATCATTTTTACAAAAAAATATTCATATATAGTAGATATATATGATTAAATCAAATAATAATATTAAATTAAAATTATTGCCTATTAATTTGCAAAGTTTTTCAAGTAATAATTTTATTTTAAAATCTAACAACATAAATTCTTTATGTAGTAATAATGATTTATTCAAAGTAACAGAAAAAAGAGATAAACTTACAACGGAAGAAATTTTAAGAAGTTTAGATACAATACTTTTTCCAGATACTCAAATTCTTGAACCTATGATGGATTTATATAATTTAAATGTTCCAAATATGTTGATTTTAGTAATTTTTTGCCTTATTTTAAATAAAAAAATAAGTAAAAGAACACAAAAAATTTTATGCGAAATTAGAGATAGTAATAATGAAAAAGAGATGTTTAAATTAGTAAGTAGAATTCCTTACAAAGAGTTTTACAAATTTTTACAGAAGTTTTTATGTGCGATTAAATTTCATTTGAATAATTTAGATAATTATTATAAAAAAAATAATACAAACAATTCATCTAATAAAAAAGATGATAATGTTGAGTTCCTTAGAAAGTATATTGAAGGAAGTAATGAGATGGTAAAGGATAATTTGGTTTTAGATGGAATAAAAAGTGGTATTATAAATTTGGGTATAACAACAGTAGTTTATTTAGGATATTTAATTAATAATATTTTTTATGAAACTTATATTAATAAAGCACCAAATATTGATAAATTAAGAAGTTTAATGAATGGAAAGAAATTATTAAATAAAAATGGAAAAAGTTATGTTTCTGTATCTGATTCGTTTTTATTTTGTGTTTATATTTATGATATTTTTAATTATGTAGTTACGGATATACTTTTACCAAATCTTTATAAAGAAATAAATCTACAAAGAAACGTTCCTGAAAAATTATTTATTGAATATTATGATTATGATAAAGATTTATTAAGAAAAAACATAATTTTAAGACATATTATTGAAATGGAAGAAAAATATTTTAAATTTTATAAGGATTTATCAGTAAAAGAATTAATCAAAATGAATTTAGATAAATTTATTTTAGAAGGTAATAAAAAAAACGGAAAAGAATATACTTTAAAAAGAGATCTTAGAAGAAGTTTTGTAAATAATAAACTATTTGAACTTACTGATAAAGATTTTGTAATTTTAGATACAAATTATAAAGAAGAAAAGAATAATAAAAAAAATACAATAATTCAATTAGAAGATAATGAAATTATTCTAAAAAAAAAAGATAATAAAAAACAATTAAAATATTTAACTTGCTTAATAAAAACAAATAAAAATGGTAAATGTAAAAATGTTTATAATATAGGGTTTGATGGTAGAGAAATTCTAAAAATGGATGATCAAGGAAATCATATATGTTCTATGGGATATATAGAACAAGATAAAAAAGATAAAAATAAATTTTCAGTATTTTTCAATAGACCTATTTTAAGAGATAAGGCATTGAAAATAGCAGAAATTAAATTACAAACTGCTTATAACAAAGTGAAAATTAAATTTACTTCTATTTATCAATTCTTGGAATTAATAATAGTAACATTTATATCGTTTAGATTAATAAATGGAAAAGCGGAATATAAAAGTAAAAGAGATAAAAATATTCCTAAATGTGTTTTCAGGAGAATATCGAAAAATTTAAGATTAATTGAATGTTAATCATTTTTCTATAATGTCTATAATTCTTAAAATAAATATTATATATAATTAGATATATATATAATGACTTCTACATTATTAAGTGGTAAATGGGTCGGTTTGAGAGATACTCCTTCAAAGATTGAAAATAAATTTTCTGGAAGGGCTATTCCATTACAAGATGATAAAGAAATACTTTTGGCTAAATTAAAAAGTGATAAATATAAAAATAAATTAGTTGGTTATGGTAAATATACAAAAAATACACCAGAAGATTTAATACCATTAGTTTATAAAAAACATTTTGATACTCATATTAAGCCTATCGCAGAAGATATAGAAACTGAAAATATTAGTTTAGTAAAAAATATTTTTTCTAAAATTAATGATATTGATACAGAAGTTCAGCAAGCAGATAAAACATTAGATGAATTGGAAACAGCACAAGGAGTATTACCAAGTGTATTTGAAATGTCTAATGATAAATTTACATTTGTAAATCCATTAAATGATTTTATTAAAAATTGGAGTTATGATGATAAAATTAATCAAAATGTTTTCGAAGCAGGTTACACTTTCTTATATCAAGATTATCTATTAAACTCTTCAAAAGAAGATAGAGAACTTTTAGGATGTAACGATAAACCAGGTGTTCCTGATAAATGTAGTGGTTCAGCAAGTGGTCCAAATGATAAAAGGAGATTAATGATGAAAAGAGATGGGACTTGTGAAGATTACAGAGGAGAAACTTATTATAAATGTCCTAAATTAGTTAATAGATTAGATCCTTTTATGACTTCAAGAACATTAGATTTAACTATCCCTTCTATGGGAACTTTATATAATCCTGTTGGGACTGAAAGAAAAAAATCTGTTGCTGGTTTAATTAACAGATTATTTTTTGGAGAAACAACAATTAATATTAGAGATTATTTAGTAGATTTCCCTGTTGATTTAACAATTAATAACATTCCACAAACTGTTTCATCACAACACGTTTATTTAAATTTAGATATGACTGATTGTGGTGATGTTGAGGATAATAGTACAAAGAGGATGAGTGTTAAAAATGAAGTAATTATGTTAGCAGAAGAAGACGATCTATCAAAAAAAAAAGATGGTTCATTTTTTTTCATCCCAGGGAATTTATTCAAAGTTTATGAAAAAAATATGGAAGGGGATAATGATTTTCAATCAACCGCACAAATACAACAAAAAATAGATAATGTTTATAAAAGTTCGACTAATGATAAAGTATTGAAAAAAACTAAACTTAAATTAAAAGAGACAGTCGGTGATTTAGATTTAGTAAATATAAGAAATCAAATTCTTATTTTATTTTCAATTTACAGAAAGAAAGGTTTGGATTTTAATTTGTCTCATAAAGGAGATAAAGCAGAAGATATAAATAGAAAGATTGCAAAAGAACTTTTATATTTAGGTCTTTTCACATTTTTCAATTATTTAGAATTTACTGTATTTAAAATGATTAAAGAAGAAGTGAAGAGTAGTTCATTATCAGGTAATCTAAAAAAAAATGTTGATAAATATTTCAATAATTTACTCGCTTTATTAAGAACTAATACAGTTTATTTATTAGGTTATGATAAAACTAAAATAGATTTTAAAAATAATTATGGTATATTAAGAGGTCAAACTGATACAGTTATAGCAGAGAAAGGTGGTAATTATTTTAGAGTAGAAGACGGTTACAAAAATTCAAAATTACAAAATGATAGTGAATTAGACAAATTTGGAAGAAATTTCATTTTTAAAGTTGAAGATTCTGTTAAGAATGATGATATTGTTTTCGCATATAAAGAGATTGGTTCGGGGTCTAATAAAAAAAAAGAATTATTTTTTACAAAAGATTTCAATAATGTTAATATTGATAATGTTAAAAGAGTATCAACTGGACCTGCTGAAATTATTAATTTTAGTGATAAAAATTTATTTCTTACAAATAGAGAATATAAAAAGGGTGGTAAAGATAATCTTGATAAAGGTTTAAGCAGATTTAAAGGATTAAAATATATTCAAAAAAATCAAGTAGCAGGTGCTGTTTATCCATCATCTGGTGATAAATCGAAATATAATAAATTCGATATTGTTGGTGCTGATATTTTAGTTAATTCATTTTTAAGATATGATAGCACTGATAATGGAATTAAAAATATGGCAAACTTTTTAATTGGCACATCTAAATCAGCATATAACATAAAAGATAATGAAAGAATAGGTTTCGGTGTATTACCATATATTCAAGGGGAAAAAGCGGAAGATAGAAATAAAAGGAATATTGTTATATATCAATTATATTTACAATATGTAATGAATTCGATAGTTCATATTGAAAAGAATTCAAAGTATTTGAAACATTTAGTGTTTTTATTAGGTAAATATTTGAGTGTTAATTACATTAAAAAAATGAAAAAAGATTTTGATATTGAACTTGACACAATTTATTTAGCACCTAATGATACAAGTAGGGTAAGTAAAATATTAAAATTTATTAATAAAACAAAAACTGAATATTTTTCTTTAATGAAAGATTTACAAAAATATTTGAAGTTATATATTGAGTCTGATTATAAATTTACAATTTCAAAAGAATTGTCAGAGGAAAGTCATAACAAATATGTTTTATTGTTGTTAATAGCAAGGAATAAATTATTAATGTTCCAAAAAATATTAAGGATTTCTTATGATGAGTTTGAAAAGAAATTGAAACCACCAATTTATACAGAGGGCGATGTAAAAACTTTAAAAAAACAGATAATGGGAACATTAAATGGAGAATTTGAAAAGGTCAAACAGAGTTTTATTGATAGTTTTGATGAAGATTTAGAATTAAGAAAAAAATCATTGGAATTAGGTGTTTATAAAGAAGCGAAAAGATTTTTTGTAGAATTAACAAAAGATAGTTTTGATACAGAACAATTTGATTTACTTCATGCAGAAACAGTTCTTTTAGATGATAGAGAATTGATTGATAAGTTAATGCAATTAAATACAAAAGCACTCGCTTCAAAAGATCATTGTCATATTACAAATGGAAGAATTTTATCAATTGCTACTTTAAGAAAGAGGGGTATGGAATTAAATAAAAGAGATACATCGATTACTTTGCCACGTTTATTAGTGCCAAGAATGTTACACGCTTGGGCTTATGATAATCTTGCTTGGACTAAGATTTTTGATTATATTGGAACAGGTCTTAACTATACAAATATTATGATCCCCATATCAAAACCATTGTTAGGTGATTATCAATTATTAGATTTAAGAAATTTTTTAGAACCTGTTTATGAGAATGGTAGATATAGACTAAGAACAGTTCCTGAATCATTTCAAAGAACAAGTATCTTCCAAAAGAAAATTATGAAAAATTACAATCACGTTATATTAGTTAATTATGACGCAAAAAAAGTTGAAGATAGTAGAACTTGGAGAGCATTACAATATAAAATATTAAATAGATTTGCAGGTGATCCTGCTAATTGGAAAGATAGATATGAATTTGTAAGAAATATTTTAACAAATCCAACAGTATATCAACAGATGGTAAGATCTATATGGAATGATGGAATAATTAAGAATTCAATTAATAAAAAGAAAGTTCCAACGTATGTTGTTAGTTTCAATTGTTTAGCAACAAGAATTAATGAAATTATTGATAGTATATAAAGTTTAATAATAATCTTTTTTTGAGAAAATACTCATTACAATCTATATTATAAATTAAAAAATGTTTATAATATATATGGATAGTACTATTTTAGATATTATCAAAGTCCATAATTTTTTAGGTAATAAAAATAATTTAGAAAAAAGTAGGAATATGAAGGATAAATTTTTAAGAGATTTGAATGAAACAGAAGGGATAAGTGAAAATAATGAAATATATGAAAGGATAAATAGAGATAGATGTAATGATGAGAAGATAGATGGTTTAGTTGATTATTTAAATAAAAATAATAATAGAAATAATGAAACTGTTGTTGAAATATTAAAAGGATTGAAAATAAGTATTTTAGATTTTATAAAAAGTTTAATTAATATTTTTTATTATAAAACTGAATTAATCAAAAGGATTGAAGTTACACAGATTGTAAGTGAATTTATGAAACCTTTGAAATGGGAAAATATGGAAAAATATAAAAAATTAGAATCTTTTTTTAAACGTTTAGATAAAGGAAATAATAATCAAAATAGGGAGAAAGAAGAGAAATTAGAGACAATAATCTTCAATCGAGCTACTGAAATTTTTGTTAATCAAAAAATAAATAATTGGGAAAAAATATTGGAATTGGAATACAAAAAAGATGATAATACAGATATTTGTAAATTTGTTAAAGATATAAGCGGTGTATTCAATGAATTTGATAAAGTAAAAGAAAATATTGAAGTAAAAAATTTTAAAATAAAACCAGATGAAGTTATATTCAGGTATAATGAAACTGATATTTTGGAAAAAGGAGAAGAACAAAAGAAAATGTTTTTATATTTCTTACTTATACTTGAAGTAACATATAATATAAATGATTTGAAAGGTGATTTTGTTTTCTTTAAAAATATATCAAATATTAATGAATTATATGAAGGGTTTCACATATTTGCTAAAAAAGTTATTGGAAGTTTAAAAAAAGATGATGGTAAGAAAAAAGGTGATAAAGGTAAAAAGAAAAAGGGTGATAAAGGTAAAAAGAAAAAAAAGAAACAGAGTGGTGGTGCAAGGAAAAAGAAAAAGAGTGCTGATTTTAGCATATCTAATAAGTTCGACAAATTAAAAAAAAAAGGTGACGATAGTAAAAAGGGGAAAGATGGCAAAGAGCGTAAAGATGGTGATAAAGGTAATAATAAAAAGGTAAAAGATAAAAATTTGGAAAAATTCGATCAATTAACTGAATTGATAAAATTTAAGAAAAGTGAAAATAATAATAATGTAAAAGCAAGATCAGGAAAAAGTTTAAAGAAAATGTTGGAGGGATTAAAAGTTTATCAATATACTATGTTTGATTACCAAAATGATAGTTATTTAAAAAATGAAATTTTCAAAAAAATAAAAGAAATTAATAATGTTGCAAAAAATGATCCTAATAAATTTAATCAAAAAACAAAAAATAACAGAGAAAATTTAAAAAAAATATTTTGCAATGATGGAAGTCAAGGTAAGGATACAAAAAAAACTTTTAATATATTCAAACCTATTTACTCAGACGATACTGGTGATTATTTTATTGGTGAAGGTGATATGGTAAATGGAAAAATACAAAAATTAAATACTTTTCTATTACCTTATATAGATAAATATGGTAATGATGTTAAAGGTTATTTGAGAAGGAATTTAAATAATGAAAATATAAAGAAAATAATAAAAAATGTTTTTAATTTATATTCTGGAATTTTATTTATTCAATTGAAATTTTTATTGAGAATGTATTTACGTGTTCGAGAACAATCTATTGTAGAAGAGTTAATTGAAAAAGATAATAGATTAGATCTAATGACACCAGAAGCAAAAAAAAAGAATAAAAATTCTAAGAATAGTAATTCAAAGAATAGTAATTTTAAGAATGGTAAATCAAATAATGGGAATTCTAAGAATGGGAATTCTAAGAATGGGAATTCTAAGAATAATTCTAATTTAAATGAATTAAATGAGAATAAAAATTTGACAATAAAAGAGATTAATAAAAATATGTTAAAATTACAACATATTAAGGAATTATATAATAAAAAGAAAATGGAAATTATACATAATAACTCTTATAAGAATGAAAATAGAGAAAAAGCGTTACAACTTATTAATCAACAAGTAAAAAATATTATAAATAAATTAAATAAATTAAAAAATGGAAATTGAAAAAAAGTGTTGAATTCAAATACTATCGATTTTCTTAAAATTACAATTAGCGCTATTTAATTTCTCAGCCAGTTTTTTCTTATCTCTCTTCTTAACTTCTTCAATATTATCACATTTATGATAATAAGGACATTTACAAGTGTAACAGAAAGTATTAGAACAGAATTCACATTGTTCTAAATCGAATAAATGTTTCTTTTTCTTTCTGCATATTTTACACCTTTTTTTCTTCTTTTTCATTTTAGAAAATGATATGTCATACAAGTTTTTTGACATGTCATCTTTCTCTATTTCATTAATTTTATTTATTTCTATAATACTTGTCGTATCCTGAATAAAATTAATAATTTCAAAACGATTAGTAATATCTTTGTTATTCATACTTTATGTATATATAATATAACTCTTAAATTATTTTTTATTCAATTTTTTTTTTTATTTTTCACTATTTTCAATATCTTTTGAATTTCCGGTAATGTAAGTTTTTAATATGTTTGACGATTGATATATATAATAACACATACTATCTATTAATCCAATACTTTTAGATCTCGCTCTACTATCTCTTATTTTTTGATCTTCACTATATTCCGCATAATTCTCAGCAGGTTTTGATAGAATAACGTATCCTCCTTTCCCCTCCATATACGTATCACTTAAAAATAGAGAAGAATTATCTGTATCATCACTATCATCTTCTTCATTATTTATAATACTAATCTTAACGGGATTGAATTTTGTATCTTCTAAATAATTATTAAAGTTATTCTTCCTGAAATCCTGTGTATCACTGAAATTATTTGCCCCAGTTCCCATTTCATTTTCGCCTTCATTCATTTCCATTGTAAAAAACCCATCATCATCATCATTATCTAAATTTTGAATTGATGTTTCTTGTAATTCAATGTTAGTTTTGAATAAATTTTTAACAGGCTCGTTTATAATCCAATTATGAGAAAATAATTCTTCCCATGTCATTCGTTCTAACGAACTCTTTTTCAATAATTTTAATAACAAATCTTGTGCTTCGTCACTTATTTTGATATTCCTTGGAAATATTACTTCATTTCTTTCAATATTTTCCATTAATTCTGTATGATTGCGTGCTGTATAAGGAGTTTTTCCAGTCATCATTTGATAAAACATAACACCCAAAGACCATAAATCAGCCTTTGTATCATATCTTTTGAATTTCATTATTTCCGGTGCCATATACATTGGACTTCCACATATTGTATCTAAAAGCGAATCGCTCTCACATAATTTCGCTAAACCGAAATCACTTATTTTCAATGTCAAATCTTTTGTTATTAAAATATTTTGTGGTTTCAAATCCCTATGATAAATATTATGCGAATTTAAATATTCCAACCCTGAAACAATCTGTTTCATAAATTCCCTCACTTTCCTCTCTTTCATAGGTCTTTTTTTTAAAAAATGCTTCAAATCACCATTATCACAATACTCCAAAATTAAATAAATGTAATTATCATTCTCAATTGTATCACATAACTTTAATATATTTGGATGCTCTAACTTATTCATTAAAAATATCTCTTCCCTGAAACGTTCTATATTTTTTCTATGTACTGTGATATTTATCTCTTTTAAAGCGAAGACTTGTGGTAAATCGTTGTGATATGCTTTATAAACATTGGAATACGCCCCTTCTCCAATCTTTTCATACTTATGATAATAATTACCTATTCTTATCATATACTCTACTATATACAAAGAATTTATTTTTTAAACTGTTTTTTTGAAACAAGAAATTAAATATATAGATTATTGTGATTTATTTGGAAATATGGCTACTCCACCTGTTTTAGAGGCTATATTTAATCTTATTTTTCAATAGTTATTTTATTAAATTGTTTTTTTATATTTTCAATAATTTTTTCTTTATTTTCAATTTTATTTGTATCTGGATCTTGTAACATATTTAATATTATTTATAATAAAACTATTATAAATAAATCATTTTTTTTATTTCAATTAAAAAATTTCATAATTCCAAAATCTTCTCTAAAATCCTACCATAATTATCCCTATCTTTCTCTTGATTACCCCTATGGGGTGTTAATTTTGGATTAAATTCTACCAAATCTACTGATACAATATCACCTTTACCATTCACCCAATCAATTATCTCCTCTAATTTTTCCATTGTTATACCTTCTTTTACACGTGTTCCAGTAGAATTCATATATTTAGGATCTAAAACATCAACGTCTAATGATAAATGTATTCTTGATGTATTAATCTCAATCTCATCTAATGACGCACCATTATTTATATCCTCCGAACTCAAATACTGAACTCCCTGTGTAACAATAGTTTTTCGTTCAAATTCATCTAAATCTCGAATTCCTAAAAACTTTAAATTATTTAAACTTAATTTCTCATATGGCTCTTGGATGAAATTAGTCTCTAAACCAGTTAAAAACCCTAATGGCATACCATGTAAATTACCACTCGGTGATGATGCGAAAGTATTTAAATCCGCATGCGCATCAACCCAAACCGCTGTTAAATTATCCTTATAATAATTCAATGAACCTTGTAAAGAACCTATCGCGATGGAATGGTCTCCACCAATTGTCAAAGTTTTATGATGATGAACGTGATTTTGATGAACTTGTTCTGCCAAACTATTATAACCCTTTTTTGTATTAAAATCTCTTGCAGGGATTGATGAAACATCATAATCTTTTAATAATGTTCTTCGTAATTTACCTAAGTTTTTTTCTACTAATCCAACACCATCCTTCTTTTGTCCTTGGAAACAGTTTGCTAAAATTACTTTTGATATTTGTTTCATTATATAGATTAATTTTGATTTGTTTTTAAGTTTTTATTTTATTTATAAATGTGTTTTCTCAAAACACTCCGGGTTATTGGTTTGACCAGCAACATTTTGATTTGCATTCGCCTCTGAACTCACGCCCATTGCAACTCAGACAGATGCTACTCTCACAGTGAGTGAGGTGAGCATGCAAGCCAGGCGTTGTGGCAAAGGTTGCGCAGCATCTCCAGCACTTGGGCGTGTGCGTTTTGCACAAGGGAGAGCTCCTGGTGCATTTTACGTTTGTGTGCGGAAGGTGGTTTTTACAATCCTCGGCGGCACATTTTGGACCGAGTTTTGGATACTTTTTTCTGCGCTCTTCCTTGCGCTGGTGGAAAGTCAATGACCCCTTC
>JGI20157J14317_10003323_pt1 | contig 12957 bp, 10 predicted proteins | sample COG_07_FD_14317 | JGI IMG/M metagenome (IMG submission 14317)
AACAACGAATGGTATTATCTGATAGAAAACCTACACCTCTTCATACAGCTTCTTTTGATATTGAGAAATTAAAAGAAGCATATGGTTTTTCTAGAATTATTAATCACATCCAAGGTTTTAATCTCATTGAAGCTGCTTCTGAAAAATATAATTGGGATCATAATCCAGCCGAAACAGCAAGAGTTTGGACACAAGGTTGCATTATCAGATCTCGTTTAATGGAGGATTTAATTGGGTATTTTTCTATCGAAAAATCATTGTTAAACAATGAAAAAATTCTAGATACTATCTCTAAAACAGAACCTAATATAGCGGCATTATTACATCATGCAATTGATCAAAAAATTGCTTTAGACACTTATTCTTCGGCGTATCATTATTGGATGGCTCTTTGTACCAGAAATCTTCCTGCAAACCTTATTCAAGCTCAACGTGATTTTTTTGGTGCACATACCTATCAAAGAGTAGACAGCTCTTTGAATGAATTTTTTCACACTAAATGGGATTAATATGATAGACTATCATCTTCTTTTGTCAGTTTTAATTGGAGTTTCTATTTTAATTATTTTGATTTTAAAGTTTAAGATTCAGCCTTTTCTTGGACTTTTGATTTCAAGTATTTTAGTTGGAGTTCTTGCAGGAGTAGCGCCTCTTGAAATTATGAATACAGTGAAAGAAGGCATGGGTTCTACATTAGGTTTTGTGGCTGTTGTTGTGGGGCTTGGAGCCATGTTTGGTGCCATTTTAGAGCATTCTGGTGGTGCAGAAGCGTTGGCTCAATATCTATTGAAGTCTTTTGGCGAAAAAAATGCTTCTTGGGCATTAATGATTACAGGCTTTTTTATTGCCATCCCCGTTTTTTTTGATGTGGCTTTTATTATTTTAATTCCTCTAGTCTATTCTTTACAAAGAAAGACAAAGAAGTCTTTGCTTTTGTACGCTATCCCGTTACTGGCAGGATTGGCTATTACACATGCTTTTATTCCTCCAACTCCAGGCCCTGTTGCAGTGGCTGATATTTTAAATGCAGATTTGGGTTGGGTTATTTTAGTAGGTTTTATTGTAGGTATTCCAACAGCAATAGTAAGTGGGCCAATTTTTGGAAAGTTTATAGCTTCTAAAATTTTTATAGCTGCACCAAAACAAATAGATGAAAGGGTGGTTAATAATTTCCCTCCAATTCATTTAATTCTTTCAATTATAGCTACCCCAATTTTATTAATTGTCTTGAATACTCTTTTAAATAGTCCATTAGGTTCTAGTTTAAATCTCTCAGATAAAACAATTACTTGGTTACAAATGATAGGTCACCCTTTTTCTGCATTAATTATTGCAAATTTAATGGCTTGGTATCTTCTTGGGATTAGACGTGGTGTTTCTAAAGCTATTTTATCAAAAATTACTTCTGCATCTTTGGCGCCGGCAGGAATTATTATCCTATTAACAGGAGCAGGTGGTGTTTTTAAACAAATGTTGATTACCACAGGTACTGGTGAGATGCTAGCCAATTATTTTTCGAGTATCGGTTTAAGTGTTTTGCTTTTTTCTTTTTTAGCTGCGGTTTGTGTTAGAATTTTACAAGGATCTTCAACAGTTGCAATGATTACTGCTGCCGGAATAACATCATCTCTTATTACAGCTCCTCTAGGCGAATTCCATACTGCACTTATCGTAATCTCAATTGCCGCTGGTGCTTCTATCTTATCTCATGTAAATGATAGTGGGTTTTGGTTGGTGAGTAATTATTTGGGACTTTCAGAAAAAGATACTTTTAGAAGCTGGTCTATGATGACTTTGATACTTGCTCTATGTGGTTTAACGATGGTTCTTTTGTTGTCTGTACTATTGTAAAGCGTTTTTTAAAGACTCTTCAAAATAAATGAAGCAGAACTCATTACAAATAAGATGGTCCAAATGATGGTTCTTATCCAATTCATTTGAACCAATTTTTTTTGGAGCTGTAAATGAGTTTTTCCTTCTGAAATTTGCTGATGCATGGGTGCAAATTTTAATAAAGTAATGCCCCATAGAAAAATAACCAATACAATACTGGTGAGTGTATAGGTATTTTGTATAAGAAAAACCTGATATATGACTATACTCAACTGCCCAAGCATTAGAGGCATCACAATGAGAGCAATAGCTTTGGTATACGTTTTATGCCAGGTAAACAGATTATTATCACTAAAAAAAAGAAAGCTAGGATATACAATTAATTGCACCATCCATATCAGAATACACAAGCCAAAGTCTAGGAGTAAACGCGTAATTTCAATCATATGAAGTCTATCAATTAATAATTATTTTAGAATTTAAAATAGTAATTTTACAAATAACTTTTTAATTGTAGACTGTTGGATAAAAAAGATTTTAAAATTTACATTGTTGGAGCAGGAGTTAGTGGTTTGGTAGCTGCGCAGGTATTGGAAAACCAAGGATATCAACCGGTTATTCTTGAAGCATCAGACAGAGCAGGAGGGAGAGTGAAAACAGATATCAAAAAAGGGTTTCAATTAGATCATGGGTTTCAAGTATTGTTATCATCCTATCCAGCTGCTCAAAAATACTTGGATTTTAAGGCTCTTAAGCTACAAGAATTAAAACCTGGTGCTGTTATTTTTAACAATGGTAAACAACAAATTATTGGAGATCCTTTAAGAGATATTTCTACACTTTTTTCAACACTCTTTTCAGGAATAGGAACTCTCTCAGATAAGTTTAAAATTTTCCAATTGAATTTGAAACTAAAAAACAAATCTATAGAGGCTATTTTTTCATCTGATGAAATAAGTACCAAAGCGTATTTGCAAGAGTTTGGGTTTTCATCTCAAATCATAGCTCAGTTCTTTACTCCTTTTTTTACAGGAATATTTTTAGAAAATGAGCTAACAACCTCTAGTAGAATGTTTGAATTTGTTTTTAAAATGTTTGGAGAAGGGTTGGCTGTAATTCCTAAAGGAGGTATGGAAGAAATTTCAAAACTGTTAGTAGTCAATCTTAGCAACACAACTTTTCAATATAACACCAAAGTAACCTCAGTTTCTGATGAAGAAATTATATTGCACACAGGAGATAAGTTAGCAAGTACTGCTACAATTATTGCTACAGATGCCAGTAAGCTTGTAAAAAATGCACCATCAAAAAATCTTTCTTGGAAATCTTGCCAAACACTTTATTTTACAGCAAACAAACGTGTAATAGAAAAATCTATGATTGGTTTAATTTACAATGAAAATAGCTTGGTTAATAATATTTTTTATCATACCAGTATTGCTACACATAGTAATAATACCAAAGAATTATTATCGGTAACGGTTGTAAAAGAACATCAGTTATCTGAAGAACAATTAATAGCTACTGTTACGAAGCAATTACTAGAAGAATGCACTATAGATCACCTCACTTTCTTGGCTGTATATCACATAAAAAAAGCATTACCAGATTTAAAAGATATAAAATATGAAGTTTCACCCTCAGAAACACAGCTGTCATCTGGTATTTTTTTAGCAGGAGATGTACAACTAAATGGCTCTTTGAATGCTGCCATGATCGCAGGAGAAAATGCCGCATTACAAGTTATAGCATCTATTAAATAAAAAAGGACTGATTAAACTGCAGCATATTGTTGCAACAAAGTTAAAGAAGCATATTGCAATGATTTTTGATGGGTAGCTTCTAAAATAATAGGCGGAGCTTTACCTGCTTTTTCGGCTTCTAACCACCTAGAAATACACAAACACCATTTGTCTCCAGGTTGTAGACCTGGAAAGTTCCAATGAGGTATAGGAGTCATTAAATCATTTCCTCTAGAAGCAGAATATTCCAAAAATGCTTCAGTTACTACAGCACATACTGTATGTGTTCCGGTGTCTTCTGAAATGGTTCTACAAAAACCATCTCTAAAATATCCGGTCATAGGATCTGTACAACACGGAATAAGTGTGTCTCCAAAAATATTAAGTTCCATACAATAACTAAATTTTTAATACTATATTACTTTGCTTCTAATTTAATTAATTAACTGAATGTAGATCTATTTTTTATTCAAATAAATCTTTTTTATTTATAGGGACGAGTGGTATATTTTCTTTGATTTACATATTAGAAAAAAATAACGGTATCGTATAACTATAAATTACGGGTTTAAATTTGTGTGTTTAAGCTGGTGAAAACATTAGTTACAGAAGTCTTAAGTAATTCAGATGCGTTTTTAATGGCTGTTTCTAAACTCATAGGCTCACTAACAATAGAAAAAATAGCCGTTACCCCTTGGTCATAAATCTCAGAGATGCCATGGCCAATACTTCCTGTAAAAACAAGCACTGGTATGCTATGTTTTTTCGCAAGGGAAGCTATGCCCATAATTGTTTTACCATGCAAGGTTTGTATATCTATTTTTCCTTCTCCTGTTACCACCAGTTGGGCCTCTTTTATATGTTTTTCTAGGTGTAATAACTCTGTAATGAGAGCTATGCCTGGAGTTAGTGTTGCATCTAAAAAAGCAAGTAATCCCATAGCGGTGCCTCCTGCTGCACCAGTTCCGGAAATATGTTCTAGGTCTTTATTTAATGTAGCTTTTATAACCGTAGCATAGTTGCTAAGATTGCTGTCTAAGACTGCCAACATGTTGTCAGATGCTCCTTTTTGCTTGGCATATACATAGGAAGCTCCTGAAGGTCCGGTAAGTGGGTTGTCTACATCGCAGGCACAAACAATTGCTACCTGTTGTAATCTTTTATCTAAACCGCTAAGATCTATGCTGTGTAAGGTGCTTAAAGCAGCACCTCCATCTGGTATTTCTTGGTTGTACTGGTCTAAAAACAAGCCTCCCAAGGCTTTTATCATTCCTATTCCACCATCATTGGTAGCGCTTCCGCCAAGTCCAATAATAATCTTTGTGCATCCTTTGTCTAGCGCATTTTTTATGAGTTCACCGGTACCATAGGTAGAGGTAATAAGTGGGTTTCTTTCTTCAATTGATAAAAGTTCTAGACCAGATGCAGTAGCCATTTCTATAATGGCTGTTTTACCTTGGTCTACAAGGCCGTAACTAGCTTCTATAGTTCTATGCAATGGGTCTTTAACTGATACTGAAACTAGAGTTCCTTGCAATGGTGTTAGCAGGGCTTCCAATAAGCCTTCTCCACCATCAGAAATAGGAATTTTACGTATAGACGCACTAGGAATTACGGCAGAGATAGCTTCAGATATAATACGAGATACCTCACTTGCGCTTAGGCTATCTTTAAATGAATCTGGAGCTACTAAAATATTCATATGGTAATTATTTGAAAGCTAGCTGTAAGATATATAAAAGTGTAATGGCTAAAATTCCTTGAAAAAAAGTGGCTAGCGTATGGCTATTTAAGGTTGTTTTGGTTGTCATCCCAGAGAACTGAGAGACCACCCAGAAATAGCTATCGTTTATGTGAGATACGGTCATAGAGCCAGCTCCAATGGCAAGCACAGCTAGTGCTTTGGCTATTTCAGTATCTAAGCCTAATGAAGGGGTTAATGGTGCAACAATGGTAGCCGTAGTAATAATGGCTACGGTAGAAGATCCTTGGGCTGTTTTTAAAATGGCGGCCAAAATAAACGGTAAAAAAAGACCTAGTTGTATTTCTGAAAAATGAGTTTCTATAAGATTTCCTAATTCTGCAGCTCTTAAGATATTTCCTAAGGCACCACCTGCTCCTGTTATTAAAATAATAACGCCTGCATCTTGTAACGAATTACTAATCCATCCCAAACGCTCTTGACCACTTGTAGTTTTATACACCAATGTAACTGCAAATAGAATTCCTATAAAAAGCGCAGTTAATGGATTACCTATAAACGCAAACACATCCACAATTGTTCCATTGCCAAAAGGAGCGGTTGGATAACTAGCAATAGAATGTAAAGCAATAAGTAAAATAGGAATAAGAATTGGAGCTACAACCGCTAGTAAAGATGGTAGTTTTTTTGTGGGTTTTGCAGTGTTGTCTGGTGTAATATCTTCGGTTGTATTTATTGGGGTATTGCATTTAAGAGCCCACAGATATCCTACCAATGCAGTAGGAATAGCAACCACAATTCCTAAAAGTATGACTAGGCCTATATTTGCCTCTAAGGCTGCTGCTGCGGCAAGTGGCCCTGGTGTTGGAGGTATAAATACATGAGATACATAAAGCCCTGAAGATAAGGCTACAGCAAATACCACTAATGAGATGCCTGTTTTTTTACTTAAAGCTTTGTTTAATGAAGATAAAATAATGAAAGCAGAGTCACAAAAAACAGGTATAGATACAATTATACCGGTTATATTCATAGCTAATGGAGATTTTTTTGTTCCAATAATACGAAGTAAGGTACTAGCAATCTTTTTTGTGCCTCCAGATTTTTCTAGGAAGGTCCCTATTATGGATCCAAAGGCAATAATAATTCCAATGCTAGACAATGTATTGCCAAATCCTTGACTTATGGTGCCAAGAATTTCTTGGGGTTCTAAACCAATTAAAAACCCAACCATTACAGCAGCTAGTAGCAGAATAATGAATGGATGTATTTTAAACTTAGCAATGGCTACCACAATAAAAATCAATGCCACTAAGATGATAAACAGTACATTCATGTTACTATAATTAATTAGGTCTCTTCAAATAGAGACCCAGAGCTAAAAATAGTATAAATTTATTTAGGTTCTAAAACTAAAGTTACTTTATTAAAATCTGCTGCGCTATTAATCACAGTTCTGTAAGCCTCAAATATTTCTGGTGCTACAAAAGTTTCTCTGTAATGTTCATCTGCAATAACGGTTAACACATTTCCTTCCAAAGTGTAATAAGAGTCAAAAATAAAGAGTTCTTTGTCTTTTGTAGTGTAGCTATTTTTTATGATAATGTCCTCTAAATTTGAAATTTGATATCCTTCAGGTATATGTATTTTTATGGTTCTATAATAACTTCTGTTAAACTCTGCTTCCAAAGGTAAAATTCTTTTTTTCTCTTGTTGCATTTCCATTTGAGGACCTATTAAATCTCCAAGTTTAAAAAGGTATTTGTCACCTTTTTTTTCTACAAAATACTCTGAGCTAATATCAAATTTTACCACAAAAGGTTTTACTCCAAAAAGACTTGGATCCTCATTAATAAATTCTCTTTTTAATACCTTGGCATTTTTGTCACTATTCTGAACAAAATATTGGTCTATTACCTCATTTATACGGTTTGGCTGAATAAGATTCATAAAAGGGTGTAAGTTCATGGCATAATATCCATTTAATTTTCTCTCTAATGCTATCGTGTTTTTAGTCAAATCTTTGGTATTAAAATTTACCTCTATTAACATTTCATCACTAGATAAGCTTGCAGGAATACCTTCTATAAATTTCACTTCTGAAAAAGCTTTTCTTTTACCATTGATATCATATCCAGTTACAAAAAGACCGAAATTATTCATGAAGTAAGGGGGTGGAAAACCAAATCTAGTGCCAAATTTACTAGGAGATAGGTATTTTTTTGATGCAGGGAAGTAAAATAAAAATTCTTGTAAAAAATTGGTAGCCTCAAAATATTTATCAAATTTCAATTGTAATCTGTTGCTAGTGAGAACCATTTCATGCGTAACATCAAATTTTTCAAATAAGGCAATATATAGTTTTATAACCCCTGTTTCATTTGCAGTTTTAGTTTTTAATACATTTGTTAAGTTTTCAGAATCATTTTCTGAGATGTATATATTTTCTTTAATAAATAAATCAATAATTCTTGCTTTATTTTCATCTTTTAAACCATCATCAAATTTGAAATTTTTAGCAAATTTATTTATGAGTTTTTTTTCTAATTCGCTATATGTTGAATAATAGAAATCAAATAAATTTTGAGCTACATTTTTATAGGAAGTAATAATAGCATTGTTGGCGGTATTTTCATGTAATTTATACATAATAAAACCAATTGCAGCGTTGTAAGGAGCCTTCTCTTCTTTATTTACAGCCTTGATGTCTTTAGCCAAGAACTTCCAATGTGTTTTTTCTTTAAAACTTTCAATTTTTTTTACAGTAGTTTCTAAATTAAAACTTTTGAAGCTAAAACGTAAATTGCTAGGTGCATACAAATCAAACTCTATAGTTTGTTTGTCGTAGTCACTCTCAATATCCACCATAGCACCTTGAAATTTTGGACTTCTTTTTATTACATAATAATATTCAATTATACTCCCTTTCTCAACATCATCTATAGAAAAATAATTAAAATCTCTCCCAGTTTCATCATCTTCAGACCGTAAAATTCTTGATTTATCCAATACAATAATCTCTCCTGTTTTTTTAATCATACGAACATTTATTACCACTTGAGATGCATCGTTAGCAATGGGTAAATAAACTTTAGTATACTCTTTAATTCTATCATCAGAATTTAACCACAATACTTTATGTTCTAGGTAGTATTCTATTAAATTTTGGTCTTCAAAGATAAATTCAGTTACCACTTTATCTTTGATGGCAACCATATCATTATCTGATTCTTCAATTTGGTAGCTAGGGGTTATTTCCCAGTTATAACTTTCATAGAATGGTACTGTTTGTGCTATGCTATTACAACTAATAAATAGGATTAAAATGAAGTTTTTTACAGGAGTCATGCGGGTGTTTATGTTTCTTTAAAATAATTTATTATGAAGCTTTTCAGTTTTTTTAACTTCTCGAGTTTAGTTGCGTAAACTAAAGTAAAATTAAGAAAGAATTGCTTCTTTTTCAGCAAAACAAATAAAGACAAAAATCTGCAATTTAATACACAACAAATTCATAATACTATTTTTTTTCCAATAGCTTTTTCAACTCTTATTTATTAAAATGTTAAAAAAATACACCTTAATTTATTAATATCATATTAATTTAAAAATTTGGACACTATTATTTGTTTATGTAGATTTAATACTTAGATTTGTTGTCAAACAAAATAATATTTATGCAACACACTTGTAATCGTTTCTTTTTTTACTTCTACTTTTTTAGCAAAAGCTGAGACTCCATTTGTATAGTATAACAACCATATAACAGAAAGTCTCGAATTTAATTCGAGATTTTTTTTTTGATATAAATGAATAAAATTATTGCCATACAAGGAGCAGAGGGTTCTAATCATCATAAAGTAGCAAGAGACTTTTATGGAGACAACATTCAACTAAAAGAATGCATGTCTTTTGATGCCTTAGTGGCACATTTATTAGATAACTCTGCTACTGATGGAGTGATGGCTATTGAAAACACAATTGCTGGTTCTATTATTCCAAATTATGCTCTTATAGATTCTAATAATTTACATATAGTAGGGGAAGAATATTTAAACATTCATCATCATTTGATGGCATTACCTGGTCAAACAATTAAAAGCATTAAAGAGGTTTGGTCGCATCCAATGGCATTGCTGCAATGTAAAGAGTTTTTTAAAAAGTACCCACACATAAAGCTAGTTGAAGATGTAGATACGGCAGAAGTTGCCAAAAGAATTTCGAAAGAAAACATAAAAGGAGTTGCTGCAATTGCTCCAAAAATAGCTGCAGAAATTTTTGGGTTGGAGGTATTAGAAGATGATATACAAACCATCAAAGACAACTCTACAAGGTTTGTAATTGTTCAAACACAAAAACCAACTATTTCCTCTGACTTAATAAACAAAGCCTCTTTAAAATTTCAATTGAATCATAAAAGAGGAAGTTTAGCAGCCCTATTAAATGTATTGAGTGATTGTAAAATGAATTTAACCAAAATACAATCATTACCTGTCATAGAAACACCATGGAAATATTCCTTCTTTGTAGATGTAACTTTTGATCAGATTACAGATTACCAAAAACTGGTAAAAATCATTGAAATTATGGCCGAAGAATTCAAAATTTTAGGAACCTATAAAAACGGTAGAAAATGATGAAAACAGCTAGTAGATTAGACACCGTTCAAGAATACTATTTTTCTAAGAAACTTCGAGAGGTTAGAGCGCTTTCTGCTCTAGGAAAACCCATTATAAATATGGGAATTGGAAGTCCAGATTTACAGCCTCCAACAGAAGTAATTGAAGCGATTCAACAGGCAGTAGTTACTCAAGGAGCTCACAAATATCAAAGTTATCAAGGATTGCCTGAGTTTAGAAAAGCAGTGGCAGACTTTTATAAAAATAAGTATAATGTAGATGTAAGTCCAGATAATGAAATTCTCCCGCTAATGGGGAGTAAGGAAGGAATTCTACATATTTCTATGGCTTTTTTAAACAAAGGAGATAAGGTGCTAATACCAAATCCTGGGTATCCAACGTATACATCTGTTACTAATTTAGTTGAGGCTACTCCTGTCTTTTATGAGTTAACTTCAGAAAACAACTGGGAGCCAGATTTTGAGCAACTAGCCCAAGAAGATGTATCCAATATAAAAATGATGTGGGTAAATTACCCACACATGCCAACTGGAGCAAAAGCAACCCAAAAACTATTTGAAAAACTGATAGCTTTTGGTAAAAAACACCAAATTTTAATTATAAATGACAATCCATATAGTTTTGTACTAAATAATAATCCACTAAGTATTTTAGGTGTAAAAGGAGCTAAAGAAACCGCTTTGGAATTAAATTCTTTGAGCAAATCTTTTAATATGGCAGGATGGAGAGTAGGTATGTTGTTGGGTGCAAATTCTGTTTTAAAAGAGGTTTTAAAGGTGAAGACACAAATGGATTCTGGAATGTTTTATGGAATTCAACAAGGAGCTATTTCTGCATTAAAAGTTAGTTCATCTTGGTTTTCTGAAATGAATGATGTGTACGAAAAAAGGAGAAAACTTGTCTGGAAAATAGCTGATGCTTTAGAATGCAGTTATGATAAAAATACTACGGGCATGTTTGTTTGGGCAAAAACTCCTGAAGGAGTAAAAGCAGAAAAAATGGTAGATGATTTATTGTATAACAAAGATATTTTTATTGCACCTGGCTCTATATTTGGGAGTAGTGGAGAGGGATATATTCGATTTTCATTGTGTGTGCCAGAAGAAAAAATAATGGAAGCATTAGAAAGATTATAACATGAAGGTTTATATCATAGGAACAGGATTAATAGGTGGGAGTTTTGCATTAGATATTCAACAAGAATATCCTGAGGCTGTTATTTATGGCGTAGATCTAAACGCTCAACACATTAAAGAAGCTCTCGAATGTGGAGTTATTCATGAAGAAGCTAGTTTTGAAGATTTACAAAATGCAGATGTAGTATTCTTAACAATACCTGTAGATGTAGCTTTAAGTGTATTGCCAAAAGTTTTAGATATCATTCAAGACAATGCATTGGTTATAGACGTTGGATCTACCAAGCAACGTATTTGTGAGGTCGTAAAAGAGCACCCAAAAAGAAGAAATTTTTTAGCAGCTCACCCAATTGCTGGAACAGAGTTTTCGGGACCAAAAGCAGCTTTAAGAGGTCTATACAAACAAAAAACTAATATTATTTGTGAGGTAGAAAAAACAGCATTTAAATTACAAGAAAAGGCCTTAGATATTTTCTCTAAAATAGGAATGAGAATTCGATATATGGATGCTGTTTCACATGATAAACATATAGCTTATGTATCTCACTTATCTCATATTAGTTCTTTTATGTTAGGTAAAACAGTTATAGATAAAGAAAAAAACGAACGTGATATTTTTGACATGGCAGGAAGTGGGTTTGAATCTACTGTTAGACTGGCAAAGAGTTCTCCAGCAATGTGGACTCCTATTTTTGAACAAAACAAAGAGAATATAGTAGAAACCTTAGATGAATATATTGGAAATTTAAAACAATTTAAAAAATTGATGGAAGAACATAAGTTTGATCAAGTATTTGAGGAGATGCAACAAACCAATCATATTTCAACAATTCTAAAAGGAATTAAATAAACACGAATAATTTTATATAATTAAAANNAAAATAAGTAGCATAATTTAATAAGTAAAGATGAAGAATACAATAGAATTAAAAACATGGTTGGATGATTTAAACTTAGATCACCCACTCGTAGTAGCAGGGCCTTGTAGTGCAGAAACAGAAGATCAGGTATTAAAGATCGCGCACGAACTAAAAGATTCTGATGTAAACTATTTTAGAGCTGGAATATGGAAGCCAAGAACTAGACCAGGAAATTTTGAGGGTGTAGGTGCACTTGGTTTAAAATGGCTACAAAAAGTGAAGGCTGAAACTGGTATGAAAACAGCTACAGAAGTTGCTAATGCTGCTCACGTAAAATTAGCTTTAGAGCATGATATTGATTTATTATGGATTGGTGCAAGATCTACTGTGAGTCCTTTTATTGTTCAAGAAATTGCAGAAGCTCTTGAAGGTACAGATAAAATAGTATTAGTTAAAAATCCAGTAAATCCAGATTTAGCTCTTTGGCTTGGTGGAATTGAAAGATTGTATTCTGCTAATATTAAAAATTTAGGTGTGATCCACAGAGGATTTTCTACGTATGAAAAAACAAGATACCGTAATAACCCAGAGTGGCAAATTGCCATAGAATTACAAAATCGTTTCCCAGATCTACCATTAATATGTGATCCATCTCATATTACTGGAAAAAGAGATATGATATTTGAAGTATCTCAAACAGCATTGGATTTAAATTTTAATGGATTAATGATTGAAACACATACAGATCCAGACAATGCATGGAGTGACGCTGCCCAACAAGTAACGCCAGAAACTCTTATTCAAATGATGGAAGATTTAAAAATTAGAAAAGAAACAGATACAGAAGCTGATTATAGAAATGCATTAAATACATTACGAACTCAGATAGATGTGATAGATCATCAATTAATTGATATTTTAGGAAAGCGTATGAAGATAGCAGATGCTATTGGCGAGCTTAAGAAAGATAAAAATGTAGCGGTGTTACAATCTAAGAGATGGAACGAAATTTTAGGAAAAATGATTCTTGAGGGAGAGCAGAATAAG
>JGI20157J14317_10003324_pt1 | contig 12955 bp, 10 predicted proteins | sample COG_07_FD_14317 | JGI IMG/M metagenome (IMG submission 14317)
GCACATGATTCGCTCTATTTTGATACCCTAGAATTTTCATTACTGGGCGCAACGGGATTGTTTTTTTTCTTATCTGGTTTATTTTTCAAAACTTCTATTGTCCCCTTTCATATCTGGGTACCGGCGACCTATGAAGGCGCGCCAACGGATGCAGTCGCATTTTTTTCCACGGTACCTAAAATTGCGGGTTTTGCTGCACTTTATCATGTCTTCAAGTGGACCAATGGATTATTTAATCCCTTTTTAGAGCAGCTCATTTTGCTCTTGGCCATTTTGACTATTGTTTGGGGTACTTTGGCTGCTTTAAGGCAAACAGATGTTAAAAGAATGCTGTCCTACGGGGCGGTAGCACATTCTGGTTTCATACTTCCATTGTGCTTGGTTATGGATACTTATTCCATATTTAAATATTACGTCATTATTTATGCGTTCATGAATATTTTGGCCTTTCTTTTTGTCCAGCTTCATGAAAAAGAAGGGGAGAACTTATCCTTAAGTAATGTGTCTGGTTTAGGCATAAAATTTCCATTATTAGGCGTGATAAGTGTGATCTGGGCCGTTGCTTTGGTGGGACTTCCACCGACAGGCGGATTTATGGCTAAATTATTTCTTTTTTCTACTGCATGGCAGCATTATGGATCCATGGACTCATTATATTGGTTGACCTTTATTTGCGTGGGTGTTTTGAGTTCGGCGGCTTCTCTTTATTTTTATTTAAGGGTCCCTTATTTTTATTTTTTCAAAGAAGATCAAGGCAAAAAAATAAGGATAAACAAGAGGTATTTTGTCATTTTGACTTTGTTGGCATTTACTTTAATTCTTTTGTTTATTCAACCCAATATTTTAGATAGATTTGCACCAATGATAAACCCATGAGTGACGCCATTAAACACGAATGCGGCATAGTTCTTCTCAGATTGAGGAAGCCGCTACAGTATTATATAGATAAATACAAAACACCAAGTTATGCGGTGAATAAAATGTACTTATTGATGCAAAAACAGCTTAATCGAGGTCAGGATGGAGTAGGTGTTGCCAATATTAAAATAGATATGGAGCCGGGTTATCGCTACATCAGTCGCTACAGAACCATTGATTCTCAACCGATCGAAACACTTTTTCAAAAAATCGGAAGGAAATATCAAAAAGCGCTTAAGGAAGGAGAAGAAAAATACATGGATGGTGCATGGCTCAAACAAAATGTAGCTTTTTCAGGAGAAGTTTGGATGGGACATTTGCGTTATGGAACGCATGGAAAAAACAATATTGAGAATTGTCATCCTTTTCTGAGGCAGAATAACTGGAGGAGTCGTAATCTGGTTGTGGCAGGTAATTTTAACATGACCAATGTTGATGAACTTTTTGAAAAACTGATCGAATTGGGTCAACACCCCAAGGAAAAAGTGGATACCGTGACGGCTATGGAGAAAATAGGACATTTTCTTGATGAGGAAAATGAGCTCATTTTCCAAAAACATAAAAACACACACAGTAAAGCAGAGCTCACGCAGCTGATAGAAGAGAAAATAGATTTGCAAAGGGTTTTGAATAGATCTTGTAAAGATTTTGACGGAGGATATGCCATCACCGGTATGGTAGGTTACGGAGCTGCTTTCGTGGCAAGAGATCCTATAGGGATTCGGCCAGCCTATTATTATGCCGATGATGAAGTAATCGTGGTGGCATCAGAAAAACCAGCCATTAAAACAGCCTTTGAATGTAATTATGAGGATATTAAGGAAGTCAGTCCAGGCCATGCTTTAATTATTGATAAGCAGGGCAATTATGAACACAAACAGTTCCTTGAGCCACAAAAGAAAAAGGCCTGTAGTTTTGAGCGTATTTATTTTTCTAGGGGAACAGATCCAGATATTTATCGGGAGCGCAAAGAACTAGGTAGGTTGATGGTTCCTCAAGTCTTGAAATCGATCAATTTTGATTTAAAAAACACTGTTTTTTCTTATATACCCAATACCGCCGAAATTTCATTTTTGGGCATGATGTCAGGAGTTGAAGATTACTTAATAAGTAAGCGCAAGGAGATTATTATCGAGCATAAGCCCAGTGCGGATTCATTGGAAGATTTATTGACGTTCAAACCAAGGATAGAAAAATTAGTATTGAAAGATGCCAAGTTAAGAACTTTCATAGCGGATGCCTCACACAGGGATGAATTGGTAGCGCATGTCTATGATACCACTTTTGAAGTCATCCAAAAGGATAGAGATTCATTGGTTATTATTGATGACAGTATTGTCCGGGGCACCACCCTCGAGAAAAGCATTTTGACCTTACTAGACAACTTGAACCCTAAAAAAATTGTGATCATTTCATCTGCTCCACAGATTAGATTTCCTGATTGTTATGGTATTGATATGAGTAAAATGAATGATTTTGTAGCCTTTAGGGCGGTATTGGCCTTACTCATTGATGAGGGCAAAGAATATTTATTGGAAGACGTATTGGAAAAATGCTTAGCGGATCAAAACAAGGTAAACGAGGTCAATTATGTGAAGGAACTCTATGCGCCTTTTTCTTATGATCAAGTATCTCAAAAGATTGGAGAGATTGTTAAACCTAAAAAAATGAAAGCCGTACTTGAAGTGGTTTTTCAAACGGTCGAGGGTTTACACAAAGCATGTCCTGATCATCTTGGGGATTGGTATTTCACAGGCGATTATCCGACCAAAGGAGGCAATAGCGTTGTAAATATGGCCTTTATTAATTTTATGAAGGGAGTGGAGGTTAGGGCTTACTAAAAGCGATGAATGTTCAGTAAAACTTAAGATGTTATATGGAGAAGCTTTCGCCGCATCCGCAGGTACGACTTGCGTTGGGATTTACAAATTGAAAACCTTTACCGTTCAATCCATCCGAAAATTCAAGTGTGGTCCCTAATAAATACAACAAACTTTTTCTATCGACGATGACTTTGACTCCTTGATCTTCAAAAACATCATCTTGCGCTGTAACCGTATCGTCAAAAGCAATGTCATACATAAGACCAGAACAACCACCACCTTTTACTGAAACACGCAAGTTATGAGCATCACTGTAACCTTCAGTGGTGCGTAAAACGCTTATTTGATCTTTGGCTTTCTCACTTACATTTATCATTGATACAAAAATAGTGTATTATCCGTCATTAAAAATTATAAAACTGAGAAAAGTTCTTGTTTCTTTGTGAGGATAAATACTTGGATTAAGATGATAAAAGTAGAACACATAGGCATTGCAGTAAAAAATATTGAGCAAGTAAATGCACTTTATACCAAGCTATTTAATCAAGGGCCATATAAGGAAGAGCGAGTGGATCAGGAGTCTGTGGACACTTCTTTTTTTCAGATGGGACAAACAAAAATCGAATTTTTGGCATCTGAAAACCCTGAAAGTGCCATTGGTAAGTATGTGAAAAAAAATGGATCAGGCATTCATCATATTGCTTTTGAAGTGGATGACATTCAATCAGAGATCAATCGATTGGAAGCAGAAGGATTTGATATGATATACAATCCAGCACGAAGTGGCGCTGACAACAAACTAGTGACCTTTATCCACCCTAAGGGTACAGATGGCATACTTATTGAGCTTTGTCAAGAAATTCATAACTCCAAATAATCTCCAAAAGATAGCTATTCTGAGCTTCATTCACTAGTAATAGTGGACGTATCAACCACTATTTATAGTGAGTCATTTGACCAATGATAGTCATATAGAATGGACAGCATCATCTCTAAGTTTGCAATAGTATTACCAACCAAAGCTAGAATGAGTTTGTTAAAAAAATTATTCCTTTACGGGCTAGCTGCAAGTATAATCTTTCTCCTGAGTTGTGAGGAAGAATCGATCAATGTAACTGGAGAAGTTATTGAAGATGAAACCGACACTGAAAACGAAATCGACACTGTAACCTTAATTGAGGCAGATACTGTTATATTCGGATTTGCCGTTCCGGAAAAGTATCTTTTTTTTAGAGATGCAGACGGGGATGGCGTAAATGATACTACTGTCTCATTTGATGGACAAACCACTCGATTGAAAATGGCCGTTGAATTGATTGATGTGCTCAAGGATACAACTGCTTCCGCAGCCAGGTTAACGTCTATGTTTGCACACGAAGAGGGTGTTGAAGACTTTTTAGATGTTGAGTTGAATACTTCTTCAAAGCAGATCAGGAATAAGATAGGGGCAAATACGGGCAGTACCGTGGATACTGATGCTGTGAGAACAGATGTAACAACTTGGATGACTTCTCAAGTCAATGACGTTTTTCCAAATTGGTCTACTGAAGCATCATCAGGTGTGGCCGGAAAGATTCAGGAAGCAGGTGGAGGAGCTAACAGATATGTAAATGCCTATGGTTTAGAGCTTGATCAAGCAGTTAGTAAAGCCTTAATTGGCGCCTTTGTAGCAGATCAAGCACTCAATGGTTATTTGACTCCAACCAAGCTTGACGGGGGCACCAATCGGGCAGACCAATCATCGGGATCAGTTTTAGAGGGTAAGGCCTATACCAATATGGAGCATTATTGGGATGAGGGTTATGGCTATATTTATGGATTAGCCGAAGACGGAATGGATCCTGTAACTACTCCGGGAAGTGCTGATAAATTCTTGTTGAAATACATAGAAAAAGTTGATAGTGATACTGATTTTACAGGAATAGCTTCGAGAATTTTTGATGCTTTTAAATTAGGAAGGGCGGCTCTAGTAGTTGGAGACTATACAACAAGAGACGATGCAGCAAAAGATATTATGGCGGAGATATCCAAAGTTATTGCCATCAGAGCTGCGCATTATCTCAAAGCAGGCCAAGAAGGTAAAGCTGAGGCAACACCTGATATGGCCAATGTTTTTCATGATCTTTCCGAGGGATATGGGTTCGTATACAGTTTGCAGTTTACTTATAATCCTGAAACGGGCGTACCTTATTTTACAAGGGCAGAGGTACTTTCAATGTTAGATAAGGTCTATCCTACGAGCGATGATCAAAAAGGATTTTGGGAGGTCACTCCTGAGGTTTTAGAGGCGGTTGCAACTGAGATTACCACAGCTTTTGGTTTTACTTATGAAAATGCTTAATTCAACAGAACTAACGCTAACTATTTACTGTTAAAAAGAGTGATCTTTTTTTAAAGATATCTCTTTGTTTAAATAAAAAAATGAATAAAAAATTAGTAATACTTTCCGTTTTTGCTGCTTTATGTTTCACCAATCTCATGGTCTCGTGTTCGGATGATGAAAATATTGAGGTAGGAGAAGCAGATCAAAATACTGTGGATGCAGTGGATAATATTGATGAAGATGCTGTACTTGGCGAAGCCTTTACAAGAGGTGAAATGCTCACCAATTGGGCTGATCACATAATCATACCTGCTTTTGAAGCGTTAGCAGACGATATGGATTCACACTTTCTTTGGCAGCGAATACATTCACGGAAATCCCAAATCAAGAAAACTTGATCAATTTGAAGCAATCGTGGTTGAATGCTTATTTGGCGTGGCAGATGGTAGCTATGTTTGATATAGGTATGGCAGAAGAAATTACTTTAAGGAATTTCATGAATGTTTATCCACTAGATGCGGAAGGAATGACGACTACGCTCTTGGTAGGCGGCTATGATCTTACCTCTGTAAACAAACAAGATGAGCAAGGTTTTCCGGCCTTAGATTATTTATTACATGGATTGGCAAATTCAGAAGCAGAGATCATAACATTTTATACAGATGAGTTCAATGGACCCAAGTACAAGATTTTTTTAACTGATCTGGTTGAGCGAATGCGGTCATTAACGTACATGGTATTAATAGATTGGAAAGAGCGCTATCGAGAGGAGTTTATTGAGCGGGATGGAAGTGGGGCTACCGAGTCAGTGAATTCAATGGTCAATGCCTATATCTATTATTTTGAAAAGTTTTTGAGATCAGGAAAAGTGGGTATTCCTGCCGGTATATTTTCAAATTCTCCATTGACCGATCGAGTGGAGGCAAGATATAGGGGAAATGTTTCAAAAGAACTGCTCACAACAGCCTTGCATGCGACTCAAAACTTTTTCAATGGATTACATTTTGATGGAGGAGCATCAGGTATGAGTCTTCAAGGGTGGATTGATCATTTAGAAGAGACACGTGACACCAACGATTTGGATTCTTTGATCAACAATCAATTTGCTTTAATACATGCGCAGGTGGTAAACTTAAACGATGATCTAGGGGTACAAGTGACAATAGATTATAGAGGCATGCTTGAAACCTATGACCTCATGCAAGAAAATATCATTTTTATGAAAGTAGATATGTTGCAACTATTTGATATAAAAGTAGATTATGTAGATGCTGACGGTGATTAATGTTGAGCGTGAATTCATACTTTTCTAAAACTACTTCTAGCGCTCCTTTAGCCATTTTTAGAATTGCCTTTGGTCTTTTGATGTTCATCAGTATGATCAGATTTTGGGCCTTGGGTTGGATAGACAAGTTCTATATTCAGCCTCATTTATTTTTCTCATATTACGGATTTGAATGGATTAAGCCCTTGGGTGATCTCACTTATGTATTATTTTTTATTTGTGGTCTATCTGCACTATTTGTTGCCCTAGGTTTAAAGTATACATGGGCGATCATTACTTTTTTCCTTTCTTTCACCTACATCGAGCTGATGGACAAAACCACTTACCTCAACCATTATTATTTGGTCAGTGTCATCAGTTTTTTATTGATTTTTTTACCTGCAGGTAATTATTTTGCTTGGGATAGCCTTAGGGGTTCTAGGAAGTCATTTCTACAGATTCCTAAGTGGAATATTGACGCCATTAAATTACTCCTTTGCCTGGTCTATTTATTTGCTGGAATGGCCAAATTAAATTCAGAATGGCTGCTACAAGCGATGCCATTAAAGATTTGGTTGCCTACGAAAGAAGATCTACCGCTAATTGGATTTTTATTTCGCTATGATTGGATGATTTATTTGTTTGCATGGGGGGGAGCTTTGTATGATTTACTTGTTCCTTTTTTACTCTTAAATAGAAGAACTAGAAGTCTTGGATTTATTATGGTTGTTTTTTTTCATTTATTAACAGCAATTCTTTTCCCCATTGGGATGTTTCCTTACCTCATGATCTTTAGTGCGTTGATCTTTTTTAATTACCAATTTCATCAAAAAATCATTGATGGATTGCATCAGATCTTGAGGATTAAAAATCATAAAACCCATCAAATCCAAAATGTACCTTTTCAACATTCACCAATAAGCAAGTTTAAAACAGTTGTTTTAGCAGCGTTTTTTTTGATTCAAATAGGTTTGCCTTTTCGGTATATGCTCTATCCAGGCAATCTGTTTTGGACCGAGGAAGGATACCGGTGGTCTTGGAGAGTAATGCTTATGGAGAAAGCGGGTAATGCACAGTTTAAGATTGTTGACAATGCATCTGGAAATTGGTTTTACGTTAACAATGAAGATTTTTTATCTTCTTTTCAGGAGAAACAAATGGCAACACAGCCAGATTTCATACTTCAATATGCCCATTTTTTATATGCCCATTTTTCGCAACAAGAGATGAAAGATCTGAGCATATTTGTGGATTGCTTTGTCGCTTTGAATGGCAGAAAAAGTACTAGATATATAGATCCTGAATTTGATTTAACAGAAGGATACGACTCTTTTGCACATAAGTCATGGATATTACCTTTCAATGAATAGTTTTCTGCGTATTAAGTTGATTTTTTTTTTATGTTGCGCGGGTCATTTCAGTTGGTCGCAAATTGCAGTTTCCGGTATCATATATGATGAAAAAGGGAATCCCAAAGAAGCAGTAGAAATACAAATTGAAAACACCAATTTGAACGAAAGAATCGATGCTTCAGGTCGGTATAGACTGGAGGTCGCTGAAAAGGGAATCTACAAGTTGATAGCTTTTGCTTATGGTTATCAAATCTTCGAAAAAGTAATACAAATTTCTCGTGATACCCTTATGGACATTTCACTGGTTAAATTAAGTCAAGACTTATCGGAGGTAGTAATTTTAGATCAAAAACAACGCGTATTTAATTTGGGTCGATTAAATACCGTTGAGGGTACCCGAATTTATGCGGGTAAAAAGAATGAAGTTATTTTGGTCGATCAAATTGTGGGAAACAAGGCAAATAATAACGCCAGACAAGTTTATTCACAAATTGTTGGACTCAATATATACGAAAGTGGTGATGGGGGATTACAATTGAGCATTGGTGGTCGTGGTTTAGATCCCAATCGGTCTGCGAATTTTAATACCCGACAGAATGGATATGACATCAGTCCAGATGTACTGGGATATCCTGAGAGTTATTATACGCCACCCGCAGAGGCTTTGTCACAAATTCAAGTAGTCAGAGGTGCTGCGGCCCTGCAGTATGGAACACAGTTCGGAGGATTGATTAATTTCAAAATGCATCAACCCGCTCCCGATAAAAAGCTAGAACTTATCGCCCGTCAGTCAGTGGGGAGCTTTAATTTTTTCTCTTCTTTCAATAGTTTGAGTGGTACCGTAGGCAAGTTGAGCTACTATACCTATTATCATCACAAGCAGAGCGATGGATTCAGACAAAATTCGGGTTACAAATCAAATAATACTTTCACTTATTTGAACTATCAATTTAATCCGCAAACCAGTTTATCTTTTGAGTATACCTACCTCAATTATTTGGCTCAGCAGGCAGGTGGATTGACCGATACGCAGTTTGGGTTAGATCCTATTTATAGTAATCGTACTAGAAATTGGTTCGAAATAGATTGGAATTTAGCCGCGCTTAATTTTAATCATAATTTTTCTTCCAAAACGAAGTTATCTGCGATGATTTTTGGCTTGGTCGCGGAGAGAAACTCACTAGGCTACAGAGGAAACCCCATCAACTTGAATAGCAATCCCGTGGCTGAAGATGATTATAAAGACCAAAATGGAGAATTTATTTATAATAGGGACTTGATTGCAGGAGCTTTTCGGAATTACGGTACCGAACTTAGATTGTTATCTAGATATAAGATAAAAGGAACGGCGGGTGTTTTTTTGTTAGGAACGAAATTTTACAAATCACGAAATACGGCAAAGCAAGGACCCGGAAGTATAGGGATTGATGCTGATTTTGATTTTGAGGATGAACGTTATCCAGACTATCCCAATCAATCGGACTTTACTTTTCCCAATCTGAATTTTTCATTATTTGGTGAAAATATATTTTTCATTAATGAGAAATTTGCGGTCACACCTGGGTTTAGATTTGAACATATCTTCACCGAAAGTGAAGGTGTTTACAGTGAAGTCCTTTTTGATATTGCCCAGAATCCCATAAGTAATGTTGAGCAGATAGACGATCGCTCTTTCAACCGTTCTTTTATGCTTTTTGGCTTGGGATTAAGTTATACTACAGGACCTAAAGCTGAAGGGTATGCCAATATTTCTCAAAATTACAGATCGGTTACTTTCAGTGATATACGCACGGTAAGTCCTACCTTCATTGTGGATCCCGATATCACCGATGAACAAGGCTATACCTTAGACTTGGGTATCAGGAGTTTGACCACAAAGACGCTTAATTTCGATGTCAGCATTTTCGGATTGCTGTATGATGATCGAATTGGAATTATTTTGGATGATCGTGCCAATAGGGTGAGAAAAAATATTGGAGAAGCTTTTATTTATGGCCTTGAGATATTTGGAGATATTAACTTGTTAAGTGCCCTGAACAAAGATTGGAAGGAGGTTAAATGGAATGTTTTTGTCAATACCGCATTTACTGAATCAAGTTACCTAGCTTCAGAGGAGAACAATGTGAAAGGTAAAAAGGTGGAGTTCATTCCCATGCTTAACTTTAAGAGTGGTGTAAATTTCGGTTTCCGAAATTTGATGGGGAGTTTACAATGGATTTATCTTAGTGAGCAATTTACGGATGTCGAAAACTCTACCATTGCTGTGGATGGAGATAATAGAAATGGGCTTATTGGGGAAATACCGAGCTATCATGTCATGGATCTTTCTTTTGCCTATAGTTTTAAAAATTTCAAAATAGAATCAGGAATCAATAACCTCATGAATACATCTTATTTTACCAGAAGGGCTACTTCTTATCCAGGCCCAGGGATCATTCCTTCGGAGTCTAGAAGTTTTTATACAACCCTCCAAGTTAAATTTTAATGAAGGCCAAAGCAGTTATCAGTTTCCGTTTAATAGTCATTGTGATGGACGGATATCAAAATCCTCTTTGAAAATCAATAGCCCTGAGGAAGGCTATTATTTAATAAAATTATAATTCCATGTTAACCTTGTTATTTTTGCATTAAATATCAGATGAATTTAAGAGAATAGGTAGCCGTTCATACCGCCCAATGCAGTGGTAATGTATCATTAAAAGGGAGTTATAAGGCATTTATCAGTCATAGAAAATAATGAAAATGGATACACCAAAGCGTACAGAAATCGGAGCTATAGGAGAATTTGGACTTATAGATAAAATTAATCGGGGTGTAGTCCTTCAACACGCCTCAACATTAAAGGGCATTGGAGATGACGCTGCCGTTATTGATGTAGGAGCAGATCATAAGAAGTTAATCTGTACTGATATGCTGTTGGAGGGAGTCCATTTTGATCTGAGCTACATGCCATTGGCACATCTTGGCTACAAGGCGGTAACGGTGAACGTTTCGGATATTGCAGCAATGAATGGAATACCCAAACAAATGACCATCAGCCTAGGTTTGAGTAATCGCATGTCTGTGGAGGCTGTGGAGGCACTTTATGAGGGGATTCATGCGGCAGCAAAAGATTATCAGATAGATATAGTAGGAGGAGACACGACCTCTTCAAGATCTGGTTTGGTCATTTCGATCACCCTCATCGGTGAATCGGCCCCTGATAACATTGTCTATAGAAATGGGGCCAAAGAGGGAGATATATTATGTCTTTCAGGAGACATTGGCGGTGCGTATATGGGTTTGCAAATTTTGGAACGTGAAAAAGAAGTTTTTAAAGTAGATCCAAACATGCAACCGCAATTAGACAAATATTCCTACATCGTGGGCCGGCAATTGCGTCCGAAAGCTCGGATGGATGTCATTCATGAATTACGAGACTTGGGCATTTTACCTACTTCAATGATTGATATTTCGGATGGGCTTGCCTCTGAAATCTTCCATTTATGCAAGCAATCCCAAAAAGGAGTTTGTATTTATGAAGATAAGTTACCCATTGAAAAGCAAACCTTTGAAACCGCTGCTGAGTTCAGTATGGATCCCAACACCGCAGCGCTCAATGGGGGCGAAGATTATGAACTCCTTTTCACCATCGATCAAAAGGATTTTGAGAAAATGAAAAACCACGATGACATCACCACCATTGGTTATATACATGCGCCCGATTTAGGTAAGGTTATGGTTACCAACAATAAAAACACCATTGAATTGACCGCACAAGGCTGGATTCATTTCTAAGAGCCTTTTTTTAATATTTTCTGGAGTGTTTATACATAAAGAAGTAAGAACCGCTCAGTTTTGATAAGGGTCTGATTATTGAAAATAGTTTATTAGACATCTAATTTTGAATAGAGGGGTTATAGATGTCGTTTTATATCCTTGGATTTTCATGTGGGTAGCAGGGTCTTTTGCTGAGTACATGCTATAAATATATTCAATATTCTAGTAATATGAATCTATTTGAGCGTGGGGCAAAAAATAAGCGGTTGACTTTTTGATCAACCGCTTACACTGTTTAAATCTATAGATATTCCTTTTAATTAGATCTTCTTGTTAGATTAGTTTTGAGTGACTACCGATATAGCCACTTTTATTTCATCATAAATCAATTTATCACCTAAGTCCATGAAAAAATTTCCTGATCGATGCTTTACTTCATATTCCGAACGGTCAAAAGTGAAGGTGGCCGATGCTGTATAACCATTTCCAGTAGGTGTTAAGGAGGCATCAAATTCAATAGATTTTGTAATATCTCTAACGGTAAAATCAGCGACGATTCGGTATAGGTTTCCTTTTTCTGCAGTAGCTTTCACGATGACCAATTGTGCGGTTGGAAATGTATTGGCATCAAAGAAGTCTTCAGATTTAAGATGATTTTCTAATTTACCGCGATAGGCCTCTGAAACATCTAAATTAGTGATGGATGTCATATCAACTTCAAAAGTACCCCCGGTCAATTCGCCATCCGAGATCTCTAGAGTACCAGATTTTAAACTGATAAGTCCATTGTGAGTGGTAGTAGCACTGCCCCCTTCCCATTCAATAGTACTTTCTTGAGTATTTACAGATACCGTTTCAAGTGGGGATAGGTTTAAGGTCAGTAAGGATAAAATAAGTGTTAAGGTCATAAGATATTTTTTTAAGTAATGATAAATTATTTTTTTATTGGAGCAAAGTAATTGATAAGTTCTGAGTTCTGAGTTAATCTAAATTAATAAATAATAAATTTTTATTTCGTGGTTAGTTTTGTTATTAAGCAGTAGTTTTAGAGCCACCCTAAGGTTCTATTTGATCAGCATAATGTTTGGAATTTCCAATTCTTTATATCGTCAGTAACTATCCCTATAATACGACCATGAGCCAAAATTCAAAACAGTTGAAGGTTATTGAGGCTTATTGGTTAATTTTAATCTTTCAATGTACTAACAATGATCATAATAGACAAAACCGTAATTTCTTCAGATATTTATGAAGAACAGTTCATCTGTGACTTAGACAAATGTAAAGGAGCTTGTTGTGTGGAAGGAGACCTTGGGGCTCCTTTGGAACTAGATGAGCTACCGCTGATTGAGGATGCTGTCAAAGAAGCAAAAACTTATTTATCCCAAGAATCGAAAGACATATTGGATAAAGAAGGCGCCTATATCCTAGATGAAGAGGGGGATTTCTCCACAACGACCCTCAAGGGTAAAGAATGTAGTTTTGCCTTTTATGATGATGAAAAAACTTTAAAATG
>JGI20157J14317_10003325_pt1 | contig 12952 bp, 10 predicted proteins | sample COG_07_FD_14317 | JGI IMG/M metagenome (IMG submission 14317)
CAATTTAATTTTCACATTTGTGGCAATGTATACCGTAGATAAAATAGGAAGAAAACCATTAATATATATTGGTGCTGTTGGAATGCTAGTAGGTTTTTTATTATTGGGCGTATCTTTACAACAGCAATCATTAGGCTTAGTGTCTTTAGTAGGTGTTCTTTTATTTATTGCTTCATTTTCAATGTCTATGGGGCCAGTTGTTTGGGTATTACTATCAGAAATGTTTCCTAATAAAATACGTAGTGTAGCCATGTCTGTTGCGGTTGCAGCTCAATGGGCAGCGAATTATTTTGTATCACAATCATTTCCTATGGTAACAGATAGTCAAATGAATAATAGTCAACCTTGGAATGGTTCTTTACCATATTTCATTTTTATAACTTTTATTTTAATAATCATTTTCTTTACCTATAAATTTATTCCAGAAACCAAAGGAAAATCATTAGAAGAATTAGAAGATATTTGGGAGTAATCAACTTAAAATAAATTATTTAGCTAATTATTTTATCTCACAATCATTCCTTATGATAACATCTTTAAAAGAATAGAAATCTGTTTTAATAAAAAAGATTTTATATCTTTAAAGAAAAAAGCATGCTAGTAAAAGTCTATGGCTCCGCAGTCTTTGGTATAGAAGCAACCACAATTACTGTAGAAGTAAATATTGACAAAGGAATTGGTTATCATTTAGTAGGTTTGCCAGACAACGCAGTAAGAGAAAGTTCTTATAGGATTTCTGCTGCGCTAAACAACAATAACTATAAACTTCCTGGAAAGAAAATCATCATTAATATGGCGCCTGCGGATATGCGCAAAGAAGGGGCTGCCTATGACTTGTCGTTGGCAATGGGGATCTTAACGGCCTCCAATCAAATAAAAGAGGTCAACATTGATCGGTATGTCATTATGGGAGAACTCTCCTTAGATGGATCAGTACAGCCCATCAAAGGGGCGTTGCCAATTGCGATTAAAGCTCTAGAGGATGGTTTTGAAGGATTTATTCTACCTAAAGAAAATGCAAAAGAAGCTGCCATTGTCGACGGGTTGAAAGTGTATGGTGTGGAACACATTTCGGAAGTGATTAATTATTTTGATAAAAACAAAGCCTTAGAGCAAACCATAGTAGATACCCATGCCGAGTTTCAAAAAAACTTAGAGCATCCTGAATTTGATTTTTCTGATGTCAAAGGGCAGGAGAGCATCAAACGCTGTATGGAAATTGCTGCTGCTGGTGGACATAACATTATATTAATTGGGCCACCGGGCGCGGGAAAAACCATGCTCGCCAAGCGCTTGCCATCAATTCTGCCTCCGATGACCTTGCACGAAGCCTTGGAAACGACTAAAATACATTCTGTAGTAGGGCGGGTTGGTGCTCAAAAAGGATTAATTGCACAACGTCCATTTCGGTCGCCCCATCATACGATTTCAAATGTAGCCCTCGTGGGTGGGGGAAGTTACCCGCAACCCGGTGAAATTTCACTGTCTCATAATGGGGTGTTGTTTTTAGATGAATTACCAGAATTTAAACGGGAGGTATTAGAAGTCATGCGTCAGCCCTTAGAAGATCGAGAGGTGACCATTTCACGTGCCAAGTTTACAGTCACCTATCCAAGTAGTTTTATGTTGGTGGCCAGTATGAACCCAAGTCCTAGTGGGTATTTTAATGACCCAAATGCGCCTACGATGTCATCTGCGGGGGAAATGCAACGGTATTTGGGTAAAATTTCGGGACCATTATTGGATCGTATTGATATCCATATAGAAGTGACGCCCGTTCCTTTTGAAAAANTNTCAGACGAGCGNAAAGGGGAGTCCTCCGTGGATATAAGAAAACGGGTGACTAAAGCACGTGAGCTACAAACACAGCGTTTTGAAAAATCGAGTAGTGTACATTACAACGCACAAATGAATGTGAAGCAAATACGTGCTTATTGTAAATTAGATGCGAATTCAATGCAGCTTTTAAAAACCGCTATGGAACGCCTCGGTTTGTCAGCGCGAGCCTATGATCGTATTTTAAAAGTTTCCAGAACCATTGCCGATTTAGAAGGCGCTTCGTCTATAGAAAGTGCCCATATTAGTGAAGCCATTCAATACAGAAGTTTGGATCGTGATGGGTGGTTGGGATAAGGTGCTTCTTAAAATTGAGCAACTAAGTAGACAACTAAGAAATAGACTTATAAATCGAGTTTCAAATAAACCGCCAAAATCAGCATTACAATTCATCACCATATTTTAGCTATTCATCGACACTTCCCAACCATCAAACAAAATATATAGGACCACCCGTAGGATATATTTATTTTAGAAATTATTTAATTTTTTATTGAAATGAAAACCCTTAAAATCCTACTTATTGAAGATGATGCTATTGAAGTTATGAAGTTTAATAGAACCATCTCAAAATTAAAACTAAATCATGAAATCATTGGCGCTAATAATGTCGAAGATGATTTAAAACTATTAGCACAAAAAACCAATCTCCCGAATATTATTTTATTAGACTTAAACATGCCCAAAATAAATGGGATCGAGTTTTTATCTATTTTAAAAAATGATGATACATTAAAATATATCCCAACAATAATACTAACGACCTCCAATAATCAAAAAGATTTGATTGCTTGTTATGAAATTGGGATTGCAGGCTACGTACTCAAACCTCTAAAATATGAAGATTATGTATCTAAAATTGAAAAACTATTAGCGTATTGGAGTATAAATGAATTAAAAAACACAAATGAAAGGAATCGTACTTACTGAATTTTTAGAGCTTGTAGAAACTAAATTTGGATTGGAAGTTGTTGATAAAATTATCAGTGCTTCAAAACTAGAGTCTGAAGGCATCTATACTTCTGTTGGCACCTATGAATTTTCTGAAATGTTACAATTACTTCAGCATCTAAGTGCGCATACAAAAATTTCTATAGACGCCCTTTTACTTGTGTATGCGGAGCATTTTTTTAGTGTAATTGAAAGTAGTTATCCTGGACTTTTAGCAATTTATAAAGACCCTATAGAAATGATTTCATCTATTGAAAACCATATTCATGTTGAGGTTAGAAAAATTTACCCAGATGCGGAATTACCAACATTTGAGGTCATTGAAAAAACAGAAAATTCATTAATAATGATTTACAAGTCTAGTAGGGCTATGCATCATTTTGGCTTAGGTCTGATGAATAAAACCTTTGAGTATTTTAATTCTACAGCAGTCATTGATTTAGAAAAAATCAAAGAGGATGGAACTGAAGTCAAATTTAGCATCACAAAGAATAAATGAATCAACAACTAGAAGGCATCTTATTAAGAGCTTTAAAACGTGAGAAAGGGGCGAGAAAAGCTGCTGAAAAAATTTTAGAAGGAAAATCTACCGAATTCTATGACCTTACCCAAAAACTAAAAAAATCTAATTTTAAATTAGAGAAATTAATTGCTGAAAAATCATCTGAACTGAGAGGTGTATTTGAAAATATAGTAGATGCATATGTTGTTATGGATCTTAGGGGCAATGTTATAAAAATGAATGAACCTGCAACCAGTTTGCTTGGCTATGACAACAATCAAGAAAATATTAATCTTTTTACTCTCGTCGATGTTTCAGAGGTTGAAAAAGTCAAAAAAAGTTACAGTAAATTAATTAATAATGGATCGATCACAAATTTTCAAGTTAAAATAAATACAAAATCAAATGATCAAAAATTAGTTCATATTAATGCAAGTATCATTTATGATGAAAACCATAAAGCCATAGCTGCACAAGGAATTGTTAGGGATATTACTGAAATTAAAAACCTTGAACTCCAAAAAGAAAAGTTACTTTTGAAACTTGGAAAGAGTAATGATGAACTTCAAGAATATGCACACATTGTATCCCATGATTTAAAATCACCGCTAAGTAGTATTTACGCCTTAGTAAGTTGGCTAAAAGAAGATAATATAGGAAAATTTGATAAAAACAGTCTTCAAAACTTTGGTCATATCGAATCCACTTTAGAAAAGATGGAGCTGTTGATTTCGGATGTATTATTGTATTCTAGTGTTAGTTTGGACGAATCTAAAAAACTAAATGTTGATTTAAATATAGTTATTGAAGACTTGAAAAAAATTATTTTTATTCCAAGTCATATTCAAATTAATGTTAAGAATAAATTGCCAGTTGTCTTTGGTGAACGAACAAAATTTCAGCAATTGTTTCAAAACTTAATTGGTAATGCGATTAAATTTAATAATAAAAAAAACGGTTTAATAGAAATTGACGTTTCTGAAAAAAAATCGTTTTATCAATTTTCAATTAAGGATAACGGCGTTGGAATAGAAAAAAAATACCATGATAAAATTTTCAAAATTTTCCATTCACTAAATGATCATAAAGATTCTACAGGAATAGGACTTTCAATTGTCAAAAAAATTATAGATCTTTATAATGGAAATATATGGATAGAATCTGATTATGGAAAAGGAACTACATTCCATTTTACGTTAAAAAAATAAATATGGAAACACCAAACTTATCTTATATATATAATATGTCAGGAGGAGATACGGCCTTTGAGAAAAAGATAATTAATATAATTAAAATGGAGTTTCCTTTAGAGAAAGAAGAATATTTAAAAAACTTTAAAGCTAAAAACTTTAAGTTGACTGCAGATAATGTGCATAAACTTAAGCATAAAATTAGTATATTGGGTCTTGATAAAAGTTATGAAATTGCTTCAGCTTTTGAAAACGATTTATTAAAAGGAAATACAAGCCTTAATCAAGAATTCAAATCTATATTAATTAACATAACAAATTATTTACAACAACTATAGTTAGTATTTATGAATTGTATTATTATTGATGATGAGGTTACTGCAAGAGCTATTATTGGACAGTTATGTTCTAAAGTTGAAAATCTTAATGTTATTGAAGAGTTTCCAAATGCAATTCAAGCCATTAAATATTTAAATCAACATACGGTTGATTTAATTTTCTTAGATATTCACATGCCAGATTTCACAGGGTTTGATTTTATTGAAACATTAAAAAATCCTCCAAAAATAATATTGACGACTTCAGATTCAAATTTTGCTATACAAGCTTTTGAATACGATTGTATTTTAGATTACTTAGTGAAACCAATAGCTCCTGAGCGTTTTCAAAAGGCACTACAAAAAGCAACAGACAAACAGAATTCATCGGTTGATTCTTATGATTCATCAAAAAAAACAGAAAGGACTTCTGCAGACGATTTGTATATTAATATTGACAGAAGGCTTATTAAAATTGATATTCCTAGTATATACCTCATTGAAGCAAAAGGGGATTATATTCATGTAAAAACAGAGAACAAAAACTATATGGTACATTCTACTTTAAAAAAAATAGAAGATAAACTTCCAGACCATTTGTTTTTAAAAATTCATCGCTCTTATATTATAAATATCAAAAAAATCATTGATATTGAAGACAATAGTGTGTTGATAAAAAGAGATGTAATTCCCGTAAGTCGCTCCAACAGACCTCAGCTAATGAAGCTGCTTAATTTATTATAAGATACGTTCTCTCAAGCTGTTAAAGCTTGAAAATTAACTGTATTTATTTATAGTTTAATCCAGTATTCAAATGGTACTAATAATCCGTAGGGGAGTAGGATCCTGTTTGGTCAGTATATAAAGCTTCTGCTAAAGCTTTATTTTTTATTTTTTTTGATCTATAAACCCAAGCAATTAGTGCTAAGTCACTTATAATTCTAAACGAGTCTTTTAAAGATAATTTTGAGCCATCAGCATGTATCCATTTTTTTAACGGTTGTTCACAAAGCATTGTTTTGGCTTTTTTTAGACCATAATATTGTGACATTCTTTTAAATATTTCAACATCAAAAATCCACTTTGTTATAAATTTATCTCTAAAAACGATTGAGATAATATCCTTATGAAATATTTTCGCACCACATTGTGTGTCTTTAAAATCCATGGATAAAATTTTTCTAATTATAAAATTAATTGTAAAACTTATAACGGTTCTAGCGGACTCTTTTGTGATATTTGCTCCCATTCGTGTAATTCTAGACCCGCTCACTATTTTGAAATCAGAATGTTCTATTGTTTTTACTAGATCATCAAAATCGGTTAGATTGGTCGATAAATCGGCATCTAGGAAACCTATATAATCGATATCTTCTTTTTTAGCCATGTAGAGCATTCCCAAACGAACAGCTTCGGCTTTTCCACCATTTTTTTTGCAATCATAAATCGTTATAAACTCTTCTCTGCCTTTTTGTAATTTCTTAAGGACTTCTAAAGTTTTGTCTTTACTACCATCATTTACAAAACATAGATGATAGCCAGAGTTTTTATCAATATAATTAGTAAACTTTTTACTTAACAAACGTTGCTCTTCGTTATAACAGGGAATTACGACTCCTACGCAGCGTTGTTGGATGATTACTTGACTGATCGTTTTCACGGTATTTACTTGTTTTGGAATTCCAATTAATTTTTTTATTCGAACACATATTTCATTTAAGCTTATTGGTTTTTTCATGTAATCATTAATTCCTAAATCAAACCCTTCAATTATGACGTTATCATTTGTATCGCCAGATAAAATTAATATAGGTGTTTTCGGATTTTCGGAATTTCTAATATATTTCACAATTTCTAATCCTGAAATTTTAGGCATGTTAATATCAACGATTACCAAATCGGGTTTAAACGAATGATAAATGCCTATTGCTTTAATAGAGTTTGTTTCAGTTTTGACTTTATATTCAAGTTCATTTAACCGCTTTTCTATTGGAAGCAACACTAGTTTTTGATCATCTATCGCTAATATTTTCAAAGTATGATATTTTATTTAGAGACTTCTAAAATACTATACAAGAGGGGTCTAAAATTGTTCTTTAGATTAATTAATTATTATGTGTAGACGAATGGTCAATTGCTTTAGATGACAAGCAATTGAAATGCTATTAGAATAATTTATATTTACATTGCTGATACTGTGAAGATTATCGATGAAAGAAACCACCAATAAATATTTGATTGTTGCACTACTAATTGGGGTTGTGTTTCATGGTACTTCCATGTTTTTCACTTTAGAAAGTACCTATGATGCTTTGATCCATTTATTTTTTTCGGACCATTATGCCAATAGTTGGTTTGAACCTTGGAATTATGAGTGGTATACAGGCTTTACGGTTATGAGCTATCCTCCTTTAGTTCATCAATCTATTGGACTACTGTCGATGATGGGGGGGTTAAAGTTTGGATTGTTCTCGGTCGCTCTAATTTCAATAGTCCTTTTTATAACTGGAGTGTATCGGTTTTCGTTATTAATTACATCAAATAAAACGGTTGCGGGTTATGCCTCTATTTTAGCAGTATTTTCGTCATCATTTGTTGAAACGCTTCACGTATTTGGTCAATTGCCAAGTATTGTTGGGATTTCTATTTTAATGCATGCGTTACCAGAAATTTATTTATGGCTTAAAACAGGTAGATCAAGATATTTAGCAACTTCCTTGTCATTAATTGCTGTGACTGTTACTTCTCATCATGTGACCCCTATATTCGGAATGGTATTTTTTGTCTTTCCATTAATAGGAATGGTTATTTTAGATGTGTCTCGAGATCAAGTAGACACACTAAAAGAAGTTTCGTTTAAAATTTTTCTAAATAGTTTCTTTAAACTCTTTAACAGGATTATTAGTTTTGGAATGGCTTCACTAGTTATTATTATTGGCTGTATTTTTCCATATTGGATTAATTCAAAAAATAATCCAATAACTCAAGTACCCATTCCGCACGGATCAAGAGATAATTTTTTAGAAATTACGTCTTCTGGTCTAATGTTCTTTTTAATCCCTTGGGGAATTCTACTCATCCTATTGCCATATATTTTTTATAGATATTATAGTAAACGTTATCTCTTTTTCGGTTTATCGATAACACTACTAACGATTTTAGGAACTGGCGGAACGACCCCAATTCCAAGAATGGTTTTAGGTGAAACAGCATTTAACATTCTTACATTAGATAGATTTACGCTTTGGGCTTCTATTATGTCGTTACCCCTACTAGGTGAATTTGCGTATCGTTTTGTAGAAGGGGATTTAAAAGCCTTGATTCGAGTGCGTTTTGGAGCAATTTACCATCGTATTATTGGAGGAATCCTTGCTGGACTATTTATCTTTATGACTGTTTTCACCATGAGTCTTGGTTACTTTAGGCCATTCCAGCCGCAAAAAATTGAGATGCTCCCTATTGTGAACTTCTTAAATCAAGATGATCACGATAAATGGCGGTTTTTAACTTTAGGTTTTGGTGATCAAATGGCATGGTTAAGTGCGCAAACTAATGCAATGACAGTCGACGGAAATTATCATTCGGCGCGAAGATTACCAGAACTAACCACTAGACCTATAGAGCGTTTAGAAAACTCAAAATTTAAAGGGGTCGCAGGAATTGGTTCATTACAGCAGTTTTTGACAACTCCAGATAAATATAATCTTAAATATATTTTCTCTAATGATAAGTTTTATGATCCGATACTCTATTTCTGTGGTTGGCAACGATTGCAGAAATTAGAAAATGGAATTATGGTTTGGGAGCGATTGAATGTATCACCAATTTCATCTATTTTACCCAAGGATGATGTCGCAAAATGGCAAAAAATTGTATGGGGAATAGTGCCATTTTTAACGGTATTAATAGCGTTTATTTTAAACATACAAATGTTATTGGTAAATACTTTAAAAACAAGACATAAAAAAACACCTGAATTTTTAAAATTTTCTAATCGTTATTCGAAGTTCTCAAAATCAATCCTGAAAATCACACACTTTTGGTCAATTTTTTTAGTTGTAATTGTCTTTTATAATCTTTATCAATTCTATTTAAAAAATGACTCACAACGAAGTCCAGAAAACGCTATAATTGCCTATTATGACGCGTTAGATTTCAAAGAGTTTGAAATAGCATATAGTTTGATAGATCCCACAAGTAATATTTCAATTTCACAATATATGCTTGAGACCTCCCTCTCAGGAGGTTTGCTAAATAGTTATGCAAAACTGGATGCCATTGAAACAATTATTACGAGTAGAAATGATAGTTTGGCAACCGTCAAAGTAATTGCTGATTGGATTACACCTCTCGAAAAAATACGAAAAATTGATTATAAGTCAGTATCTAAATATCATAAGAAATGGTATATAAAATCAGAAGGCTTAGACACTGATTTACCACCCGATCAACTTTTTTCAAATAATACGACTAGTTATTTTAATCAAGGAAGAAGACGTATAACAACAGAACAAACGCATCATGAAGATATTTTAAAACAACCTGTTTTAGAAGTGTTATCAGCAAGACTTGTAAAATACGGGACTCATTTTGCCATCATTGGAGAAATTCAAAATATAGATAATGTACCTGCTGATATTGTGCTTAAAGGCACATTGTATGATGATCACAATAAAGAGCTTGCAACGTATAACGCTAAATACCATGTTAAACATAAATTATTTCCTAAAGAGTCAAGTGCTTTTAGAATTAATTTTGAAGGTATTGCATGGTCAAAAACGCAAGATTCTATACCCGACACCTTTAATCCAGATGAATTTACGCCTGTTGATTTTAAAGAACATCCTACAAAATTCAATTTACAAGTAGCGGGAAATGTTTCTGGATCTGATTTATATAAAAAGAGTGTCTTAAGTCAATTAGATATAAATGGAGACATTATTAGCGGAAATTTATTTAATAGCGGCATTCAGGAGATTACAGTGCCTCAACTTTTAATCTCTTATTACGACCAAAACAAAACAATGCTTTGGGTCGATCATTTATTTCTAAAAGAGGGGATCAGACAACAGCGAAAAAAAGGTTTTGAATATCAAATTTTGAAGAATGGTAAAATAAAAATCATTAGTGAGTCTATGGAGAATGTTTTTGTAAATGGGTTGCCTAATGCCCATATTTCAAATAAAATAATACCGAATAGAATCGAAAATCATTCAAGTTCTGAATTACAAAAAATCAAGCATCCAGACTTTAGTTATATAAAAATTGAAATGAACTCTTACATTGGAAACCTAAATTAATGCAGCATAAATTCACATACATATTCCTATTGATCTTGATTTTATCCTCCTCATTTGTAGTCGTTAAAAATAGTGAAGTCGCTTTAAGCTTCACTTTAGAAACGACTCAAACAGCATTTGAAGCAGGAACAACTATCGTTTTAAAAGTAGCAACTACAAAAGAAATAAAACCACTTTTATATTGCTCAAATAGTTATGGTTCTACCTTGTTAACTCCAATTTACGAGAACAAAATACTAAGCTATACATTCCCTTCCAATATTTCCAGTAAAATTGGTGTCATAAAATGGGAATTAATTCATGAAGAGTCATCAATATCTGGGGAATTCAATATCCATCCAAAGCAAGTTGTTTCTTCGATGGAAACTTATATTGGACCTCCCAGTATTGAAGCTGGTGGAATGGATTATTCCATGTTGGTTGTGATTCCAACCGATTCATTAGACAATCCATTAGCCGAAAACACACTCGTAAAAACAAAGTATCAATTTTTGAATTTAGAAAAACAAGATGATATTTATACTAAAAATTTTATTGCTTATAAAAATATATATTCTCAAAATAAAAGCGGTCGCATCTTAGTCTCTTCTGAAGCATTACATACAAATTCTAAAGAATTTTCTATCACTGTTTTTCCAGCGATTCCAATTGATTTTAAAATTTTAGCGAGTCGCTCACATGCGTATGCCGATGGCAATCAGGTTACTACATTTTCTACGTCTGTTCTAACAGATGTACAGAACAATATTATTAGTGATGGTACATTTGTTTCTTTTTTTATAACCAATGATAAAGGAAGTATTTTAAATACTTCCGGCACGACCATTAACGGAGTTGCAACTTCTAAAATGATACATCCTGATTATGGTACGCAATGGACTGTTAAGGCTTATGTGGAGGGTATTGCAGAAAGTAATACAATCACATTAAACTACAGTCAGGTTGTGAAAGATTTTAAAGTTGAATTTTCAGAAACGAATAGAGGAATATCGGTTGGACCTCTACAAAGTTTTATGAATCAAATGATTCCTGATGGATTGGAAGTTAAACTGTTCGTTTATAAAAACAATAGAGTACTTGAAACGATGACCAAAACGTCCTTTAATGGATTTGTAGATTTCTATTTAAAACCAGATGTATTTAAAAACGATACTTATTCTATAGTTCTTAAAACGGCTGGATTAAAGAAAACGTTTAATTCTAAAATCCTATGGTAGGTTTAAATAAAAATATAGTACGTAGTCTTTTATTAGGCTCATATCTCCTAGTTATTGTAATTATTATATCTGGGATTAGTGCAGTGTTTGTATATCTAAATACAGGAGCAGATAGAAGTAAAATGCTTCATACAGAATTAAAAAAAATAGAGCAATACATCCCTAAAGTTGATTGGACTCCCTTAAATAATGAAGGAAGATCAATGGACGAAGTAACGCTAAACACTTTAGAAAATGATTATTTAGATGCATGGTATGTAAGCCTGGTTGCTTATAAGACGAATACCAAAGACGTCATTAAGGACTACTTTACGGATAACGCTCGTGAAAATAGGTTTGATTTTATTGATTTAAATATAAAAAATAGAATCACCATTGAATCTACAACTTTAGAGCACCATCCAACTTTAAATTTTTATAGCGAAGATGGACACTTAGCAATACTTACAGATACTGATGTTTTAGAGTACAAACGTGTATTTAAAGATGAAAAATTAATTTTTGAAACCACAGAAAAATCCACTTACAAAATCATACTTTTATTGGAAGACGGTTTTTGGAGAATTAGGCATATGGTAAAAGTATCCACAGAAAATTATCAGAAAGAAAACGCTAAAGTTGCATCGAGCAATTTAAACATAAGAGGGATTAATTATTATCCAAAAGATACACCATGGGATATGTTTGGAGGTGCTTTTTCAAAAAACACGATTTCAAACGACTTTAAGATTATTAGAGATAGCGGATTAACTACGGTTCGTATTTTTGTGCAATATGATGATTTTGGTAAAGCAAATGTTATTACAGAAAAATTAGATAAATTAAAGCAAACATTAGATGCAGCAGAGGAAAATGATTTAAAAGTTGTGGTCACTCTTTTTGACTTTTATGGTGATTATTCAGTCTTAAATTGGACCTTGAATATGCAGCATGCAAAAACGATTGTATCTGAACTAAAAGATCATGAAGCAATTATTGCTTGGGATATTAAAAATGAGCCTAACTTAGACTTTGATTCAAGAGGTGAATTGAATGTTATCGCATGGTTAAATGCTTTGATTGATTTGGTTAAATCTATAGATTCCGCTCATGCAGTCACTATTGGATGGTCCGACATACAAAGCGCAGCAATTTTAAAAGATAAAGTTGACTTTATCTCTTTTCATTATTATGAAGATTTAGATAACCTTGCCGCCTCCATAAAATCTCTTAAAGCAAAAGCTCCAAACAAGCCTTTAGTTATGGGTGAATTTGGAATGTCCTCTTATAGTGGTTTATGGAACCCATTTGGAAATTCTAATAATGATCAAGCCGATTATTATGAAAAAGCTCAAAAGATCATCTCTGAAAATGATATACAATTTATGTCTTGGACCTTATATGACTTTGTAAACATTCCAAATGAAGTTGTAGGAGGGCTACCTTGGCGTAAAAATGCTCAAAAATATTATGGATTTATTGATGACAATGGAACAAAAAAAGCGGCATTTAAGTTTATCTCCGGCCAGTAATGGATTGTATTTTTCTCTGCTTTTTGTTGTTTATAATTGAATTGAACTCATTGAGATACATGTCTGTAATTTTACTCATGGGATATGCCGTCGCAGCTTTATAATTAGCCTTTCCTAAATCTTTTCTG
>JGI20157J14317_10003329_pt1 | contig 12936 bp, 15 predicted proteins | sample COG_07_FD_14317 | JGI IMG/M metagenome (IMG submission 14317)
CATAGAACCTGATCCAAATACATCACCACCTACGGCGAATTTAGAACCAGACTTAGCTGTTCCGTATTGGAAATCAAGGAAGAAAACAAGTCCTGAAGGTAAGCTCATAGGTTGAACCGAAACGAAATCTTTCGCTGCGATTTGACCGAATACCTTTCTTACGAGAGGAAGAGCAATTCCAGACCATTGTTCACCAGTACCTCCTACAAATTTAGCACCGTCAGTACCGGCACCAGTAAGGGAGGATTCAACAACAAGCTGTTTAGCTTGGTTTTCGAGGATTAAGGCCATGTTGTTTTTCTCGGTTTCCGAAGAAATACCTTCTAACAATCCGGTCTTATCCCACTTATTGGCTAACTTAGCAGCATCCGATTGGACGTTTTTCCACTGGTTAGCACTCTCTAAAAGAGAATTTAAGTTTGACATTTTGTTTTGTTTTAAAATTTAAAATTAATTAATACCTGCTAGTTTTTTAAAGCGAGCTACCATAGCATCTTCTTGAATAACGTTTTCATTCAAAGGACGTTTTGGTGCAACACCAGCAGATTTTGAAGCCATACCTAATGACTCTCTAATGTTAGACTTAATAGACTTAGCTACTAAGTTTTCATTAAGAGCTTCAAAGATAGTTTTAGCTTCTTTTACTGTTTCAGCTTTATCAAAAGCTTTTAAAACCTTAATTTTCTGATTCTCAGTTAAGTTTTTAGCTTTGAAAATCTTATTAGTATAAAGTAACTTAGAATTTAATAAGTTAACTTCATTGAGTTCAGAACGCAAATGGTTAATAACCTCTTTAGCTTCATTCAGCTCTTCGGATACTTTCATTTTCTTAAGTTCGGCTTCGATGTCATCTTTGGCATCTTCAAATCCGTCCTTATAGCCTTCTTGTTCAGCATCTGTTCTAGCATTCTCTTCCAACTCAATTTCTTCAGTATCAGTAACATCAACTGTTACATCAACTTCTTCGTCTTCAGCGTCTACCATTTCAACTGCGTCTCCTCCAGCTTCTAATTCACCAGAATTAACCATGTCTTCGATTACATCTTCGATCATGTTTTTTAATTCTTCTTCACTCATATCATCAAGGTCAACATCATCATCCTCTCCAGCTTCTTTACCTTTTTCGTATTCATACTTGTCTACGTCGGCACGTTCTGCTTCTGATTCTTCTGATATTTCCTCCTTAGCCTCGTCCATTTCCTCTTTAGCTTCGTCCATTTCTTTAGCTTCGTCCATTTCGTCCTTAGCTTCATCCATTTCTTTAGCTTCTTCGAGTTCTAACTCAGCTAATAATTCATCAAGATTAAGTTCTTCATCCATTTCTTTCTCCTCATCCATAGATTCTTTGCCGTAGCCTTCATCCATTTCTTCGGTTTCATCAATTTTTGTTGAAACTTCCTTGTCAAATTTGTTTTGACCTTTTAGTTTGCCTTTTTCATACTCATACTTATCAACTTTTGCTCTTTCTTTACGTGATTCTTCTGAAATTTCTTCGACTTCGTCGATTTCTTCGATCTCGTTAATTTTTTGAGCAAGCATGTCTTTAAGATGAGGTGTAAAAGCTTCTTCTAAAGCGGCTTTCGCATTAGCGATAGCTACTTCTTTGACTGCTTTAGCATCTGCGATAGCATCTGCTAACAAATCTCTGTTTGCCATTGTTCCTAAATTTTTTGGGAAAATACGCTTATTCTGTAGAAGCGTAATAGTGATTAATAATAATAATTAAGATGCTGTATAGACTGACAGCATATTCTAGAGATACATATGTAAAGAAAACAAAAGGACGCAAAAATGCGTCCCTTTATCCTTCTATTTTATTTTGTATAAATTTATATGATAGGGCATTGTCCGTTATTACAAAGAATTTCTGTAATAACTTCGTTTACTATATTATATTTAATAATGGGTTGGTTTGAGACATCTAAACCTTCGCTTATGGGGTGAACATATGCTCCGGGTGTAGATGGTGTTGAAACAAAATCCCAACATAGTAGTTCAAAATCATCTTGAACTTCTTGCACCCCATTAGAGTTGGGTTGTAAACTACCCATACCTCTAGAAGATACACCTACTGTAATTCCATTTCTGAATAACTCTGTTAATATATTACCTGAAGGAGTAGGAAGGATCTCAATAGTACCTATTACATCATCTCCATCCCATTTGATAAATTTTATATTATGAGAAACGTTTTTTAAATTAATAATAGAAGAATCTGGGTGGTCTAATTCACCTAGTGCTCTATTTTCTTTAACAGGACCATCAATATAATTTTTTACTTCTCTTTCTAAAATTTCTCTAGGGTAGTATCTACCATTACCGTTTTTTGTTTCGGCGGTTTGTAATCTACCCTCAACTATTAAATTACCATTATCCGTTTTAAGGGCTTCGGTAATTGCTTTAGGGGCAATTTTAAAAAATTGAGTATCTATGAGGGTCTGTCTCATTATCCCATAGTATTCTTATCAGCAGTAACTTCCATTAACTTTTTTTCAAGTAAAGCAACTTCTTTTTGTACTGATTGAACAGCTGCTTGGTTAATGAATTCAGAAATAGATTCATCTTCATTTACCATAAGAGCATTTTTTCTTTCAGCAATTGCTCTTTCATAAATTTTAGCTTCAACCTGTTTTTTAGCCATTTCCCCTAGACGTTTTGCTTCTTTCATAACGTCTTTCATACCCATTCTGCCTTCTTTTTTTGCTTTCTTTTTTAGGTCTTTCTTTTCATCTTTCATACCGTCCTTGTACCCTTCTTCTTCGGCATCAGTTCTAGCATCTTCAGACATATCTTCCTTTTCATCTTTCATACCATCTAGATACCCTTCTTCTTCAGCATCTGTTCTAGCATTTTCTGCTAAATAGGCTTCGAACTTAAGTTCATAGGATTCTTGTTTACGATCTGCAAATGGGTTCCCAATTGATGGAATTCCCGCTACAGCTTCTTCTAATAGTTCTTTTAATTTTTCTGAGTTGCTCATTATTGCTTCTTTTAAGTCTCCATAGCCGGAGGATTTGTATTTACCTTTAATTTCTTTGGGAGTTAAGCCTACTACTTCATCTGTGTAGCCAATCCCTTCTACTCCAAATGCTGCATTTTCAATGTAGTACATAGGATCTTTTCCTAATTGTTTCACTACAATTTCCATTGCTTTTTCAAGGGGCATTGAATTATCTTTTCTTATTTCAATTGCTACACCATTTAGAAGTTGGTCAGGATTAATATTATTAAATAATTTAGGATCCTGGTAGTCATATACTTTTGAGTTTATTTCATCTACTTCTTTAGTAGGTTTCTTTTCAGTTGCTTTAGCTGCCTCTGTTAAGTACTTTTGAAATTTATATATCAGTTCGCTTGTCATGTTAATAAATATTAATCTTTGTATAAATCTATATAATCTATACCTTTTGCTTTTTTTCTTAGTGCTTTTTGATCAACAGGTTTGTATCCAATTGAAGTATAAGAAGAAATGTTAGGTTTAGATCCTTTTTTTTTAAATGCAAAAGGTGTATTATAACCCATCCCTTCTATTTCTTTAATACTATTTTTTACTAAAGAATATTGATCAGGATAATTTTTTCTAAAAAAAGTCCTAAATGAGTTAAACGTATCAATTACTTTATCTGCTTGAATTTGATATTCTTTATCACCCCTTAGTTCAGGTTTTGTTTTAAGTGATTTTGCTGCATTTTTAGATTTGCCTAAGTTTTTAAGCAAATTAATAAAGCTTGGAAGGGGAATAATAGTATGAGTGATGCCTCCTCCTTCACCCCTTTCTTCAGGTTTATTAGCTTTAGCATAATAACTCAAATCACCTTTAAAAAAATCATCCTTACTAGTAGGACCATATAAATCCTCAATTCTTTTAATAAAGTTTGGGCTTAGTTCTGAGGGTTTGATAGTCTCAGCCATTATTTAGTTGTTTTAAATAATTCTTCAGTTAATTGATAATATTGAAGAAGGTTGATTAAATCATCATTATTAATTTTAGAATTTTTATCTAATTCTTTAAGGAGTTTTACTACTTCTACTAATTTAATTTTAGTAGCTTCATCCTTTACACTTTTAATTTGATGATTCAATACTTTTTTTACCTCATTAATTTTAGTATTATAAATCTCTTTTAAACGAGGAGTATTATCAATTGAGTTAATAAACTCTTTTAATATACCTTTTTGACCTTTGTTTAAATTAGAATATTTACCATTAAATTTTTCAAGCATTACCTTATAAGTAAGGATTCTTAAATCTTTATCGTATTTGCTAAACTCTTCAACTAAATCCTCTTTTACTTTTTTCTCACTAACAGGTTTTTCAGTTAATTGCTCTAAAATTGTTACTTTATTAGCAATAATTTCATCAGTTTCTGATAATTTATCTGAGTTGTAAATTTCTATAAGTTTATAGAATGCTGCATATCCTTTATAATTAGGAACTTGATGGCTAAAAAATTCTCCTAAATTATAATGTTTACGAATTTCATTAATTAGGTTATATTTATCTCTTCTTAATGCACTTCTATTTAATTTACGAGTAGCTTCTAATATCGTATTTAAAGTAATATCTGCTTTACCCTCACTTAAATTTTTAGTTTTAAATAAAGATTCGTAAAGTTTATATTCTCTCCCTAATTCGGTTTTAGCAAATGCTTTTTTTAAAATATTAAGAGAAGCAGATTCGCCACCTGATAAAGTATCAGCCGTTATTTGTCTTACTAAAAGTTCAAATAAAAGTCCTGTATTTTTATACTTAGAATGTTTGATTCTCATTGATGGGCTTTTTTATAAATATATAAAGATTTTCATTCCTTTAAGTTACTTTCATCTAGTAGCGAACTGTCTTGCTCAAATACTAATTGTTTACGATTAACTCGTAACTTTTTTAACATCTCTTTATTTTGTAAATAAGCTGTTTTAGCTTCTAAAGCTAAAGGTGAACCTCCTTTATACGAAGGTCTTATAGAATCTGATTCATTTTCTTTACCTTTCATTGCGAATGCTCCTAATCTATCTTTGCCAAAATTATCATTTTGAGTGTTACGATTAGAAACTTTTTCTTCGGGGCGGCCCAATTTTTCATTATATCCTGCGGGAACGTTATCAGGTTCATCATAATATCTACCTTTACCGTACATAGAGGCTAAATCATGTGGGGTACCATATGATTCTCCGGTTTCAACAGGATCATTACCTTCAGCTTCTATTTGGCTATTGCGGAAAGCACGTTTAGCATCTTCACTAACTAAATCTCTAAATTCTACATATTGATCTTCACTTAGGTGGAATAAATGATCATAAATGAAATCAGTTGGGAATAATTTAGTTTCCATCATTTGAGCAGCTAGGTCAACTTTTTCTTTCATTAACGCTACTCGCTCTTGGTCATAAATAATTGAAGGAGTGGTTAGATTAAGTTCAAAATTTGTTAACTCTTCACCATCAAATCCTTGAGTATATAAATGAACAACTGCAATTTTATATAATTCGGAGAGTACAATTCGTTGAATACGTTCTACAGTACGAGCAAATCTAATATCTTCAGCTGCTAATGTGGCTTTACCATCAGTATTTTCATCATAACCCAAAAATGCTTTAGGTACTTTAAGTGCTGCGAATAATTTATCTCTTAGATATTCTACATCTTGAATACCATCATATTGCATTCCAGGTGTAGTATCAATTTTAGTGGCAGTATCATTACCTCTAACAGGGATATAAAAATCTTCTAACATGTTTTGCATGTTATACTTTAAATTATAATCTCCAGTTTGTTGATCTACATACGGGGTACGTTTCATCTTTGAGATAGTCTTTTGCATAAAGTTTTCTATCTCAGCAGGTGGGATAGCTCCTACATTTATATAAAAAATACGTTTCTCAGGTGCACGAACAATTCTATGTACTAACATAGCATCTTCCATTAACACGTACTGCTTAAATAACTTACGAGCAGGTTCGATATAACTTCTACCATATGGGAGATAATTTACATCTGAGAGGAGTCTAAAATGGGCTATTTCGTAATTATCAAAATAAATTGCTGTGTTACTATCTCTGTCAGTTGTATATGAAGTACCCCCAAAATATCCACCATATTCTCCTCCACCACTTAACCCATCAGGGTCAAATTTAAATCTTACTTCTACATCTTTTTTATTTTCCCCTACTTTTTCTTCTCTTATAATATTATATGCTGTGTAAGGAATAACATTATAAACACCAAATTTTTCAGCTATTTCTAATTTAAGGAAAAAATCACCATATTTACACATTTGGCGAATCCACATCCATAAATTAAATTCAATGTTTAAAACATCATAAAATAAGTTATAAAGGATTTTTTGTACTTGTTCGTCTGAACTTTTAATTTGGAGTACCTCACCCATTTCACTTTTTAAAGTGGACTCATCAGATAGTATATCTAAAGAAGAAGCAATGATAGCATCTGTATCCATTGCTTCGTAATCTGAGTATAATTGGGTTCTAAGGGTTTGATAGTTTAATGCAGGATTATAAGCTGCCATTTGATTGGTAGTATATAACCTATTATATCTATCAACCATTGAATTGGTTTCAGTAGTCCCTGCCATTTGTTCTTGATTAAAGTCAAGAACTTTAAGTTGACTCCCTCCTACATTACGAATTATTACATCTGTGGAGAATAATCGTTTTAATCTTGTAAATACACTAGTATCAGCCATGTTTGTTAATATATGAATAAATATTACAGAAGCCAACTAAAATCTTCAGTTCCACCTTTTCCATCATCCATTGTATACGGGTTATCTTTCCCTGTGGAGAAATAGGCTCCATGATATTCAGTGGTGTTTTTAGAAAATGCTCCTAAAGCTGCTTTTGTTATATCTAATCCGTGTTGTTTAAATTTTAATGCAGTATCTCGTACATATAAGCCGATACCAAAACTCATAACTAAATCATCATTATAACCAATTTGAGCCTCTGCCCTTCCATGCTTCCAAATAAACGTTTTCATTTCTTCTAATAAACGTTTAGATTGGATTGTTACTCCTTTATCACTTACATATTCTTGACATTTACCTATTACCATAGGACGGGTTCGGGTAGACATAGTAAATCCTGCTGTCATGCTTGAATTATTTTCATAATTTTGTAAATAAGAATCTACATTTACCATATCAGATTTTGGTGAATAATATAAATTAGGATAATTACGTTCAATAATAGTTTGAATTGTACTCCATCCTATATTAGCATTTTCAACTACTAATAAGGCATTATTGTATTCAGTAGCGATTGCTGTTAAAATGTTTCCAAAATCCTTAGTACCTATTTGGCCCTTATATTCACCTACTTGAGTTGCTGATTCTACATCAAATATATGAAAGGCCGAATAATCCTTACCATCACCCCTAGCCACGTCAGCCGAAATTAAATATTGTCTAGTATAGTCAGCTGATTCCCAAATCCATAAATTTTGGTCTGCTCCCCTCCTTTCTAAAGGTTCTTTGATTGTAGATTTTTCTATAAACTCTAGATATTCAGGGTAGAAAACTATATCTCCTGATGTGCTAAAGTCGCAATCACATTCCTGTGCTGCCATTCTTGGGTCTCCCAACAATTCATCTTGTCTATCTCTCCAGTCTTGGTCTCGCTCAGGATGGACAAACCAAGGCAATTTAATAGGTAAAAATTCGTTTTCACTTGCTTCTGCCCTAACCCATGTTTGATGGAACCAATTACCAGTTCCATAAGGAGTTGAAAGTGCTATGCACCCCCCACCTGTGGCAAGTGTTTGTTGTGCTGATGCCCATATCTCACCAATATTATCAATAAAAGCAGCCTCATCTATTAGTAGAAGAGAAACTGCTTCTGATCTACCTGCATCACTTGATGCTGATGTAGCTTTAATTTGAGAACCATTAGTTAATCTAAGAGTTAATTTATTATTTTCTTCAAAATCTACTTTAAGCCAAGAAGGTAAATTTTCATACATAAATTTAACCTTTGTAACCATGTTTTTAGCAGTTTCCTGCTTAGTAGCTATACAAAGAATATTCTTATCCTCATGAAAAATCATCAACCATAAAGAATAACCAGCAGATAATGTAGAAATCCCTAATTGACGCGATTTAAGAATAATAGAATAAGGATTATCTTCAAATAATTTAAGTACTTTTTCTTGAAAAGGATATAAATGAAAGTTAATTCTACCTCTTTGGGGATGTTGAATCATACAATACTTCTTCATGAAGTGTATAGGATCTTGGGCACACTTTACATATTCTTGCCTTATTATTTTTTTAAGATTACTCATTGAGGGAGTGTATAATCTACAACGTGTAGCAGTAGAAGTATTCCTACAGCCCCAGTCCAAGGTTTTTTATACCATTTATCTACTTGATTTAAATGGTCCAAGTGTAGGTCAATTTGATTGTTTAGTAATTCTATCTCTTGATCCCTATATGAAAGAAGATTTTCATTATGGTCGTTTAATTCAAGATGGAATTCTATTTGTTTTTCTAGTTGTTTAATTAGAATTGTTTTAATAGAATCTTGAGTTTCAAGAGTGTCTAAAGCTAAAAAAAATTCTTCAAGTTCTATAGCAGGAATTTGAAGGGTATCTTGTGAAAAACAAAAACTAGATACACATAAAGAAAGTGTAATTAGAATTTGTTTCATTTTTTAGCTCTATACTTTTCTTTAAAATCACTAGTAGTCTTTTTAGCACTAGTAGTTTTTTTAACTTTTGCTTTAGTTTTAGCTACTTTTTTGTCTTGACTTTTAATAGCCTTTTTAGTTTCTGCTTTTTTAGCTTCTACTTTTTTGGCTTTAGCTTTAACTTTTTTAACTTCTTTTTTATTAGCTTCAACTTTCTTTTTAATTTCTTTTGTCTTTTTAGAAGAATTAACAACTAATAATCCCCCTATAAAAGTTAGGGCACCCAAAATGTATTTCCATAATTTCATAACAATAAATATTAATAATTAATAGTTTTTAAAATTTGTTCAATACGTTCATCAGTTGATCCCTTAATAGTATGAAAAACAGGACGATATTTAAATAAAAGTTTTTGAATAGTTTCATCAATTTTGTTTCTATATTCAGCATTTGTTTCACGAATTCCATTATCTTCAATACCTAGTCCCTCTGGTGAAATATAAAATATGAAATCATATTCTTTGATAAATCTAGAAGCATACTCATTAAATGCATCTGCATCTATATAACTTACTTTTGTAGCACAATTTGTAAAAGACATTACATCAATAATTGTTCTATCAGTAATAAGATTCTCTTGCATTAATTCTGTTACACGTTCAGCAAGAAATATAGTTTGACCTTCAATAGTAGTCTCATGATTTAAAGGAATACCTAATGAATTAAGATATTTACTACGCTCAGTAGCAAAATTATAATTCTTAAATTCAGGTAATTTTTTCAACGCATTTACAAGCGTTGTTTTACCTACAGACATTGTTCCACAAAAACCTATTTTCATAATAATATTATTTTATCCTCCTTGACGTGCTGATTCTCTCATTGCAGGGTTTTTATACCATGGAACTCCATTTCTTTCTCTTCGAACTTCTTTCCATTCTTCTTCAGTATGATAAATCCCATAAATATAATATTCTCTTAACCGTCTCACACCCTGAGGTATGAGAGCTGGTCCTTCCCAATTGTGAAGTTTACCATCCCAGTGGTGTAATATAGTACCATCAGGGGTTTTAGTTCGAGTTGGTTCAGGCCATTTATTATTTTTACTCATTATTTTAATTTATTAGTGTTTTCTTTAGGCATTGTTAAACCCCCCATAATATATTCATGTGTGTCTCCCATTTCATGAGGTTCTTTATTATTAGCAGGGTCATTTAAAAAATCATTTACTTCTTTCTGCAAAAGTAATATTTGTTCTGCTACTAATGTACCTTGTGCTCCTGATACTGTAATACCTCTAGCACTTAAAGCATCACCTACAAAATGAACATTAGGATATGTAGTTAGACTTAAATCTTGATAATTTACAAGTGGTTCGGGTGATAAGTATTTTACTTCAGGTACGTAAATTCCCCAATCATCACCAAGTGTTGGGAATACTTTTTTCATATCCTCAATAAAGTCTTCAATATATTTAAAATATCCTTTAAATGCATCTCTTACTTCTTGAAGACCAGATTCACCAATATAATGGGCTTTAACCCAATCACCCTCAGATGTGAGTGTTTTATCTTTATTTGAAGGGCTATAGTATAAACCTGCTTTATATTTAGCTTCAAATCGTCCTAGTGCTTTCTTGCCACCTGATCCTTCATTTGAAACTATATTATGTTTTTGTACTTTAGAAACTAACTCGCGTGACCAATCAAATGGTTTATCAATACCTTTAACTTCCATTAAGATGCCAAAGTTAGTCATATCATTACGATGTTCTTCTCCTTTTTTAGCATGGCCATTGTAGCTATAATCACCATATGTTTCTTCAAGTGCTACATATGCTGCATTGTTATTAGTACAGAATGAACGAAGAGATACACCTTCATCTTCAAATTTACGATATAATTTAAAATCATAACTTACATCAATTAGTTTTTGAAAATGCTTTTGTGGTGCTTCAAATCTAACACCAATTTGTACTGGTTTTGATTCTGTTGGTAGATCATATTCTTCTGCTAATTTCTTACCAAAGTCAATACCTGATTTGCCTACACCAAAAATAAGTGTATCATATCCTATCCAATCATTATCTTCTGTGCTTTTATCAGTGTGTAATTGTTGGGCATCAAAATCAATTGATGTAACCTTAGTTTTCCAAATAAATTTGACACCTTTATCACAAAGAAAATCGTACCAATTTTTACCAATCTCATGTAGATAATCTGTACCTACGTGCCAAACTGGGAATAAACGTAGTCCAAAATAAGGTTTGATAAAATCTGGTTCTGCTACAGGATTAGAGCATTGTACTTCCTCTGGTTTAGGATGAAAGCGTTTAAAGTTATTAATTACTTGATCCATTAACTCCATTGCTTTTTCATCACCAGTATACTTAGTTAAATGACCACCAATTGAGGTATGATATGTAAGTTTACCATCAGACCAACCTCCAGCACCCATAAAACCTGTCATTACTTCTTCAGGTTTGCGATTGTATGGATCATTACCCATATCAATGATGGTAATTTTACCATCAAAACCTTCATCTACTAATTTAGTTGCAGCATTAACACCTGCTACACCTGCTCCAATTATTACTACTTTTTCCATTGTTATATTAAGATTATGTAAATATACGAACAAAAAGTGACGTCTCCAAAGGAGACGCCACAGATGTCATGTTTTTTTTAATTGCGACTGGCTATGAATCAGTCTATATATTTTTTGTTATACGCTGTATGTCCAGTCACTTTCAGTTAATCCCCAATCTCCATCGATTTGAGTTAAAACATATTTTAAAACTGCTTCTTCTTGTTTATCAAATTCATCTGTAGATGTTAGAGTTAAGGAAGCAAAAAATGTATTCCAAGCCCCCTCATCTATATTATAATTTAACCCTGTTGCAAAATTATTAGATCCACTTACCCTTACAGGACAGTTTATCATTACATTATGGTAAGTTCCCCCATCATTTTGGTAAGTAATTTGTTCAGGGATTATTTCTAATACTCCTGAAGATTGGTTTTCAGCATTATATATTACTGAGGAATTAGATGTAAGTTTATGTGACATATTTTATTTTTTATCTTCAGCTACTGATGCTTTACGATATTCAGTTACTAATTTTTTAATCTCACCTAATGCTTTACGGGCTCTACCGTGAGCTGCCTTAGATGTACCTTCATGTTCGGTTTTAAACGTTTCGTATAAACCTTCGATTTGTTCAAATAACTCTTGAGTATTCATTTTTTTATAATTTTTATTGTTAAACTTCCGTTACCTTTTATTACGCGATGTAAATATCCACGAGGGATGTCAAAACTGCTATTTTCTTTAAGTTCAAATGGGATTTCTTCATCAAATTGAAATTTCCACCCATTACTCTCTATAACTTCTATTGTTCTATCTTCTTGGTCTTCATGCCAAATTAATGACATTGGGTCTACGTCTTCTGAGAATATTCTGATATTAGAACTATCTGTATAAGGATTCATTATGCTCCTATGTCTGCTATTACGTCTTTAAAAATGGTATGGACTTCTTTACCTTTAACAGCTGATTTAAGTCCATATAATCCTCCCTTAAGATAACTAGCTTTTTTTACATAATCAACAGCATTACCCCCTGCTTGGCCCGCCATCATTAGAATGACGACAGCATAAAGAATACTAGATATTTGATCTTTTTTCTTTTCATCTTTAGTGAATAAACCAACTATTCTTCTGATAGGAGCTTTAAATGCTTTTTCATTATCATGAGTCCACTTATAAATGTTTTTAGCAGCTTCTTCACCTTTACCCCAATTGTATTTCTTAGATATTTTTTGAACAAATTTAGCAAGCATATTAGCTACAGTATTAGATAATAAAATGTAGCCTATAATACCTACTATACCTGCTACTTCATCAAGCTTTTTAGCTTTATCACCTAACTCATTCTTAATAGCTCCCGCTAGTTGAGCTCCTAAAGCATCAAATTCATTATCAAATGCTTTTTCTTCAGGACCATTATCCTTTAATTCTTCTTGAAGAAGATAATTATTTTTTAAATATGATTTATAATCAAAATTGTTCATTACCAAAAAGTATTCATTTTAGGGCCCAAACCGAGTGCTGGGGCATATCTTGGGAGGTTACAACTCCAATATCCTGCTGTTGTTCTATCCTTCTTTTGGTCACAATTGTGTCTAGCAGCAAATGCCTGTCGCGCTTTTGGGTCTTTAATTTTTGCTCTTAAACCGCCTGATCCAAATGAGACTTTTTTAACTTTGTCTCCATCCATTACATAAACATAGTAAGCT
>JGI20157J14317_10003340_pt1 | contig 12909 bp, 11 predicted proteins | sample COG_07_FD_14317 | JGI IMG/M metagenome (IMG submission 14317)
TTATGGCAGGAATTGGTAACATATATCGCTCAGAAATCTTATGGCGCCAGGCAATCCACCCTGAAACGCCCGGCAGAGCAATTGACCGGCAGACTTTTAATCGAATTTGGGACGACGCTTGCGCCTTGCTTGCTATTGGTGTTGAGCGGAATGCTATAATCACGGTATTTGACGGGCAATTATCAAAAAAACGATGTGGTGAAAAATTCAATATCTTTGGGAAAGCCAGCTGCCCAAAGTGTGAAGGTGAGATAAGGCGTTTTGAGATTAGTGGACGACGAACTTTTGTATGTGACACCTGCCAGCCTCTTATGAGGCAACCGGGTTAACGTGGGTCAACAGTTTCGGCAATTTTAAATTTACACAGTTCAGGTGGTTCAGCCGGCCCAACAACTCATAACCAAATCGTCAAGTGAAAATATAGAAAAGGCGTACTTCCAAAGCATTAAGATTAACTTAAACCACTCATTTTAAATCATAACGTTTAATCTCGAGGGCTGGATCTTCTCCAGACCCTTCTACGAGCGCTTGGGTAAAATAGCGGAGAACGTATCAAACCGTTACAAAACGGGAGAAAATTTTCACAAGCTACCCTTCATTCAGCGGTATTGTATTGGTTATTTCAGGGGCGATACATTACGATTCAAACTATTGAACTTGGCTCCTTCGAGACCCATTGCACTGTAGTGCTTATCATTTTCTAATAGTTTGAGTGGGCTAGGCTTCAGCTTTCCCTTATCAGACAACGCGTGCCGCGAGAGAAGTGCGTTCCTTCAAGTCTACGCCGCATTGGGTTTGTAAAAAGAATAGGATTGTTAAATGTCGGTGACGCCCTCCAGTGCTTCCAAACTTCCGGCCAGTGATTATGTTATTTTTGGAGGAACTGGCGATCTGTCTTTTCGCAAGATTTTCCCNGCCTTTTTCTGGCGGTATCTTGATGGCCAATTGACAGATGATTTTCGGCTTTTTGCCACNTCGCGACGGGCGTTCAACANCAGGGATTTCGCTGAGGCCCTGCGNCCATTCTGTGNAGATGCATTTGCCAGCGGCTACGCGACAGAGGAGCGCTGGCAGGCGTTTCTAAAAATAATCCAAATTGTGATTATGGATGTTGCCAACGGCGATGGTGTAGGCAGCCTCGTCACTCAAATTAGGGAAAAAGCCAGCATTGATCGTCCGACTATCTTTTATCTGGCAATCGCGCCGAGCCTTTTCGGCTCCGCCGTGCAGATGTTGAAGAATGCTGGGTTGGCAAGCCCACAAGCTCGGTTGGTTGTGGAAAAACCATTGGGCAATGACAGCGCATCATCGCGCACGATAAACGAAAAACTGGCCGCAGTATTTAACGAGAGTCAGATATACCGGATTGACCATTATCTGGGCAAAGAAACAGTACAAAACCTAATGGTATTGCGCTTTGCCAATGTGATTTTTGAGTCCCTATGGAGCAATCAGCACATTGATCATGTCCAGATCACCGTGGCCGAGACAATTGGTGTTGGCAAACGCGCCGACTATTACGACAGATTTGGCGCAACCCGAGACATGGTTCAGAACCACCTTTTGCAATTGGTGTGTTTGGTAGCAATGGAACCGCCAACCTATTTTGCCGCTGATCAGGTGCGTGACGAAAAACTGCGCGTATTACGAGCACTACGCCCCCTGTCATTGGATGACTTGGCATTGGGGCAATATGCTGGTTATCGTGAGGAATTGGGCGAGGCTTCCAACACCGAGACCTATGTGGCAATGAGGCTTTCGATTGACAATTGGCGGTGGGCAGGCGTCCCTTTCTATATTCGTACGGGTAAAAAACTAGAACAGCAGGCTTCTGAGATTATAATCACCTTCAAAAACCTGGCCCATGACATCTTTGCCAAAAGTGGTGGTGATAAGCTTTCTGACTATCCGAACCGATTGGTAATCCGCTTGCAGCCAAGTGAGGGCTTGCGTTTACACATGACCTCAAAACAACCTGGCCCTGGCGGTATGCGGTTGTCCCCATCTGATTTGAATCTGAGCTTTGAAGAGACGTTTGAAGAACGATTGCCAGATGCGTATGAAAGGCTGTTGATGGATACGGCGCGAGGCAACCAGACTCTTTTCATGCGTGGTGACGAAGTGATGGCCGCTTGGAGCTTTATTGACCCAATATTAGCTATGTCTGCAAACATCGCACCAGCAAGATATGTAACAGGATCAATGGGGCCTGATGACACGCTTTTAGAGATGGATGGGCGTCAATGGATTGACCCGGATCAGGATTGGCGATGAGTGTTGTAAATCAAATAACGGCCGCATTAGCTGCTGGCATCGCTCAACGAGGCAGCGCTAGTTTTGTAGTGCCAGGTGGGTCCAGCCCAGCTTTTATTTTTAAGGCGTTAGCCAACGGCGAGTATAGCACGATGTTGATTGGGCGAGAGTAACCATCACCCTTGTCGATGATCGTCAGGTACGTGGCAATCACAATGACAGCAACCGCAAACTTATCCGAACACAATTATTACGTGGACCTGTGGTCGCCGCAAAGTTCTTGCCGCTAACCATTGCCGGACCTGTGACGAAAATGGACCGGCCTTTTGATGTGATGTTGTTAGGCATAGGGCTCGATGGACATTTTGCTTCACTATTTCCGTCGATGGTGGGTGATGCGGCGATGAATGTTGATACCGCGCCCGCAATTATCCAGACTGGGCCAGAAGGGGACCCTCTGTGTCCGCGTATTTCAATGAATTTACCTATGATTTTACAATCGCGTTTGGTGTTTTTATTGGTCAAGGGTGCAGCCAAACAAGAGATTCTTAGAGCGGCACAAACAGATCAGTCGTTGCCAGTGCATCATTTAATTACGCAAACTGTCAAATCAGTCCAAATCGTAACCCAATAATCCGCTTACAAGGATTAAGAAGAGGATCTCATGGCCAAGTTACATGACCGTATAGCAGAGGTTCAGGAACGCATCCGCCGGCGCAGTGCCGCCAGTCGAATCGCCTATCTTGATGAAATAATGATGATGCGCCAATCACCAGACTCTAACCGGCGGCAGATATCCTGCTCGAACATGGCTCATGCGGCCGCGGGCGCAGGTTTGGACCAGGCCAATGTGCTAGGCGTAGCAGATGAGCTAAAGCCAAACATAGGTATAATCACGGCCTACAATGATATGCTATCGGCACATCAGCCCTATGAGGCCTACCCGCAAATCATTCGCGCCGCCGCGCGCGCCGCCGGCGCAACTGCTCAAGTTGCGGGTGGTGTGCCAGCGATGTGTGATGGCGTTACACAAGGCCGCCCAGGCATGGAGTTGTCGCTGATTAGCCGCGATGTAATTGCGATGGCCACCGCCGTGGGTCTGTCGCATGGTGTTTATGATGCTGCCATTTGTCTTGGTGTCTGCGATAAGATCGTGCCAGGTTTGGTGATGGGCGCGCTAGCATTTGGCCATCTGCCAGTCATCTTCGCCCCAGCAGGACCAATGGCAACCGGCATTCCCAATGTCGAAAAAGCTGCCATGCGCAAAGCCTTTGCCCGTGGTCAGGCCAGCCGTAATGATTTGCTGAAGTCGGAAGTTGCCGCCTATCACGGACCCGGGACCTGCACCTTTTATGGCACCGCCAATTCTAATCAGATGTTAATGGAAATTATGGGGCTGCATTTGCCAGGTGCTGCTTTTGTCCATCCACATGATGATTTGCGTCACGCCCTGACCGTAGCCGCAACGAATCGGATGGTCACATTGGCAAAGGACACTGCCGCTAAAGGCATTGGCGAAATGTTAGATGAACGCAGCTTTGTAAATGCCATTATAGGTCTGCATGCCACTGGCGGGTCAACCAACCACACGCTCCATCTACCGGCTATGGCTGCAGCTGCTGGCATTCAAATCACGTGGCAGGATTTTGCTGACCTGTCGGAGGTGACCCCTCTATTGGCGCGCGTTTATCCAAACGGTAGCGCAGATGTAAACCATTTCCACGCAGCTGGTGGCATTGGCTATGTTATGCGCCAATTGATTGATGCTGGCCTGATGGATAGCACCGCAGCCAGCGTTACGGGTAACAATATCAACGATCATGCAGCTGAGCCGTTTTTACAGAGTGGCCGTTTAATTTGGCGCTCAGCACCAATTGAGAGCGGCGATGATGCCATTTTACGCCCTGTTGCCAATCCGCACAATGCAAATGGTGGTTTAAAAATACTGAGTGGCAATATTGGCAAAGCCGTGATCAAAGTATCGGCCGTCGCGCGAAAACATCACGTTATCACTGCACCTGCAGCGGTATTCACGACCGAGGCCGAGGTCAAAGTCGCCTATGAAAGCGGCGCGCTAAAACGAGACGTAATTATTGTATTGCGAGCTCAAGGTCCAATGGCAAACGGTATGCCCGAATTGCATAGCCTCACCCCACTATTAAGCAACTTGCAAGATGGTGGTTACCAGATAGCACTGCTAACTGACGGTCGCATGTCAGGGGCATCTGGATCAATTCCAGCAGCCATTCATGTATGCCCAGAGGCAGTTGATAATGGCCCAATCGGCAAAATCATGGATGGCGATATGATAACGCTCAACGCAGTAAAAGGAACCCTCGAGGTAGCCGCTGATCTGTCGAGCCGGACTTCGATGGGCCTACAAAATATGTCGCTGCAAAGAGGGTTTGGTCGTACTTTATTCACTAGCGTACGCCAACACGCCGCCATTGCCGAGGCCGGTGCGGGCATAACTCTCTTGGAGACAAAATAATGGCAATGCAAGCAATACCAATCACCGAAATTTTAGCGATGGGGCCAGTTATGCCAGTCATCGTGATCAACGAAGCCAAAAATAGCGTGGCACTAGCCGATGCGTTATTTGCAGGTGGGTTAAAAACTATTGAGATAACACTGCGCACGCCAGCCGCCTTGGATTCGATTAGAGCAATTGCGGACGCTCGCCCAAATATCTGCATTGGCGCCGGCACTGTAATCTCAGCTAAACTCGCCCACGCGGCCAAAGAAGCTGGTGCACACTTCGCGGTATCACCTGGGACCACACAAGCAGTGATTGACGGTTGTGAAGCGGCGGATCTGCCATTGCTGCCAGGCGCTAGCACCGTCTCCGAAATGATGCATTTGCTGGAAGCTGGATTCACTACAATGAAGTTTTTTCCAGCTAGCGCAGCTGGTGGCACGAGCTTGATAAGATCATTGACCAGCCCCCTACCACAGATAAAAATNTGTCCAACAGGAGGCATTTCAGCAATTTCTGCGCCGGAGTGGCTGGCATTGCCAAATGTGGAATGCGTAGGAGGATCATGGGTAGCGCCACAAAACCTGATCAATGTGGGTGATTTTGCCGCTATAGAGGCCTTAGCAACTGAAGCCGCATCTTTGACCGGCTAGGCGTGCACCTCTTTTACCTTCAGTAATGCATTAGACAGACCCGCCTGCGCCCCCCGCAATCCGGCGTTTGGATCTACACTCAGCCAAACCGGTAAGCTTGTAGTTAGGTGGCTTTCCTTGCCAATCTTCTGAATACGCGCGGCGAGTTGGCTTTTATCAATGAGTGGGGCCAGTTGCGAGACAATACCACCAGCCAGAACCACACCACCCCAGGCACCAATTGTCAGAACATTATTCGCGATTACTGTCCCCAGTATGTTGAGCATCATCACCGCTGCATCCCGGCATGGGCCAGCTTCAGCAACAGCCGCTGCACCAATTTTTGGCGCGCTCATCTCTGGTTCATCAGGTTTATCACGTATCAAAAAGCGATAGATATTCTCTAACCCACCGCCACTAACCATATGTTCTGCTGAAACATAGCCCTGCGCGCGCCTAATAAAACCATAAAGCGCCTGTTCAGCTTCGGATCTTGGGGCAAAGCTTACATGACCACCCTCTCCCTCAAGCGGTTGCATTCCGGCTGAGGTTGGCAGCAATGCTGACACACCTAATCCAGTACCAGGACCAATTATAAGCAGCGGCGCATTAGGCGTTGGCACCCCCGCAATAACCGGAAGATTACCATTAGCCGTTGGGTCAGACTGGGCTAATGCTTGCGCAGTAAAATCATTCAACACCAATAACCGCTTTGTGCCCAATTCCGCCAACAAGGCAGATTTTGAAAACGTCCAATGGTTGTTGGTGAATTCAACAAGATCATCTTTGACCGGTGCAGCCACTGCAATAGACACTGCATCTAGTTGGCCATCATAGCCAACCTTCTTCCTGAAGGTCAGAAACGCATCCTCTATGCGAGTAAAATCTCGACACTTGAGATAGGTAATATCTCTCAACGAGCTGCTCAATCCGGTTAAGCGAGCAAAACGAATATTTGTTCCACCAATATCCGCAACAAACATAACCATGTCGTTAGTTCACCGGGGCTTCGCTCGCCGCTAAGGATACAATGAAATAAGTATCCCCCAGCGCCCACAGGTTAATATATGGAACCAGAACTGACGATATTGTTGTTTGCAATGCCACTAGTTCAACCGCTCTCCAGTATTTGCATCAAAATAAGATGCCTTGGCCATGTTGAAGGTGAATTCCATATTTGCACCCCTTTGGGCTGCGGTTTCTGCCTGCAAGCGGGCAGTAACCTCAACTCCACCAAGCGTCATCAATACATATGTATCTGCACCTGCTGGCTCCACCACATCAACATGACAATTCGAAATTTGTAGCTTTCTGCCCTTACGCAAAGACGCATCACCAATGTCCTCAGGACGCAAGCCCAGCACCACATTATCAGGCAATGATTTTATATTCTCATCATGCAAGACCAGTGGAGGAGCAGCAGAACGTGTAATGGTAAAGCTGGCACCTTTACCATTCATGTTAACTCGTGCTGGGATCAAATTCATTGCAGGCGATCCCATAAAATCAGCCACAAATAAATTAGCTGGACGCATGTAAATTTCCGCGGGTGATCCAATTTGCTGCACCATACCACCTTTCATCACCACGATCTTAGTGGCCAAGGTCATAGCCTCAATCTGGTCATGCGTGACATAGACCATAGATGCACCCAGATTCTGGTGCAGCTTTTTGATTTCGGTACGCATCTCAACTCGCAATTTTGCATCAAGATTAGACAATGGCTCATCAAAAAGGAACAGTTTTGGATTGCGAACCAATGCCCGACCCATGGCAACACGCTGGCGCTGCCCGCCCGATAGCTGAGCTGGTCGCCGATCAAGCAGAGTCTCAATCTGAAGGAGGTGGGCGACCTCAGCTAATTTAACGTCCTGCTCTGCCTTTTCGATGCCTCGCACCTTCATTCCAAAGGTAATGTTTTTGGCAACACTCATGGTTGGATAAAGTGCATAAGATTGAAACACCATAGCTATGTCACGATCCTTGGGACTGACATGGGTCATATCACGGCCGCTAATGCGAATTGTACCGCTCGTAATGGGTTCCAAACCAGCAATACAATTCAGCAATGTTGACTTTCCGCATCCAGATGGCCCGACAAGAACTAAGAACTCACCATCTTCAATGGACGCGTTCACATCATTCAAAATATTTGTTGGGCCGTAATTCTTATTGAGATTTTTTATTTCAAGAATTGGGGACATGAGATCAGCCTTTTACTGAGCCTGCGGTCAGACCGCGGATAAAATATTTTCCGGCGACGATATAAACTAGCAAGGTTGGCAAAGCGGCAATAATTGCAGCTGCCATATCAACGTTATATTCCTTTACCCCTGTAGTTGAATTCACGATATTATTCAGTGCCACTGTTATGGGTTGCGTTCCTGCTTGTGAAAATGACACTCCAAACAAGAAATCATTCCATATTTGAGTGAATTGCCAAATCACGGTCACCACGATGATTGGTAACGACAGCGGCAAGAAAATTGAGAAAAAGATACGCCAAAATGACGCACCGTCAACCTTAGCAGCTTTCACCAACTCAACTGGAATCGTAACATAATAGTTGCGGAAAAACAGAGTGGTGAAACCTATGCCATAAATTACGTGCACAAAGATTAGACCACTAATGGACCCCGCTAAACCCGTCATACCAAGCACACGAGCCATTGGCAGCAATACAACTTGGAAGGGAATGAAACAGCCAAATAACATAAGTGCAAACAGGACATTTGACAGTTTAAACCGCCATTGCGCTACCACATACCCGTTAATTGCGCCAATAATTGTCGAGATTAACACAGCTGGCACCGCCAACAACACCGAGTTCCAAAAATAAGGCCTCAGCCCCTCACATTGAATGCCGGTACAGGCGCTCGACCAAGCGGTTGACCAAGCAGCCAAGGTAATCTCCCGCGGTAATGACATCAGCGAGCCTGTTCGTATTTCCTCAAGGTTTTTAAGCGAAGTGGTGATCATTACGAATAGTGGCATCATGTAATAGAGGGCAAAAGTGCAAAGCAATAGATAAAGCAGCCAACGCAATACGAACCGTTTCATCATCTCGCGCAGTGGGTTTGTTATTGAACTATTAGTCATTACGCGCTCGCAATTCAGAATAAAGATATGGCACAACAATCGCAAAAACGACCATCATCATTACCATTGCTGAGCTTGCCGCTTGGCCAATGTCCCCCCTGGCAAAAGCCATCGTATACATGTAGGTCGCTGGTAAATCTGTTGCGTAACCGGGCCCACCACCCGTTAACGCAATCACCAAGTCAAAGCTCTTGATCGCCAAATGTGCGAGCACGATGAAAGCTGATAGAAAAACCGCCGCCATAGACGGAAGGATGATCGAAGAATAGATACGCCAAGTGGGAATACCATCAACCTGCGCGGCCTTGATAATTTCCTGATCAACAGATCGCAACCCAGCTAAAAACAATGCCATGACAAAACCTGAAGCCTGCCAAACGCCAGCGATGACAACCGTGTAGATTGCCATATCAGGGTCAACCAACCACCCGAAGGTGAAACTGTCCCATCCCCATGACTGAACCATAGCCTCAAACCCTAACCCAGGGTTCAAAATCCATTTCCACGCTGTACCGGTAACAATCAAGGACAATGCCATTGGATATAGATAAATGGTACGGATTACACCCTCTGTGCGGATTTTCTGATCCAGCAATATGGCCAACACAAGTCCCAGCAACATTGAAATAACAATGAACAAAAAGCCAAACACAAATAGATTTGAGAGGGCCACGTCCCAGCGTGGTGAGTCAAACAGCCGTTGATACTGGATGGGACCAACAATATCATAGCGCGGTAAAAGCTTTGATTTAGTTAAGGACACCCAAGCCGTCCAACCAATGAACCCATAAACAAAAATGAGGCTGGCAGCGAATGACGGTGCCAGCACCAGCTTTGGCATCTGTTTCTCCATCCACTCCATCATTGCCAGATCTCCAGTTAATGGCAAACCGCCCACCAATCTAAAATCAGACGGTGGGCGGTGGCAGCACTTTACATGCTGTTTGTGACTGCGGTTGCCAACATTTCAACGGCATCAGCTGATGACATGTCTGAATTAAAATGGGCTGTCACAACATCAGTGATCGCTCCAGCTTGGGCGCCACGCAGAGCCATACCATGCGCATATGACGGAAGCAATGAACCGCCGGCATTACTGGTTGCCATATCCTGTGCAGATGTGTGAGCACATGGATCAAAATCATCCAGCGCCACGTCCACGCGTGCTGGGATTGACCCCTTGTTCATGTTGAACACTTTTTGGAAGTTCTTGCCAACAATCAGTTCAGCCAACAACAACTGACCATCTGTCTTGTCTGATCCGTCAACGGCAAACATGGCAAAACTATCCACATTATACAGGAAGCCATCGCCTGGAGTTGACGCGCATAAAAAATCAATACCAGGGCGCTTGCCAGCAGCCAGGAATTCACCCTTCGCCCAGTCACCCATAATCTGGAAGGCGGCTTCACCATTCATGACCATAGCTGTTGCCAAGTTCCAGTCCCGGCCTGAGAAGTTATTGTCAACAAAACCACGCATAATCCGCATCTGGTCAAACACCTTTACCATTGTGTTAGACTTCAAAGTCGCCTGATCTAGCTCAACAAATGCTTTTTGGAAAAACTCAGGGCCACCAATGCCTAAGGCCACGGCCTCAAATACAGTAGCGTCTTGCCATGCTTGTCCACCATGGGCCAAAGGAGTGATGCCAGCTGCTTGCAGCTTTGCTGCCGCAGCGTTGAACTCGTCCCATGAAGTTGGCATTGAGATACCATTTTTAGCGAGAACGGCTGCATTTGCCCAAATCCAATCAACACGGTGAACATTTACTGGGGCCGCACACCATTTACCCTCACATTTCATGTGGCCGGCAATTGAGGCTGGCAAAACATCAGCCCAACCCTGCGCTTTTGCAACGCTAGAGATGTTAGCTAATACGCCTTCTTCATACCATTCCTGAATAGCTGGGCCTTTAAGCTGAACTGCTGTTGGAGCATTACCAGCCAACACACGAGCACGCAGTGCAGTCATAGCGGCATCACCGCCACCCCCAGCAACAGGCATGTCAGTCCACTTACCACCGCGTGACGCAAATTCTTTCTGTAACACAGCAACTGATCTGGCTTCACCGCCAGATGTCCACCAATGCAATACTTCGGCTTGAGGTTCTGCATGGGCCAGTGTTGTGCCGGCCACAGCAAATGCAACAGATGCTGCAAACAATGTCTTGAATTTCATTTTAGTCCTCCTCACTAAAAATTTTATTATTAAACCTTTGATCAATGTGCCCAAGTTTCAATTACAATTCTGAAGCACCTGCCCCAACCTTTAAGTTTTCGCAGGTATCTATTACATATTGTTACCTAACCATGGGTTTTGTTACCAAAAGTTACTAAGGTGATTATCTACGGTGCGTGGCAGTTTTTTGGAGGGGCGTAATGGCTATCCCAAGAATATTGGTTGTTGATGATGATCGAGAATTGAGCCAGATGCTGGCTCAGTTTCTGGCACGCCAAGGATTTATGGTTTGCACTGCAGCTACAGGCGCCGAAATAGAGTCACATATTCTCAATCAACGTATCGACTTAATTTTGCTAGATGTGATGCTGGGTGAAGAAAATGGCATTGAGTTATGTCGTAAATTACGTGCCAAAGAGACCGTTCCCATCATTTTTGTGTCCGCACTCTCCGCTGATCACCAACGCATGACAGGATATGAAGTGGGCGCAGACGACTATATTACCAAACCATTTAATCTCGACTTGTTGTTAGCGCGCGTTCGAGCTGTGTTACGCCGCGGCCGCCGTTCTTCATCACTGAACTATCGCCGCAATACTACCGTATTTTCTTTTAACGGATGGAAGTTTGATGGGAAGAGCGACGAAGTCTATGCGCCAAATGGCGTGCAGGTAGCATTGTCCCAGCGTGAAAAGCGCTTGTTGAAAGTGTTGCTGGCCAACCCACATATTGCCCTGACACGTGACGAGATCATTGCAGCAATGGATGTTACGCAAGAAGGACATTCCATTTCTGACACGTCAGGGCGCGCATTGGATGTACTAGTTGGACGATTACGTAGTAAAATTGAAGTTAATCCGAAAACCCCCGAACTTTTACGCACCGAACGTGGCGTGGGATATGTATTCGCAGTCGACGTGTCCCACGAGGATGGTTAATGCATTTTCTATCCAGCCTTAAATCGCAGACCATATTATTGGTAATCAGCGCCATGGTCATTGGGGCTACAGCGACAGCAGTCTGGGTGCAATCAGTATCAAATTGGAATCGCCACCTTGAACATTCCTATCTCACTGGATTGGCATTACACGATACATTACGAGATGGTGCCAAGATACCAGATGGTCTCGCCATTACCCAACTTAATGGAGTCGATGCCAGATTGGCGGCCGCCAGGCTGTTTGAAAAACTACCTAATGTCAGCGCTAACGACCAGATTACTCAATTGTCACTCGCCTCCGCCACAAAGAACGGCGAAGTAAAAAACCGTATCAATATCGCAGTTGTGTCGCCAGATCTAAAATACCCCATAGCTAAGCTGCAGCAAAAGCAGCCCGTGTCCGCAGGTGGAAAACTTGCTGCATTATTGCGAATGTTGACCACCTATTGCTCAAAAAGCACATTATTCGTTCAATATAGTGATGGGCCATGGTGGCGCGTGGATGGCCCATCAATCTGGGGGTGCGCCAACGCACCCATGGATTTGAGATTGCCAGCTTTAGCAATGGTTGTGGTGTCCCTTGGCGTTCTAATTTCAATAATTATTGCCACCAGCGGCACCTTTCACAATTTTGCGGCCACACTTGCCAGACGCGGCCTGTTCTTCAGCCCCGAAAGCTATGACCTCGCTGGCCCAGATGAATTGCGGGCATTGATTAATGTTATTAACGAATATCAGAAAGCAGAGCAAGAATCGTTGGCTAAGCGGGCCGCCTTCCTTTCAGGCGTCAGCCATGATTTAGGAACGCCAGCCACCCGCCTAAGGCTGCGGACTGAGTTTATTACTGACAAAGACTTGCAAAGAAAAATGCATGCCGACATTGATCAAATGACACAGATGATCAAGTCAGTTTTAAGCTACACACAATCTGAAATGCGTATGGAAGATTTACGTAGGATTTCACTTATTTCCTTGATCGAGGCTATTGTGGCGGATTATGAGGATGCAGGGCAACCAGTGCGCTACCTCGAGCCAGATCTGCCACAAATTACTGCACGGACTATTCTCTTCAATAGCGCTCCCAAACCTTTAAGCGACAAGGTTGCAAAACAACATGGAATTGTTATCCAAGTACGACCAATTTCCTTGCAAAGAGCGTTAACAAACCTGATCGATAATGCGTTGAAATATGGCAGAAAAGCAGATGTTTCCATTCAGGCTAGTTCGCAAGCTGTTCAGATTCATATAAGGGATTACGGAGACTCAATCACTCCAGAGTACCTAGGTAATCTAACGCGACCTTTTGACCGCGGCACCAATGCAGAAAA
>JGI20157J14317_10003341_pt1 | contig 12908 bp, 15 predicted proteins | sample COG_07_FD_14317 | JGI IMG/M metagenome (IMG submission 14317)
TACGATTGCATTTAAAATGCAAGACATACACGCTATCGAAGCGAACCAGAGACGTAAATAAACGCCAATCTGCTTCTGTTAAAGTATCCCCTAAAAGATACCTGTTATCTTGCAATCTGTTTTCAACCCAATCAAGGCCATCAAATAAAATGTTTACAGCATTATCATATGCAGTTTGTGTAGTCGCAAAGCCTGCTTTGTAGACGCCATTATTTATTTCTGAATATATTTTGGCATTAACCTCTTCTATTTCATTTCGCATATTAATTGGCCAAAAATCAATATTATTTCCAGTAATATGGTCGAATGCAGAATTAAACATGCGAATAATCTCTGAAGATTCATTTGATACAATTGTATTGGTTTTTTTATCCCATAAGATAGGCACTGTTACTCGAGTATTTGCTGTTGGATCGGCTCGAGTATAAATTTCATGAGCAAATTTGGATTGAAACAAACTATCTCCTTTAGCTGCTCCGCGCTGCTCAAAAGTCCATCCTTCATTCAGCATATCTGGGTGAACTACATCTACAGAAATATGCTTTTGTAAATCTTTAAGTGTTCGAAAAATTAGAGTCCTGTGCGCCCATGGGCATGCTAATGAAACATATAAATGGTATCGACCACTTTCAGCTCTGAATCCATCACTACCACTAATACCAGCTGAACCATCTATTGTTATCCAATTTCGAAACCTGGCTTCTTGTCGTACAAATTTTCCACCGCTTGCGTTGGTATCATACCATTTGTCGACCCATTCTCCATCCACCAGCAAACCCATAATAAATCCTTTTTAAATTTTGATCTATTTAGCAAACAAGTTTCATTTGACTCAATTAAAAGCCTTGCAACTTATTATGTACGTAAAGGAAACAATAAAAAGTCGGTTTCATATAACAGTCCGGCGCGAATCTGTTGCGCCTATTTTGCTGCTGTTCTATACGTTATTTGACGAAGCCCCGGAGGGCCGGAAAGATGTGTTGTATATGGTTGACCCAATTTGGGAACTGATGCCAACATCGTCAGGCAAATTGCCAACTTTTCGCCCAACTATGATTAAGGAAGTACCATGCGTTTTTTAGCATTTTATTATATTTGTTTCCAGTACCAGCATTTGCTCACTGGGGTCATCTGCCTGAATTAGCAGGACACAGTCATTGGATTGGAATGGCCGCCGCTGCTGCTGCTGCTGCTGCTGCTGCTTGGGGACTTCGTGAAAATTCTGAGGATTCATCTAATGATGACGAAGCTTATGAAGAAATTGAAGAAGAAATACAGGAAACATAAATTATGGTAAATAAAATTGGTGTTATGATTTGTGGCCATGGCTCACGTAGTCAATCAGCTGTAGATGAATTTGCAACATTGGCTGAGAAATTGCCCCCGTATTTACCTCCTGAGTGGGATATGGAGTATGGATATTTAGAATTTGCTAATCCACTTATTAGAGATGGTTTAGACAGATTACGTAAAAATGATTGTGACAAAATACTTGCTGTACCTGGAATGTTATTTGCAGCCATGCACTCTAAGAATGATATCCCAACAGTTCTTAATACTTATGCGGCTAAACATAATATTGATGTCAATTATGGTAGAGAATTAGGTGTTGATCCAAAAATGGTTGCTGCCGCTGCTGGCCGTATTCAAGATGCTGTTGATGCTGCAAATCTTGAATATGGAGAAATGGCATTACATGATACTGCTTTAGTTGTTATTGGAAGGGGTGCTTCAGATCCTGATGCAAATTCTAATGTGTCAAAAGTGGCACGAATGTTATGGGAAGGTATGGGTTTTGGCTGGTGTGAAGTTGGCTATTCTGGTGTTACATTTCCATTAGTCGAGCCATGCTTAGATCATGTATCAAAGCTAGGATATAAAAGAGTAATAGTTTTCCCATATTTTTTATTTAGTGGCATATTAATAGACCGCATATATGGCTTCACAGATAAATGTGCTGAGAAATATCTAAATATTCAATTTGTAAAAGCAGGATACTTAGGTGATCACCCAAAAGTGCTAGAAACATTTGCCGAACGAATAACTGAACAGGTTGGTGAAGTGCCACCACCAAATTGTGCACTCTGCAAATATAGAACGCAAGTCTTAGGGTTTGAGTCTGAAGTTGGATCTGTACAAGAGAGTCATCATCATCATGTCGAGGGTCAAGGCGCATCTGCGCCTGGATCAAATGTAGAGGATTGTAAGTTGTGTGATACTTTTTGCACAGGAGAATGCAGGCTTGATATGAATCACCATCACCACCATGATGATCATGGGCACCACCATCATGACCACTCTCATCCTGAATATCCTCAAGCAAAACATCCATTGGGCCCTGAGTCTGCACGAAAGAAGTGATTAGACAATTGATACCATATGAGCGTAATCCAAAATTAATATATGCAGCAAGCTTTGCTACAGTGAAAAAAGAAGCAAATCTGGAGAGGTTTTCTCCTGAAATGCAATCTGTAGTTATTAGGTTGATACATGCTTGTGGCATGATTGAAATTGCTGATAGAGTTGCATATTCAGCTAACGCAGCTAATGCGGGCTCTCTTGCTCTGGCAAAAGGTGCTCCAATATTATGTGATTGTGAAATGGTAGGTGCTGGAATTATACGACGCTATCTGCCTGCAAATAACAAAGTAATTGTTACTCTCAACGAGGCAAATGTACCAGAATTAGCAAATAGTATTGGAAATACAAGATCTGCTGCTGCAGTAGAATTATGGGAGCCACATATAAAAGGGTCTGTAGTAGCAATAGGTAATGCCCCAACTGCACTTTTTCATCTTCTCGAGTTGCTTGATCAAGGTTTTCCAAAACCAGCATGTATTCTTGGCTTCCCTGTTGGCTTTGTGGGTGCAGCTGAAAGTAAGGCTGCACTTGCCGCTTTTCCACGTAATTGTGAATTTATTGCGCTTCGTGGACGTAGAGGTGGTTCTGCAATTGCGTCTGCGGCAGTAAATGCATTATCGGCTGGATTGCCGGAGATATCGTCATGACTGCATGGTTACATATCGTAGGTATTGGAGAAGAAGGAATTGAAGGCCTAACTCCAGTTACTCGGGCAGTTGTAGAGGCTGCTGAAATTATAGTTGGTGGATCAAGGCATCAAAATTTAGTCAATATTGATGCAGAAAGAATTTCTTGGCCTAGCCCTTTTGATGCATTAATTGAAATATTAAAATCAAAAGCTGGGAAAAGAGTAGTAGTATTGGCCACAGGTGACCCACTTTGGTATTCCGTGGAGCAAGAATAGGGCGTGAAATAGATCCTTCAGAAATTTCTTATCATCCACAAGTTGGAGCTTTTCAATTAGCCTCAGCTCGGATGGGATGGTCAATGGCAGATTTAGAAACTCTGACCGTTCATGGGCGACCAGTAGAACAAATGATTGCATTTATTCAGCCTAATCAAAGGTTATTAATTTTAACTACTGGAGCTGAAACACCAAAACAAATTGCTGGATTTTTAACTCAGCGTGGATTTGGAGAGTCAAAATTAACTGTATTTGCCTCTATGGGTGGTAAAGATGAAGCTAGATTTGATGGTAAAGCAGAGACCTGGCAAGAAGAAGTCCCAGCATTCAATACTCTTGCTGTTGAGTGCATAGCTGCACCAGATGCAGCTATGTTGCCAAGAGTTCCAGGATTGTCAGATGATTGTTTCAAGGCGATGGGACAATGACAAAGCAAGAAATAAGAGCGACATCTGTGGCTAAATTAATGCCAATGCGAGGTGCTTTATTGTGGGATGTAGGTTGTGGCTGTGGGTCAGTCGCAGTTGAATGGATGAGAGCAGCAAGATATTCAAGAGCAATTGGTATTGAGCCTCGAGCAGATCGAAGGACATATGCAGCTAACAATGCTCTCGCACTAGGTGTTCCCAAACTTGAATTAATTGATGGATATGCACCAAATGCACTTAATAATCTAGAATCTCCAGACGCAATTTTCATTGGAGGGGGTTTGAGTATAGCAACTTTTGAAGCTTGTTGGGTGGCTTTACGACCTTTAGGGCGTTTGGTTGTTAATGCAGTAACTTTGGAAACCGAGCAAATCCTTTTAAAATTATATTCAAAATATAAAGGTGACCTTGTTCGTATTCAAGTGAGTCGAGCAGATGAAATTGGTAAAGTTACAGGCTGGAAACCCTCTATGCCTGTAACTCAGTGGAGTTTAGTTAAACGATGAGTGGTGTATTGTATGGGGTTGGCCTAGGCCCTGGAGACCCAGAGCTAATGACACTTAAAGCTTATCGTTTGATATCTAATGCAAAAGTAATAGCTTACCCAGCTTTAGAAGGTAGTGAAAGTTTTGCTAGATCAATCGCTTCAGATGCTATCAAAGGTGATGCTGAAGAAATCATTGTAAATATACCTATGTCAGTTGAGCGAAGGCCTGCACAAACGGCTTATGATTTGGGTGCTTTAGCGATAGCAGAGAAACTAGATGAAGGAAAAGATGTAGTAGTTTTATGTGAGGGTGATCCATTTTTTTATGGATCCTTTATGTATCTATTCTCGAGATTAAGTGAAAAATTTAAATGTGAAATAGTGCCTGGGGTTACATCTGTAACTGCATGTGCTGCTTCAATCGCATCGCCACTTTCTGCGCGAAATGAAGTTTTAACTATTATTCCTGGACCTATTGATGAGGCTTTATTGGAACAACGCATAGCTGGATCTGAAGCTATTGCAATTATGAAAGTTGGTAGGCATTTGCCAAAAATCTGTAGGGTTTTAGAGAAATTGAATCTTACGAAACATGCGCACTATATAGAAAGGGCTACTCTTCCAAATCAATTAGTCTTGCCTTTATCTGATGCCCCCAAAAAAGCACCATACTTTTCAATGATATTAGTGACTAAAGGAAATGACCCATGGCTTTAAACCCTGTTGTATTATGCCTCTCTCAATCAGGTTATAAAACTGCTCGAAAGATTGCGGATATATTAGGTTCTCAAATACATGGCAGAGAAGGGCGTGTTGTTGATGTGGAGGCTACATTTGAAAATGCCTTAGATCATATTAGGGTTTTATTTAGTTCAGGAACACCAATAGTTGGTGTGTGCGCGGCTGGAATATTGGTTAGAGGTGTTGCGCCATTGTTGGTTGATAAGCTCAATGAGCCCCCAGTGGTTGCAGTCCCTGATGATGGATCAACAGTGATACCATTATTGGGTGGGCATCGTGGAGCAAATAGGCTAGCGAGGCAAATTGCTATCGGCCTAGAGCTCATGCATCAATTACAACTGCAGGTGATATAGCTATGGGTGTGGCTTTGGATGAACCACCACTTGGGTATAGACTGCAGAATTTTAAAGATGCAAAACCTGTGATGGCATCTCTTCTAAATGGTTCCAGTGTTCGTATTTTGGGTGAAAATATTTTTGACATCCATAGTTCTTCAGCTGCTGAAATTACTTTGGCTGTGTCTGAGACACCAATGGTAGGTGATGAAATGACCTTAGTTTACCATCCTCAAAAATATGCTCTGGGCTTAGGATGTGCACGAGGATGTTCAGTAGATGAAATGTGGAATTTAGTTTCAAAATGTATGGAAGAAGCTAACATTGCAGCTGGATCAATTTCTAGCGTGGGTTCTTTAGATCTTAAAGGCGATGAGCCAGCAATAATAGAAACTGCGTTACGATTGGGTGTTCCATTTAGATTGTTTGAAGCAAATGAATTAGAGTCTTTAACTCCTAAATTAGCCAATCCATCTGAAGTTGTTTTCACAGAAGTAGGTTGCCATGGTGTTTCAGAAGCAGCGGCAATAGCACTTAGTGGTGGTAGTCTTGTAGTAGAAAAGAAAAAAACTATGAATGCAACATGCGCCATCGCCAAATCAGAGAATATAATCACTGAAATGAATGGCCGATCTAGAGGAAAGCTATCTATTGTTGGAATTGGTCCTGGGCAACATTCTTGGCGAACTCCTGAGGCTTCAGCATTAATTTCTGAAGCTGAAGAGTTAGTTGGATATGGGCTGTATATTGATATTTTAGGGCCGTTGGCTATTGGAAAAAAACGGTCGGACTTTCCTTTGGGTGGTGAAGAAGCGCGTTGTAGATATGCCCTAGAAGAGGCTGGGAAAGGAAAAAATGTAGCACTTATTTGTTCAGGTGACGCTGGAATTTATGCAATGGGTGCATTGGTTTTTGAATTGTTAGATCGCAATGAAAATGAAATGGGAGTATCTGATGCAGCAAAAAGAATTGAGGTTCAATGTACTCCAGGTGTATCAGCATTACAGGGAGCGGCAGCAAGAGCAGGCGCTCCTTTAGGGCATGATTTTTGTACTATAAGTTTGTCAGATTTGTTAACACCAAGAGAAGATATTATTAGGCGCTTACACGCGGCTGCCGAAGGTGATTTCGTGATAGCTTTTTATAACCCGGTATCTAAAACTCGAAGAACATTATTAGCGGAGGCACGCGAAATTTTATTAAAATATCGCCCTAATGACACACCTGTAATGTTGGCGTCTTCTTTGGGTCGTCCAGAAGAAGAAGTTAGGTATCGACGCTTGGATGAATTAGAAGTCGATGAAGTAGACATGTTGACTGTTGTTTTAATAGGTTCAAGTAATTCACGCTTGGCAAATTTAGGTGAGGGAGCGAGGATGTTTACACCACGTGGTTATGCACGCAAAATTGATGGTGATTTATCATGACTGTTTATTTTATAGGAGCGGGTCCTGGTGATCCTGATTTAATAACTTTAAAAGCAAAGGCATTAATTGAAAAATGCCCAGTATGTTTATTTGCGGGCTCACTTGTTCCTGAGGCTGTTGTTGCATGTGCTCCTGTGGATGCAATTGTAAAAGATACAGCAGTGATGACTTTAGATGATACACATGCAGATATCAAAAAAGCTCATCTGCTGGGTCAAGACGTTGCTCGTGTGCATTCTGGAGATCCCTCTTTATATGGCGCAATCGCAGAACAAATTCGACGTCTTAAAGCTGACAATATTCCATATAAAATAATACCAGGTGTGCCAGCATATGCTGCTATGGCTGCTGAAATGGGGCAAGAATTAACTATACCAGAAATTGCACAATCAATTGTTTTGACTCGAATGTCGATGCAATCAACCTCAATGCCTGAAAACGAAACATTAAATAATTTTGGAAAAACAGGAGCAACTTTAGCTATACATTTAGCCGTAAGAAATATGCGTGAAATAGAAAGACAATTAATCCCTCATTATGGGGAAGATTGTCCCGTTGTAGTTGGTTATCGAGTTGGTTGGCCAGATCAATTAATTATAAGAGGAACACTTAGTGATATACGTAAAAAAATTCGTAAAGAAAAAATTACTCGAACGGCTTTAATAATGGTTGGCCCTGCATTGGCGGCAAGTCATGATTTTGTTGATAGTGCCCTATATGATCCAAATATTCCCCATGTGCTTCGGCCAGTTGTAGGAGTGAATTTGATTGAAGATCATAATACTTAAGAAGACTATTAATAATTTAATTTACAAGAAAAATATTCTTATTTTATCTAAGGTTTGAAGATTTTACTAATATTATTAAAATTATCGAAGTATCTTCGAATAAACTGCTTTAAATGTTAATTTTAGCAATTTAATAAGATTGAATTAATGGCAATAGTAATTTGAATATTAGAAGTGAGATGAATTATGATTAAATCCCCTTATTTGTTGTTTCTTGGAGACGCAGCTGATGGATTGGCTGCTAAAGTTGCCCAAGGCATTAAAGATTGGCGCCCAGATTTAAGTGTAGGACAGTACCGAATGGATGGCTGTAATGCTGATTTAGGTTTGAATGATATGACTTTTGAGCAAGCTGTTGATGCGGGTGCAAAAACACTAGTAATTGGTGTGGCAAATCGAGGTGGCGTAATTTCATCTGAATGGAAAGCTAAATTAATAGAAGCTCTTGAAGCTGGTCTGGATATCGCTTCAGGTTTACATAATTTATTAAAAGATGAGAAGATTTTAGTGGATAAGGCTGAAGAATTGGGCCGAAATCTATTTGATGTGCGCATACCAACTGAAGCGTATCCTATTGCTGCTGGCACTAAGCGATCAGGTAAACGTTGTTTGGCTGTGGGTACAGATTGTTCTGTTGGAAAAATGTATACCGGTTTGGCAATTGAAAAGGAAATGCATAGCCGAAACATGAAAGCTACATTTAGATCAACTGGACAGACTGGAATTTTAATTACAGGAAATGGTGTTCCATTGGATGCTGTTATTGCAGATTTTATGGCAGGCTCAGTGGAACATTTAACACCTAATAACGACGCAGATCATTGGGACTTAATTGAAGGGCAAGGTAGTTTATATCATGCTTCTTATTCAGGTGTTACAATGGCTTTAATTCACGGTGGTCAGCCTGACGCTTTGATTTTATGTCATGAGCCAACACGAGAACACATGCGTGGTTTGCCAGACTTTAAGTTGCCAAGTTTAGATGACTTACGCGACACTGCACTAATTATGGCTAAAATTGTCAATCCAGCTGTTAAAGTAGTTGGTATATCAGTTAATACTCAACATCTAAGTGAAGATGAAGCTAATGAATACTTGAAATCTACAGAGCAACGAATGGGTATTCCAGCCGTTGATCCATTCCGTCATGGCGCTTCTCGTTTAGTTGATGCATTAGAAGCTTGTTGAATTATAAATGAAAATTTCTATTGAATTTAATAGTTTTAAATTAGCTCAAGTTTTTACAATTTCACGAGGTTCTCGTACACAAGCAGATGTCTTGACTGTTGTCATTACAAGAGGTGATTGTCATGGCATGGGTGAATGCGTTCCGTATGCTCGATACGGCGAAACCATGGCATCTGTAAGTCAACAAATTGGAGAACTTCCAAAAGATTTTGATAGAGAAATGCTTCGTAATATTTTACCAGCAGGTGCAGCGCGAAATGCTGTTGATTGTGCCCTTTGGGATTTGGAAGCTAAGGAAGCAGGATTGCCAGTTTGGAAATTAGCTGGCTTGATTAAACCCAAAGCAATAAAAACTGCTTATACATTGTCTTTAGATAGTCCAGAAAAAATGAATGCACAGGCAGCTAAAAATTCATTTCGCCCACTTTTAAAAACGAAACTTGGTGGAGGAAATGATGACATTGAAAGAATACGAGCAGTTCGAGCTGGGGCATTATCATCACGAATTATAGTTGATGCAAATGAAGGATGGACACCTGCTTTGTATGAAAGTTTAGCACCAACTTTATTAGATCTTGGTGTTGAAATGGTTGAACAGCCTTTTCCAGCTGGTGAAGATAATGTTCTGTTAGACTTGAAAAGAATTTTACCTGTATGTGCTGATGAAAGTTGTCATGATCGAGCCAGCTTAAATAACTTAGTTGGAAAATATGATATGGTGAATATCAAATTAGATAAAACTGGTGGCTTGACTGAAGCTCTAGATTTAAAGCAAGCAGCTTTAACAATGGGTTTTGATGTGATGGTTGGATGTATGGTTGGCTCATCTTTGGCTATGGCGCCTGCTGTATTAGTTGGACAAGAAGTTTCGGTTGTTGATCTTGATGGGCCACTTTTGCTAAGTGAAGATCGTAACCATAAATTATTTTATGATGCTGACGGGGTACACCCTGCGCAGCCAGAATTATGGGGATAGTTATGTCAAGAGTTGTATATTTAAATGGTGAATTTTTAAACGAAAACGAAGCAAAAGTTTCAATATTTGATCGGGGCTTTTTGATGGCTGATGGGGTATACGAAGTTACATCAGTTATCGATGGAAAGTTGATTGATTTCGATGGTCATGCTGTTCGATTAGAGCGTTCAATGAAAGAATTAATGATGGAGTCAGCAATTTCAAAAGAAGATCTTTTAGAAGTTCATAGGCAGCTGATTGTAGAAAATAATTTGAATGAGGGAATGATATATTTGCAGATAACCCGGGGTTCTCCGAACGACCGCGATTTTGTATTTCCTGACCCAAAAGAAGTTAAGCCAACAATTGTGTTATTTACACAATCTAACTCTAATATGGTTCAAAACCCAAAAGCCAAGATTGGTATGAAAGTAATATCAATTCCTGATGAGCGGTGGGGCCGTCGTGATATTAAAACGGTTCAACTATTATATCCATCCATGGGTAAAATGATTGCCAAGTCTCAAGGTGCGGATGATGCTTGGATGGTCGAGGACGGTATGGTTACTGAAGGAACATCTAATAATGCATATATAGTTAAAGATGGCTCTATAATCACAAGGGAATTATCAAATGATATATTGCATGGTATTACCCGTGCAGCTGTTTTGCGTTTTGCGAATGAAGCACAAATGACTGTTGAAGAACGAAATTTTTCAGTAGAAGAAGCCAAGAATGCCGACGAAGCGTTTATTACTTCAGCATCAACATTTGTGATGCCTGTGGTGAATATTGATGGTGTCGATGTTGGAACAGGAAAACCTGGAAAAATTGCAGCAAGACTTAGAGAAATTTATTTAGAAGAAACACTAAAAACAGCAATATAAATTTATTATCTGGCTGAATTATAATTTAACTCAGCCTTTAATTTACATTATTCATGATTTGCTCTGAATGATGCTTTTTGTTGATCATTTGCATCAGTCTGGTACCTATTTTTCCACTCACTAAATGGCATACCATAAAATAATTCACGTGCATTATCTTTAGATACTGAAATTCCGTTTTTTTCGGCTGCTTCTTGATACCATCTTGATAAACAGTTTCTGCAAAAGCCTGCTAAGTTCATCATATCAATATTTTGAACATCTGTTCTTTTTGCTAAGTGGTCTCTTAGAGCTCTAAACGCAGCTGCTTCAATTTCTGTTTGTGTTTGTAAGTCCATAATTTATTCTTTTCGCTAAATTTTAAATACTTAGATATATTTGTAATGATTATTCTGATTATTTTTATACCAATTTTTTAAATACATAAAAATTAATAATTATTAAATATTATATATATTAGTTTGCGGTTGTTTTTTTCTTATGAGGTATTTATTTGAATTATAAAAAAACGACATAAATTTTAAAATAAAGACATTTTCTAAGGGGAATTATAGTGAGAAGAAATCGAAATGTTAAGATTGTTGCCACTTTAGGTCCCGCTTCAGATACTTATGAGATGATTAAAACGTTATTTGAAGAAGGTGTTGATGTCTTTCGCTTAAATATGAGTCATGGTACTCACAGTGAAATGCGAGATCGATATCAAATGATACGCGATATCGAGCGTGATGTTGGGAGACCAATCTGCATTTTAGCAGATTTGCAGGGGCCAAAACTTAGATGTGGATCATTTCTTAATGGTAAAGAAACATTAGAAGTTGGGTCAACTTTTCGTTTTGATTTAGATCAGGCAGAAGGTGATCAAAACAGAGTTTGTTTACCTCACGAGGAAATATTTGCAGCTTTAAAAGTTGGATCTACATTATTAATAAATGATGGAAAATTACGCGTAAAAGTTTTAGATTGTGGTAATGATTTTGCTAATTGTGAGGTTATGGTTGGTGGTGAGATATCAAATCGTAAGGGAGTTAATGTTCCAGATGTTATTTTGCCCTTGGCAGCTTTATCTGAAAAAGATCGAAAAGATTTAGAGTTTTCTTGCCAGTTAGGTGTAGATTGGTTGGCTTTATCATTTGTCCAACGACCAGAAGATGTAGAAGAAGCGCGCATTCTTTCTAAGGGGCGAGCTGCAATATTATCGAAAATTGAAAAACCTGCGGCTGTAAATGCTTTTGATAAAATTCTTGCTGTTTCTGATGGGATTATGGTGGCACGAGGTGATCTTGGCGTTGAGCTCCCAGTTCAAGATGTGCCTCCAATTCAAAAACGTCTGGTTACTTCATGCCGTGATGCAGGAAAACCAGTAATCGTAGCCACTCAGATGATGGAAAGTATGATTGAAAGTCCAGTTCCTACTAGAGCGGAAGTCTCAGATGTAGCAACTGCAATTTATGAAGGTGCTGATGCTGTTATGTTATCTGCTGAGTCTGCTGCTGGGAGCTATCCAGTTGAAGCAGTGAGAACTATGAATGCTGTGGCGGTAGAGGTCGAAAGAGACCAAACATATAGAACAGGTATAGAGGCTTCACGAAGTACTGCCCGAAGTAAAGTCGCCGATGCAATTACTGCAGCTGCACGTGAAATTGCTGAAACGACCGATGTTAAAGCAATTTGTTGTTTTACATCGTCTGGCACTACTGCGATTTTAGCATCTCGAGAAAGGCCAAAGGTTCCAATTATTGCATTAACGTCACTTCCGGTAGTCGCCAGGAGATTGGGTTTAGTATGGGGATTGCATTGTGTTGTTACTGGAGAGGTAACAAGGTTTAAACATGCAGTTATCAGCGCAGCTCGTGCAGCAAGAAGTTATGAATTTGCAGTGGATAATGATAAAATAGTTGTGACTGCTGGTGTGCCATTTAATACAGCTGGTTCAACAAATATTATACGAGTAGCTTCAGTAGATGAAAAAATTATTACGGCATTAGAATCTTAGATAAGCATAGTTATAATATTTATGAAAAATAAATATTCTTTATCTCAGACTAGGGCTTGCATTTATTAATTTTGAGTCATAAAAGCGCGTACTGAGAAACACTACCGGCTAAAAGGGTATGCCGAGTGGTGTGTTAACCAACTCAAAAGGAGATGGAAATGCCCAAAATGAAGACTAAATCGGGCGCTAAAAAGCGCTTCAAGATGACTGCCTCTGGTAAAGTCAAATCCGGTCAAGCCGGTAAACGCCATGGTATGATTAAACGTTCTAACAAGTTTTTGCGCAATGCTCGTGGTACTACCACATTGTCAGCTGCAGATGCTACGATCGTTAAAAAATACATGCCTTACGCGCGCTGATAGGAGATTTGAACAATGGCAAGAGTTACATCTGGTAAAGTTACACACGCTC
>JGI20157J14317_10003349_pt1 | contig 12888 bp, 10 predicted proteins | sample COG_07_FD_14317 | JGI IMG/M metagenome (IMG submission 14317)
CAAGAATTTGTGATCGACAATCAAGGTGGCATTAAAGAGCCACTGGGCATGTCAGGTGTTCGCCTCGAAGCCAAGGTGCACCTGGTCACGTGCGCCGAAACGGCCGCACAAAACATCGAAAAGTGTGTTCAGCGGTGCGGTTTGGAGGTGGACGCCATTGTCCTAGAGCAGTTGGCATCGAGTTACTCGGTGATCACCGATGACGAACGCGACCTCGGTGTGTGCATGGTGGATATCGGGGGTGGGACGTCAGACATTGCCATCTTCACCGAGGGTTCTATTCGGCACACAGGGGTTATTCCCATCGCGGGCGATCAAGTCACGAGTGACATTGCAATGGCCTTGCGCACACCGACCCAGCACGCAGAGGAAATCAAAATTCGATACGCCTGTGCGCTTGCTCAGCTCACAGGGCCCGACGAGACGATTAAGGTTCCCAGCGTGGGCGATCGCCCGCCGCGCGATCTGTCGCGTCAGTCCTTGGCGGAGGTTGTTGAGCCTCGCTACGACGAGCTGTTCACGCTGATCCAAGGTGAGACGCGACGCTCGGGTTTTGAAGACCTTATTCCCGCCGGCATCGTGCTGACCGGCGGGACCTCCAAAATGGAGGGCGTGGTGGAACTCGCTGAAGAGATTTTCCACATGCCGGTACGAGTCGGTGCGCCGCAGTACACGCGCGGCATGCACGACATTATTCGCAATCCGATTTACGCAACAGCCGTGGGGCTGCTGCTGTCGGGTGCAAAAGAACTTCATGACGGCGCGCAGCTTGCTGCGGGTCGCAAGAAGACCAGCGGTTTGCTGGGTGGGTTGCGCAATTGGTTTGGACGCAACTTTTAAAAGAGTAAGGGGATATTCGGGAAGCCGAATAATTTCAAACGGGGAGAAATAATATGTTTGAATTAGTAGACAATGCACCGCAAAACGCGGTTATCAAGGTGATTGGTGTTGGCGGCGGCGGTGGTAACGCGGTTCGTCACATGATCGAGCACGATATTGAAGGCGTAGACTTCATTTGCGCAAATACGGACTCGCAGGCGCTGGCAGACATCGACTCTAAAACGATTCTGCAGCTGGGTAACACCATCACTAAGGGATTGGGTGCAGGCGCCAATCCGGAAATTGGTCGTGCCGCCGCACTCGAAGACAGAGATCGAATTGCCGAGTCTTTGCAGGGTGCGGATATGGTCTTTGTAACCGCCGGAATGGGCGGCGGCACTGGCACGGGCGGTGCACCTATTGTTGCGGAGGTTGCACGTGACATGGGTATCTTGACCGTGGCGGTTGTCACTCGACCGTTCAGCTTCGAGGGTCGAAAGCGTTTGACCATTGCAGAGCAAGGTCTCAAAGAACTTGAGCAGCATGTTGACTCACTGATTACCGTACCCAATGAGAAATTGCTCGAAGTTATGGGCAAAAACACCAGCTTGCTGGATGCCTTTAAAGAGGCCAACGACGTGCTCTTTGGGGCAGTCCAGGGTATCGCGGACCTGATTATTCGTCCCGGTATGATCAACGTCGATTTTGCCGACGTGAAGACTGTGATGTCAGAAATGGGTTCTGCAATGATGGGTACGGGTACCGCTACCGGTGAGGGTCGTGCTCGTGAGGCGGCTGAACGTGCCATCAACAGCCCACTGTTGGACGACATAGACCTCAGTGGAGCGAAGGGTCTGTTGGTCAACATTACAGCAGGTCTTGATCTGTCGTTGGGCGAGTTCTCAGAGGTTGGTGAAGCGATTGAGGAGATTGCCTGTGATGACGCGACGGTGGTCATCGGCACAGTGATCGATCCAACCATGGCTGATGAGCTCAAAGTGACCGTGGTGGCCACGGGACTGGGTGTTGAGCAAAGCCGCCCTGTCCTGAAAAAGGTCGAGCCACTTGCGCCCATGCGTTCCGCAACATCGACGTCAGCGGCCTATGAAGGGTATGATCTGCCTCCAGCGAAGCGTCAGCGCGCTGCAGCGACTACTCATTCTGGGCAAGCGGTTGCGGTTGAGGAAAGTAGCGAAGAGGGGTATTTCGATATTCCGGCGTTTTTGCGTCGCCAAGCTGACTAGCGCTGAGCGAGGGAGTGGTTGGAAAGAGAGCTTAGCGCTCTCGGGCTGACTGCCCCCTGAAAAAAGGCAAAAGAATGATACGACAGCGAACATTGCGAAATTCGATCAAGGCCACCGGTGTGGGCTTGCACACAGGCGATAAAGTGCTCCTGACACTCTGCCCTGCACCCGTCGATACGGGCATCGTTTTTCGCCGAACTGACCTCAACCCTGTGGCCGAGATCCCCGCTCGTGCCGACTTGGTTGGAGAGACGACGCTGTCGACCTGCCTCATTCACGGTGAAGCCCGCGTTTCAACCATCGAGCACCTGCTATCTGCGATGGCAGGACTGGGTGTCGACAACGCGTACGTCGACGTGACCGCCCCTGAAATCCCCATTATGGACGGTAGTGCGGCGCCCTTTGTCTTTTTGCTGCAGTCAGCAGGAATCGTAGAACAACACGCTGCGAAGAAATTTATTCGTGTCAGAAAAGAAGTCACCGTGACCGACGGCGACAAGACGGCCAGCTTTTTACCGCTTGAGGGATTTAAGATCTCGTTCGGTATCGATTTTGATCATCCGGTGTTTAAACACCGAGCCGCAACTACGGAGATTGATTTTTCCACAACGTCCTTTGTGCGGGAGGTCAGTCGCGCAAGAACCTTTGGCTTTGTCGAGGAAATTGAGTATCTGCGCTCGAAGGGACTCGCGCGTGGGGGCAGCATGGACAACGCCGTCGTCATCGACGACTACAAGGTCTTGAACCAGGGCGGTCTTCGTTACGACGATGAGTTTGTGAAGCACAAAGTGCTCGATGCCATTGGCGACCTGTATTTGCTGGGGTATAGCCTGATTGGTGAATACCGTGCCTTCAAATCGGGCCACGCGCTTAACAACCAAGCGCTGCGCACCTTGATTGCAAATAAGGATGCGTGGGAGATGGTCACCTTTGAGGATGTCGAACAGGCCCCGATTTCCTACCAACAGCCGTTTTTGACTTACGCGCCAACTTAATCGCGATCGAGTTCACAGCCGAGTTCAACACACTTTCTTAGGACTTGTATCTCTGGCATAGTGGCGCGGTTAACGTGAGTGATTGTGCCACCTTTGAAATTCATACTGATAAATAACGAAGGCCCCTCTAAAACCGTCGAAATTGGTCGATGGACGCGGGTCGTTGTGTCTGCGATTTTGATTGGTTTGCCCGTGACTTTGGCGGGGCTGAGCTACGAGTTTGGCGTTAAAAAAGGGGTTTCCAAAACACAGGCGGCCGAAGAGACTTTGGCTGCAGAGGAAGCGCGCGAGCGCGCCGAGGCCCTGGCTAATCTGGCGGTTGAAGCCGAGAGACGGCTGCAGTCCATGACCCTGCTCCTGGCTGAGTTACAAAGTCGGGTCACGCGTCTCGACGCGGTGGGTATGAACCTTACACAAAGCGCGGGTTTAGAACCCGGTGAGTTTAACTTCAACGTGCCACCTGCCTTGGGTGGTCCACTGATGACGTCGCAAGACGATGCGCGAGAATTAATTCCTGCGCTTGAGGGCGAGTTATTCGCCTTGAGTACTGCGTTGGACGATCGCGAGGTTCAACTCGATATATTGTCCGAGTTGATTCAGGGCGAACAGGTTAAAAGTGATGCAACGCCTGCAGGTCGCCCGATCTTGTCCGGGTGGTTGTCGTCTCGATACGGCAGCCGTATTGATCCGTTCAGTGGTAAAAAAGCCTGGCATGAAGGCATCGATTTTGCGGGACGCGAAGGTGCCCATATCGTTGCGGTGGCCAGCGGTGTTGTCAGCTGGAGCGGCGAGCGTGCGGGCTACGGTAAAATGGTGGAGGTCGCGCACGGCGATGGTGTGATCACGCGCTATGCCCACAACCAAGAAAATCGCGTCAAAGTCGGTGACATGGTTCGCCGTGGTGACGTGGTTGCGCTCATGGGAAACAGTGGCCGTTCTACGGGCCCACACGTTCACTTTGAGGTTCATAAAAACGGCCGTCCGGTCGATCCTGCGAGTTACTTACACCGCACGCCCAACTAAGGTCATCACCGACCGCTAGTGAAGTTCACTGTACTCGTTGATCGCGCAAACTGCGCAAAACCTAATCACACGTAATGGAAACACCATGGCTAATCCGCTGAAGATGATATTCGGCTCGCGTAACGACCGAGTGTTACGTCGAATTAAGAAAACTGTTCGCACCATCAATGCGTTTGAGGAGAGCATGCAAGCGCTTGACGACGACGCGTTGCGGGCAAAAACGCAAGAATTCAAACTGCGGTACCAGAACGGCGAGTCGCTCGACGCGCTGTTGCCTGAGGCCTTTGCCGTCGTTCGGGAGGGCGGTGTCCGTGCCATGGGTATGCGCCACTTTGACGTGCAGCTCATCGGTGGCGTCGTGCTGCACGAGGGCAATGTCGCGGAAATGCGAACCGGAGAGGGTAAGACCTTAGTGGCAACACTGCCGGCGTATCTTAATGCGCTCTCGGGTAATAGCGTTCACCTGATTACGGTCAACGACTATTTGGCGACACGGGACGCCGCGTGGATGGGGAAACTGTACAACTTCTTGGGACTTGAAGTTGGGGTCGTCAAGGCCGGACAAACGCAAGAAGAGAAGCGTATTGCCTACTCTGCCGACGTGGTTTACGGAACTAACAACGAATTTGGTTTTGATTATCTGCGAGACAACATGGCGTTCAGCATGGACGACAAGATGCAGGGCCAGCTGGCTTTTGCGATTGTTGACGAAGTGGACTCGATTCTGATCGATGAGGCGCGAACGCCACTCATTATTTCAGGTGCGGCTGAAGACAGCTCCGAGCTTTACCGCAAGATCAATAAACTCATTCCGAGACTGGTGGCCCGAACCGATGAGGCGTCGGAGGACGGTCACTTTGTCATTGACGAGAAGCAACGCTCTGTTGAGCTGACTGAGGACGGTCACGAGCTGATTGAGACCATGCTGATCGACGAGGGGTTACTGGCTGCTGATGATTCACTGTATGCCTCCACCAACTTAGGTCTGTTGCATCACGTTACTGCAGCGCTGCGCGCGCACAACCTGTTTCATCGAGACGTCGAGTACATCGTACAAAACGGTCAGGTCGTTTTGATCGATGAGCACACGGGGCGCACCATGGCCGGTCGACGTTTGTCGGAGGGCTTGCATCAGTCCATTGAAGCGAAAGAGAACGTCAATATTCAGGCTGAAAGCCAGACTATGGCGTCCACCACGTTCCAGAACTACTTCCGCATTTACGAAAAGTTGAGCGGGATGACCGGAACCGCTGACACTGAGGCGTTTGAATTTCGGCAAATTTACGGACTTGAGTGTGTGGTGATCCCAACCAACATTCCGATGAAACGGCTCGATATGAACGACCTCATCTTCATGTCCAAGGAAGAGAAGCTCGAGGCGATTGTTGATGAGACCCGGCGCATTATTGAGCACCAGGCACCCGTGTTGGTGGGTACGGCGTCGGTTGAAACCTCAGAAGAGCTCTCGGAGCACTTCAAGGGCGCGGGTATCGAGCATAAGGTGCTGAACGCTAAGTATCACGAACAAGAGGCTGAGATTATTGCGCAGGCCGGCCGTCCGGGCATGGTGACCATTGCGACCAATATGGCGGGACGCGGCACCGATATTGTACTGGGCGGTAACCTTGAGGCAGAACTTGCCGCTTTGGAGGACGAATCTGCAAAAGTGGCAGCGCAGGCGGCTTGGGAAGAGCGACATCAAGCGGTGCTGGATGCGGGCGGACTTCATATTGTCGGTACCGAACGTCACGAGTCGCGTCGGATTGATAACCAACTGCGGGGACGTGCAGGACGCCAAGGTGACCCGGGTGCGTCACGTTTTTACATTTCACTCGACGACAGTTTGATGCGCATCTTCATGGGCAATATGGCCGGCATCATGCAGAAAGTGGGTATGGAGCGTGGTGAGGCCATTGAGAGCAAAATGGTCACAAACTCGATCGAGCGCGCTCAACGCAAGGTCGAAGGGCGTAACTTCGATATTCGTAAGCAGCTGCTGGAATACGACGACGTGGCGAACGACCAGCGTCAGATTATTTACAAACAGCGGGATCAGTTGCTCGACGGCGACGATGTGGCCGAGATGATCACCAACATACGAACCGATGTGATTCATGCCGGCATCGATCGATTTATTCCACCGATGAGTGTCGAAGAACAATGGGATGTTGCGGGTTTGGAGCAGCACCTGCGCACCGAATACGCGCAAGATATTCCGGTTGTGGCCTGGCTGGACGAGGACAATGACTTGCACGAGGAATCTCTTCGAGCGCGCATTGTCGAGGCTGTGCAAGCCGCGTACGACGAAAAAGGCGCATCGATTGGCGACGCCATGCGTCAAATTGAAAAGCAGGTCATGCTCCAAGTGCTTGATGGGCTTTGGAAGGACCATTTGCAGACTATGGATCAACTGCGCCAGGGTATTCACTTGCGCGCCTACGCCAACAAGAACCCCAAGCAGGAGTACAAGCGCGAAGCGTTTGAGCTGTTCGAGTCCCTGTTGGAACGCTTGAAGCAAGAAGTCGTGCGTATTCTGAGTCAGATTCAAATTAAGCGTGAGGATGAAGCAGAGGAAATTGAGCGTCGCCGTCGCGAAGAGGCCGCTCGGCAAAAGCTGGCGTTTCAACACGCGCAGGCTCAAGCGTTACCCGAAGCAAGCCAAGGTGAAGCGCCAGAACAAGCAGAGGCGCCGAAGTCTCCGGTTGTCCGAGCTGCCCCGAAAGTTGGGCGTAACGACCCGTGTACCTGCGGGAGCGGCAAGAAGTATAAGCAGTGTTGTGGAGTGCTCGGTTGAGGTTGCCGGCGTTGTCGATCGCAGGTATCAGGCTTGGCGTTGCTCAAGCGGGTATTAAGTACGCGGGTCGCGACGATCTGACGTTGATTGAGATTGCTCAGGGCAGCACCACTGCGGCGGTCTTTACGCAGAACGCGTTTAGAGCCGCGCCGGTTCTTGTTGCCGAGCGTAATAATGCGGCGCAAGACGCGCGCTACTTGCTGATTAACTCGGGCAACGCTAATGCGGGAACCGGTCAGCCTGGAATGATCGCCTGCGAGCAGAGTTGTGACGATGTGGCTCGACTCACCGAGAGCGATGCGCGTCGCGTGTTGCCGTTTTCGACCGGTGTCATTGGCGAGGTACTGGATCCTGCGACGTTGGCGGCGGCACTGCCCTCCGCCATTGCCAATTTGGACGAGGGGAATTGGGAGCGTGCAGCGCGGGCCATTATGACCACCGACACGCGCCCTAAAATTCGAACGCAGCGTGTTGAGGTGAACGGTCGCTCCTGTTGTTTGACCGGCATGAGCAAAGGCTCGGGCATGATTCAGCCGAATATGGCGACGATGCTTGGATTTATTGCCACTGATGCGGTGATCCCAGCGAGCATGTTAGACGGCATGTTACGCACTGCTGTGAACCTGAGTTTTAACCGTATTACGGTCGACGGTGACACGAGTACGAATGATGCCGTGACGCTCAGCGCGACCGGGCAATCAGACTTTGTTGTCTCGCCGACGGCTTCCGAAGAGGCGCTCGCTTTTCAAGCCGCGCTCAACGCACTGGCCATTGCTCTGGCTCAAGACATTATTCGCGACGGTGAGGGTGCGACCAAATTCGTTGAAATCGAGGTCTTGGGTGCGCGGTCGGTCGATGAGGCAGATCGTGTTGCGCGGACCATAGCCCACTCACCACTGGTCAAGACAGCACTGTTCGCCTCAGACCCAAACTGGGGCAGGATTTTAGCTGCCGTGGGGCGTGCGGGTGTCGAAGACCTTGACGTTGATGCGGTCTCACTGACGCTCAACGGTGTGCTGATTGCCGAAAACGGGGCTCGCGCACAGCACTACACAGAGCAGGCGGGTGTGGCGGCCATGGCGCCCGAGGACCTACTGATTTCAGTCAATCTTGCACGTGGCAACCAGGTAGCAACGATTTGGACCACTGACTTCTCTTACGACTACGTCAAGATTAATGCCGAGTACCGCACCTAGTGAGTCACATTATTCACGTGGCAGTGGGCGTGCTGATTGATGACAAGCATTGCGTACTGTTGGCTAGACGTCTTAAGGGCACGCATCTTGAGGGGTTTTGGGAGTTTCCTGGGGGTAAGGTAGAGCCCAAGGAAACCGTGAAGATGGCACTGGACAGGGAGCTTCGCGAAGAGCTGGGCATTACAGTGGATAAAACGTCGCCACTGCTGACGATTAGCCACGACTACGGCGAAAAGCAGGTCTTGTTAGATGTGCATCGTGTTGAGGCTTGGCTCGGTGAGCCCTTTGGTGCGGAAGGTCAGCCGATTGCCTGGGTGGACGCGCAGTCGCTGGGCGACTTTAAGGTCCCCGACGCTAACGCCGAAATCATGGCGCGGGTGGCTGAACTACTCAACGCGGGCTAGCGTCTGCCTTTGCCAGCAATTCGACATGTAAGGCCTCTACCTTTTCGTGCAGCGCCTCCAAGCTCGCATTATTAGTGATCGCGGTGTCGCCGCGAGACAGTCGTGTTTCTCGATCAAGTTGCGCGGCCATTATTTGCTTGACGAGCTGTTCGCTGTTGTCGTCACGAGACATTGTTCGTTTGAGCTGAACCGCTTCAGGGACATCAACGACCACGACGAAGTCTGCAAAGGTGCTCTGACCCGACTCGAGCAGCAGCGGCGATGACAGGACAACGTACGCCGAGGTGGCCTTGCGCAACTGACGACCGATTTCGTCACGAATGCGGGGGTGGGTGATGCCCTCGAGTATTTTTCGCTCGCTGGGGTTATCAAAGACAATTTTACGCAACGCTGCGCGATCGAGACCGCCAGAGGGCAGCAAAATATCGTGACCAAAGTGGTGTGCAATGGCCGCCAGACCCGATGTGCCGGGCTCCACGACCACTCGTGCGACCTTATCGGCGTCGACCACTGTAATGCCTAGGGTTTCTAAGTGGTCGGTCACCGCAGATTTTCCACTGCCAATGCCCCCAGTAATGCCGACAACGAACACGCTAGATACCACCCGTTATCCAGCCGAGAAGGGCGTTGGGGTAAAGAAGGTGAATGAGTCCAGCACCGGCCAAAAAGGGTCCAAACGGCATCGGCGTCTCGCGGCTCTGCTTGCCGGTCAATATGAGCGTGAGCCCCAAGGCCGCACCTACGAGCGATGACAAAAGCACAATCGTGGGTAAGGCTCCCAGACCAAACCAGGCACCGAGCGCGGCCAGCAGTTTAAAGTCGCCGTAGCCCATGCCTTCCTTGCCCGTGACGATTTTAAAAAGCCAGTAAACGCTCCAGAGACTCAAGTAGCCAAAGACCGCACCGAGCAGCGCACTTTCAAGCGACGTAAAGGTGCCCATCATGTTGAGTAACAAGCCAATCCACAACAGTGGCAGTGTGAGGCTGTCTGGCAACAGTTGATGATCAAGGTCAATCGCCGTTAGCGTCACTAAAACGGCGGTTAGTAGTAGCGCGCCAGCCAGTGCGTTGCTGACCCCAAACGACAAACCACAGATTACCCAGATAAGGGCCGTGATGATCTCCACGAGTGGGTAACGTATTGAAATAGCAGCCTCGCAGCTCGCACAACGACCGCGTAGAACGAGGTAGCTCACGACTGGAATGTTCTGCCACGGCTTTATTTTGGTGTTGCAGTGCGGGCACTGCGAGCCGGGGTACGCCAGTGACAGCGGCTCCTCACTTGGAAGCGGCTCGTCGCGGTAGTCGGCGCAGTCTCGCGCCCACTGCGCCTCCATTATTTTTGGCAGGCGGTGAATCACCACGTTAAGGAAACTCCCCACCACAAGGCCGAGGGCTGCGAGCATTAAAGAGAGCCCCGGTTGGGCGCGAATGAGTTCTTCGAGTGGGTCCATGAAGTGAGTTTACATGACTGAGCCGAGCATGAAGATGGGTAAATACATCGCAATCATCAGTCCGCCGATTAACACCCCCAGTACGGACATGATCATGGGCTCAATCAGCGAGCTCATCGTCCCACCGCGTTGTCCACCTGCATCTCGTATTGGTCAGCCACTTTGCCCAGCATTTCATCGAGCGTGCCCGACTCCTCACCAATCGACGTCATCTGAACTAGAAACATGGGAAAAAGACCCGAGGCACGTGTGGCTTGAAGCAGCGACATGCCGGAGGTCACATCATTACGAATCAGCTTAATGGCGCGGGTGTACACGGCGTTACCCGCCGCGCTCGCCGTGGCATCAAGCGCCTCAACCAAAGGGACGCCGGCAGCAAAGGTCGTCGACAAAGTCCGCGAGTATCGCGCGATTACCGCGTCGTGAATAATCTTTCCAAACACCGGTGCTTTAAGGAGTGCGGCATCCACCTTGGCTGAGAACCCTCGGTTGCTTTTACGAAGCCGTGAAAAACTCACCACTAATGCAGTGATCGCGCCGGCAATAATGCCCCACCACGCTTGCACCAGTTCAGAAAGACCCACAACAAACTGGGTAAAGCCGGGCAGCTCGGAGCCAAAACTTTCGAACGTGCTGGCAAACTGTGGGACAACATTAATCAACAAAATACCCGTGACGACAATGGCCACCAAAATGGTCGCGATCGGGTAGGTGAGGGCTTTTTTAATGGTGGCTTTCAGGGCCTCGGACTTTTCTTTATAAATTGCAATGCGGTCAAGCATCACCTCTAAAGTCCCTGAGGTCTCACCCGCTGAGATGAGGCTACAGTAAAGTTCGTCAAAATATTTGGGGTGTTTTTTTAGCGCTATTGCCACGGGCGTGCCACCGGACACGTCGTGCCTAATTTGTCGCACTAAGTCTTTCATGAGCGGTTTTTCGGTGCTGTCCATGACAATGTCCATCGACTGAACCATTGGCACACCCGCGCGCGTCATCGTCGCCAGCTGGCGGGTAAACACGGCAATGTCGTTTGGGATAATACTCTTACCAAAGCTGAAGAGTGGCGTGGCTTTTTTCTTCACGCGTTTCGCATTAATGCCTTGGCGGCGCAACTGCGCTTTAGCAATCGCAACACTGGGCGCGTTTATTTCGCCCTGCGTTGACCGCCCGGTCCGGTCTGAGCCTGACCAAATAAATGTGAGTTCGCTTCCTGCCATAGTGTGTTGCTTTGCTATACCTCAATATTTACCATTAGATGACACAAGCCCCTGCGCCCAGAGAGAACGCGATTTCACTTTTTCAGTCAATGGTGACGCGACTGACTTCTTCAAGGCTAATCAGCCCAGCCGCACACTTTTTAAGCGCTGCTCGGCGAAGGTCGTAAAACCCAGCGCTTCGAACGGCAGTCTCGAGCTCGTGAACATTAGCGCCGTTCAAAATAGTCGCGGCAATCTCGCGGGTGATCTTTACGACCTCATAAACCCCAACGCGACCGCTGTGACCTTTGCGGCACTGTTTGCAGCCGACAGGCTTCATGATCGTGGCACCCTTTAAGAGCTCGTCAGTAAACCCAAGCTCCTTGAGTGCGGACTCGGGCACGTTGGTCTCGGGTGCTGCGCAATATCGGCAAAGGCGGCGGGCAAGACGCTGCGCAATAATCAGTGTGAGCGAGGAGGCTATGTTGTAAGCAGGAACGCCCATATTCAAAAGTCGATTAATGGTTTCGGAAGCGCTGTTCGTGTGTACGGTCGAGAGGACCAGGTGGCCCGTTTGAGCTGCCTTTATCGCAATCTCCGCCGTTTCTAAGTCGCGAATCTCACCGACCATCAAGACGTCCGGGTCCTGACGTAAAAAAGAGCGCAGTACTTGCGCAAAGTCGAGCCCAACCTTGGCGTTCACGTGGACCTGGTTAATGCCTTCCATATTGATCTCAACCGGGTCTTCTGCGGTCGATATGTTGCGCTCAGGCTCATTGAGAATGTCGAGGCCCGTGTAGAGCGAGACGGTTTTGCCTGACCCTGTGGGGCCAGTGACAAGAATCATGCCCTGTGGTTTTTCAAGCGCTTCAAGATACAGCGCTTTTTGCTCGGGCTCATACCCCAGCGCATCCACCCCCATGCGGGCAGAACCCGGGTCTAGGATTCTCAGGACGATCTTTTCACCAAACAAGGTGGGTAATGTGCTGACACGAAAGTCGATCGATCGGTTCTTAGAGAGCTTTAACTGAATGCGGCCGTCTTGTGGCGCACGACGCTCCGAGATGTCGAGTCGCGCCATGACTTTGAGTCTGGCTGCTAATCTTGGCGCCAAGCCTTTAGGGGGACGAACGACCTCCTGTAAAATCCCATCGGCCCTGACACGCACGCGGTACTCGCGCTCGTAAGGCTCAAAGTGTATGTCCGAAGCGCCCTGTTTAATCGCGTCAAACAGTACCTTGTTGACAAACTTGACGACCGGCGCATCGTCCGCCAGCTTCGTGAAGTCGGTCTCTTCGAGTTCCTCCTCGACTTCCAAGTCAGGAATGTAATCTTCAGCAGACGCAAAGTCGGCAATGTCACCGTCGAACACTTCATCCTGCCGCGCAATGACTTCATCAATTGTTTCTCGCAGCTGTTGGTACTCAACAACGACGGTGTCGGTCGCAATCCCCGTGGCAAATTTAAACTCGGCAAGTGCAGCCGTATTCGTCGGGTCCGCAATAGCCACGAACAACCGGTTGCCGCGCCGGTACAGCGGCAGCGCCTTGTGCTTGCGAATCAGTGCCTGTGGAACAAGGTCGGTCGGAAGTTGTTCCTCAACGATTCGACTCAAATCAAACAGCGGCAGTCCATACTCTTCAGAAACGAGCCGCGCGAGCGTGGTGCTCTCGACATGGCCTCCTTCAAGCAGCTCTTGAACAAGGGTCAGTCCTTGGGTTCGCGCTTGCTCGGCAATTTCGGCGGCGCCCGCAGAACTCACC
>JGI20157J14317_10003356_pt1 | contig 12873 bp, 9 predicted proteins | sample COG_07_FD_14317 | JGI IMG/M metagenome (IMG submission 14317)
GGGTATGATGATGGTTCAAATATAAAACTTTATACAATACAAAAACACTTTAACCGATATTTATTGCATTTAATCGTGTTTATTTACGTTTTTTTAAAAGAGGAAATACTTAAATAATCCTCAAAACCCTCTTTAATAAAGGGTTTGTTGATAAAAAATAAAAAATGAAAAAAAATTAATTTTTCTCCATTTTTTATGCATTTAGTCGTGTTTTTAGAGCATTTAATCGTATTTATTGAGCAAAAAAAGAGTCAAAAACGTCAATTACTGCATCTGTAAATAAAAAAATCGATGAACTGCATCCTTTTTTCTTTGAAATTTTGGTTTATAAGGTAAAGGAGCTATTGTATAGTAAATAAGATGCTTATTTTAGTAGCATGAGAATATTTTTATTGTTTCTACTAACACTAGTATTAATAGCTTGTCAGCAATCTCCAAATCAAACCCTTTCTTTAAATGGCAATGATTGGCAATTTCAAGGGGTAGACTCTCAAAATTGGCAACCAGCTCAAGTTCCTGGGAGCGTCCAGTCAGACCTTCTAAGGTTGGGCAGAATTCCAGATCCTTTTTTACTGAATAACCAAGACAGTATTCAGTGGGTGTCTGAAAAAGATTGGAGTTACAAAAAATCCTTTACTATTTCTTCTTCACTTTTAAAAACAAAGCAGCATATCCTTAAATTTGAGGGTTTAGACACCTATGCAAAGGTGGTACTAAATGGCCATCTTATTCTACAAACCAATAATGCATTTAACCCCTATGAATTTAATGTAACCGAAATTTTACAACTTCAAAACACCTTAGAGGTAACCTTGTTTAGTCCAGATGCTATAGAAGCTAAGGCCGCATTAAAATTAGGCTATACCCTCCCCGAAGGTCCAAGAGTGTTTTCGCGAAAACCACAATTTCAGTACGGTTGGGATTGGGGTCCAAAGATCAAAACCATGGGTATTTGGCGCGAGGTATCATTAGTGTCTTACAGTATGGCAAGGCTTGAGGATGTATATATTAAAACCCAAGAAATAACAACTTCTCAGGCATTGGTAGAGGCAAACATTGAAGTGATGTCTTTTGAGGCAGATACGCGCTGTGTTGTAGAGGTTGTAAATAACACCACAGGAGAAATATATTCTAAACCCATAACAACACATGTAGGCACAAAGAATTACAGCATTCCATTTTCTATAAAAAACCCAAAACTCTGGTGGACACACAATCTTGGCACTCCCTTTTTGTATGATTTTACAATACACCTTAAAAAAGACAACACAATTCTAGAAACCCTTCACAAAAAAGTAGGCCTAAGGACCATACAGCTCGTTACAGAAAAAGACAGCCTTGGAGAAAGCTTCTATTTTAAACTTAACGGAAAACCGATATACTTAAAAGGGGCAAATTATATTCCGCAAAACATATTTCTCTCCCAGGTGCAGCCCAAGGACCGTGAGAAATTACTAGACGACGCTCTCCAGGCAAACATGAATATGCTGCGCGTTTGGGGCGGCGGGGTGTATGAAAATGATTTGTTTTATGACCTATGTGATGAAAAAGGGATCTTAGTTTGGCAAGATTTTATGTTTGCGTGCGCAATGTATCCTGGAGATAAAGAATTTTTAACCAATGTTAAAAATGAGGCCGTTGCCAATGTAAAACGGCTAAGACAACACCCAAGTATTGCCCTTTATTGTGGGAATAACGAAAACAGCGAAGGCTGGCACCGTTGGGGTTGGCAAGCAGATAAGACCCAAGCTCAAAAAGAAGAAATTTGGAACAGTTATCAAGCGGTTTTTAATGGTATTTTACCCAAAGTAGTAGATAGCTTACATGCTAGTATTTCATATTGGGAAAGCTCTCCCAAGTTTGGCAGGGGAGATAAACGGTATCAGTTTCAAGGAGATGCGCATGATTGGTGGGTCTGGCATGATGGCTATCCCTTTGAGCATTTTGAGCAGGAGGTACCTAGATTTATGAGCGAATTTGGGTTCCAGTCTTATCCGGGATATCAGGCTATCAAGTATTTCACCCAAGAGGATACCATCGATCTTTCTCATCCAAGTTTTAAAAGCCATCAAAAGCATTCTAGGGGTTTTGCCATTATTAAGCAGTACATGGAAAGAGATTTTCCAGTGCCAACAAACCCTGAAGATTACATATACGTGAGTCAGCTATTACAGGCTTATGGCATAACCAAAGGCATCAAAGCGCATCGCGGAGCAAAGCCATACAATATGGGGACTTTGTACTGGCAACTTAATGATTGCTGGCCTGCAGTTTCTTGGTCCAGCATTGATGGTTTAGGAAACTGGAAAGCTTTGCATTACAAGGTAAAACAAGCTTTTGAAAATAGAATAATCATCCCTTTTGAGCAAAACAGCCTATTAAAAATTAAAGTGGTAGATGATGGCCCCATTACTTTAGGGCAGCCAATGCACGTTGAGTTTTATGATTTTAACGGAAATATCCTGCACCAAACACCCACAAAATCTGTGCGAACCTTTAATGAGAAAAACCAAGTAGTCTATCAGGTAGATTTAAGTGAGATTGAGTTTGACCCAAAACAGACCTACGCAAAGATTTTATTTGGGGAAACTCAAGGGGTACATTATTTTGCAAAACCAAAAGATTTAGCCCTAGGCGAGGAGGGTTTTGACATGAAGACCAATATAGTTTCTCAGGGCGTTGAAATTTCACTTAAGGCTACAACACTGCAAAAAAATGTATTTTTATATACAAACACTCCAGGGCACTTTACAGACAACTTTTTTGATTTGTTGCCTGGCCAGGAAAAGAAAATCATTTTTTTAACCAAAGATCCACAATCCACAATACTACAATTTAAAACCCTCAATGCACTACAGTACTAAAACAAGCCACTTTTATAGCCTCCCATTATTTTTACTATTGGGCCTTTTTATTTTGACCAACAGTTGTGCTCCCAAAAAGAGTAAACAACTTCTAGTTACCCAGGCTAACATTATTCCAGCCCCGCAACAACTAGAAATAGGCGGTGGTAATTTCACCTTAACCAAAACAAGCACACTCTTTGCAATCCCAGAATTTAAAACAGCCTCAAATTTCTTAAAAGCATACCTTTTTAATGGCGCTGGAATTGATCTAATTTCTGCTCCACAAACTGCCGCAACTATTGTAATTATTAAAGACACTTTGTTGCCAAAAGAAGGGTATACGCTCACTATTTCTAAAAAACGCATTACNATTAAAGCCTCAGACGGCGCGGGCGCTTTTTATGCAATTCAGAGTTTGCGCCATATACTACCTCCAGATGTAGAACAAGNACACACATCTGGAGTTGACACTATAACGATTCCTTGTTTAGAAATTAAAGATGCCCCTATGTTTGCATATCGCGGTATGCATCTTGACGTATCCCGCCATTACTTCCCAAAGGAGTTTATTAAACAATATATCGCTGAGTTGGCGGCCTTAAAAATGAACACCTTTCATTGGCATCTAACAGATGATCAAGGGTGGCGTATAGAAATAAAACAATATCCAGATCTCACAGGTAAAGGAGCCTATCGGGAAGAAACATTAATAGGGCATTATAACGACACACCTCAACGCTTTGACGGCAAGCCCTATGGAGGGTTTTACACCCAACAAGAGGTTAAAGAAATTGTTGCCTTTGCCAAAGAACATCATGTAACTATAATTCCAGAAATTGAACTTCCTGGACATGCCCAGGCTGCTATTCATGCCTACCCAGATTTAGGATGTACTAAAGAGCAAGTTGCAGTGGCAACTAAATGGGGCGTGTTTGAAAACATCTATTGCCCAAAGCCAGAGACCTTTACTTTTCTTAAAAATGTACTAGATGAGGTGATGGAATTATTTCCTGGAGCGTATATCCATATTGGAGGCGATGAGGCCCCTAAAACAAACTGGAAGGCCTGCCCTAATTGTCAAAAACTCATTACAGAAAAAAACCTTATAAATGAGCACGGTTTGCAAAGCTATTTTATAACAGAAATAGAAAAGTATATTAATTCTAAAGGCAAAAAAATTATTGGCTGGGATGAAATTTTGGAAGGCGGCCTAGCTCCAAATGCTACTGTGATGTCTTGGAGAGGAACCCAAGGAGCAGTTGATGCGGCAAAGCAAGGGCATGATGTAATTTTAACGCCAACCTCACATGCCTATTTTGATTATTACCAGGCCACCCACCAAGATGAACCTACAGCCATTGGCGGCTATCTACCTTTAAAAAAGGTGTTTGGCTTTAACCCTATTCCTGTAGCGTTGCAAAATACAGATGCCGCAACACATGTCTTAGGCGCCCAAGGGAATCTCTGGACCGAATACATGGCCACCCAAGATCAAGTTGAGTACATGACATTTCCTAGAATTTTTGCCATGAGTGAGGTTCTTTGGAAGGGCCCAACCAATGATTTAGAGAAGGATTATATTAATTTCTTATCAAGACTAGAGCCTCATTTACAGCGCTTAGATACCAAACATATAAACTACGGAAATCACCTTTATGATCTAGAAGGAGGGGTTTTAAAAAATCAAGGTGTAGTAACTTATGCACTTACCACACCAACCCAAGGCAAAGAAATTAAGTACCGTATTAACACGCAAGAGGAGCAAACCTATGAGGCACCCTTTGGTATTTCACAAGATGCAATTATTACTGGGCAAGTATACAAAGAGGGGAAAATAGTTGGAAGAGCCTTTACAGATACCATTGTATACCATAAGGCAATTACAGCAACAGTAGCTTTAAATGTAGCCCCACACCCTTCTTATAGCGCAGGAGGAACCCCTGCTCTTATTAATGGGATCTCTGGAAGCAATACACGCTTTGGAGATAAAGAGTGGCTAGGCTTTTGGGGAGAGGATTTGGAGATTACCATCAGCTTTGCAAACCCCACAAAAATTTCTAAAATAAGCACACGTTTTTACAATGCCAATGGGCAGTGGTTGTATGCTCCTAAAGAAATTGAAATCCAGACCGATTATGGGCTATTGCCAAAGGTTAATCTACCAAGTACTAATCAAACCATTTTGGATGTAAACCTTAAGGTGGGGGTTACTACTTCTTTTATTAAGTTTTCCATTCCTAGCTATGGCATTATTCCAGATGGCTTGCAGGGTGCTGGAAATAAAGCATGGACCTTTATTGACGAGATTGTGGTAGAGTAATTACTGCTTATTCACAACTGTAGAGGAGGCTTGGTCCAAACACATTACCGTTAAATCTGCAATATTTACATGAGGGGGTCTTGTGATAGTAAAGTAGATAACATCTGCAATGTCCTGAGGCTGTAATGGCGTGAAGTTTTGATATACCTTACTTGCCCGCTGAGTATCTCCTTTAAAGCGTACTTCGCTAAACTCGGTTTCTACTAGTCCTGGATTTATAGCCCCTACTTTAATACCTTTCCCGTTAAGATCTAGACGCATGCCTTGATTTATAGCATCTACGGCATATTTGCTGGCGCAATACACGTTGCCATTTGGATATACTTCTTTTCCAGCTGTAGATCCAATATTGATAATATGTCCAGAAGCCTTTGCAATCATTTTGGGTATGATGGCCTTAGAGACATACAATAGTCCTTTTACATTGATATCTATCATAGCATCCCAATCATCACTCGATCCAGACTCAATACTATCTAGCCCATGTGCATTACCAGCATTATTAATTAAAATATCAACGGTGTTAAACCCTTTTGGTAAATTGTTTAGTAGTGAATTTACACTTTCTTTATCACGCACATCAAAACAAAGAGTATGCACATTTGTATGCAAAGACAGCTCTTTTGCAATAGCTTCTAGCCGGTCTTGGCGTCTTCCACACAAAATTAAGTTGATGTTGTTTTTAGCAAATAAGGTGGCCGTTGCACGTCCAATACCAGAGGTGGCACCTGTAATTAGAGCAGTTTTTTTCATAAGAGTTAGCAAAACTAAAACAGCGCCTGATCCTATTGTTGGAAAACCATCCTTCTAGGGGAGCTTATTTTAGAAATTAATAACTACAAATGTACGTGCTAAAAGTGATAAAAAACAGTCTTAAAATTTTATTAACAAACTTGACTTCAAGCATTAGTTACCTTACATTTAGACCCTAGAAAAAAAATTGAAATTTAACGTAACTTGTTTATTAAAATTTCGTCTTTAGTATTGAGCAGTATTACCCGCTTACAGCAAGCAAATCAATGCTAATAAAAAATCATTAGAGAAATAGTAATAATTCTAAGACAACAAAACAGGACTATGGAACAAATAACTACGCCCACAGATATTGGCGCATTGAACGATAAAATTGAGAAAGAAAGTGCTTTTGTAGACATTCTCACCATGGAAATGAACAAGGTAATTGTGGGTCAAAAACACATGATTGAACGACTGCTTATTGGACTGCTGGGCCAAGGACACATATTGTTAGAGGGTGTTCCTGGATTAGCAAAAACACTAGCGATTAACACGCTTTCTCAAGCTGTAAAAGGGAGTTTTAGTAGGGTGCAATTTACCCCAGATTTACTGCCTGCAGATGTGGTAGGGACCCTTATATACAACATGAAGGACAATGATTTCAGCATTAAAAAGGGGCCAATTTTCGCCAACTTTGTGTTGGCAGATGAAATTAATAGAGCGCCTGCAAAGGTGCAATCTGCGCTTTTAGAGGCCATGCAAGAAAAGCAGGTAACTATTGGTGATACCACCTTTGTGCTAGACAAACCATTTCTAGTAATGGCGACCCAAAACCCTATAGAGCAAGAAGGAACCTATCCACTTCCAGAGGCCCAAGTAGACAGGTTTATGCTAAAAACGGTAATTAAATATCCAACCCTTGAAGATGAACAATTAATTATACGCCAAAACCTAAAAGGAGGATTTGAAAAAATCAATCCTGTGGTTACTGTAGCTCAAATTTTGCGTGCACAAGATGCAGCTAGGGAAGTATATATGGATGAGAAAATAGAAAAGTACATTCTAGATATCATCTTTGCGACCCGAACCCCAGAGCATTACAAACTAGCAGAGTTGAAACCCCTTATAAGTAACGGAGCTTCTCCTCGTGGTAGTATCAACCTTGCTGTAGCTGCAAAGTGCTATGCGTTTATTAAAAGAAGAGGCTATGTAGTACCTGAAGATGTTCGTGCCGTGGTACATGATGTACTTCGTCACAGAATAGGGATTACCTATGAGGCTGAGGCAGAAAATGTAACTACAGAAGACATCATCAACAAGATTGTAAATGTCATTGAAGTACCCTAGTTAAGTTTTTAAAACTTTGCTTAAAAAACTGTTTATTCTTTTTAGGATAAAGGCATTACAAAATCCAATTACACGTTCTCACCAATACCATGGATACTAAAGAGCTCTTAAAAAAAGTACGAAAAATTGAAATCAAAACACGCCGCTTAAGCGATCATGTTTTTGGTGGAGAGTACCACAGTACTTTTAAGGGGCGCGGAATGACTTTTAGCGAAGTGCGCCAATACCAGTATGGTGATGATGTGCGAAGCATAGACTGGAATGTAACGGCACGATACAACGAGCCGCATATCAAAGTTTTTGAAGAAGAGCGAGAGCTTACCCTAATGCTTATGGCAGATATTAGCGGGTCTGAGTTTTTTGGTACAGATGCCCAGTTCAAAAACGAAATCATTACAGAGATTGTAGCCACCCTTGCTTTTTCTGCAATGCAGAACAATGATAAAGTAGGGATTATATTATTTACAGACCAAATAGAGTTGTTTGTGCCTCCAAAAAAAGGGAAATCACACATTTTGAGAATTATTAGAGAATTGCTTGAGTTTAAACCCAGCAGTAAAAAGACAGACCTTAGCCAAGCACTCAAATATCTTAGTAATGTCATGAAGAAAAAGGCTATTGTTTTTGTGCTTTCAGATTTTATGACACAAGGGTATAAAGACACCCTTAAAATTGTTGCTCGCAAGCACGATGTAACGGGTATACGGGTATTTGACCGTAGAGAACAAACTCTGCCTAACCTAGGAATGGTACAAATGCTTGACCAAGAAACGGGAGAGGCGATGTTGGTTCATACCGGCTCTAAAGGGGTGCGTGAGCAGTATGCAGCCCATCACAAACAAGGGGTTGCCTACTATGAAGATGCTTTTGCTAAAAGTGGTGCAGGTGCAATAGCTTGCAGGGTGGATGAAAGTTACGTGAAAAAATTATTAGGGTATTTCAAAAGAAGATAGCATCATTGAAAAAAGCAAACAACATATCAATTTTTAAAAATAAATGTGCTACAGTACTGGCTGGGCTTTTGTTTTTTCTTGCTTTTTCTGCAACAGCACAAGTAATTACAAAGGCAGACACCACTGCCATTAAAATAGGAGAAGAGTTGCGTATATCTTTCGAGATTCAAGCAGATTCCACAGATTTGGTTGTATTTCCAGATCAACAAAGTTTTTTGCCTCTAGAGGTCATAGAAAGCTACGCGACAGATACCACCTACAGTAATTCAAAAATCAACTACAGAAAACAATACGGCCTCACCCAGTTTGATTCTGGCAGCTATACCATACCTAGGCAAAAAATAATATTTAACAATAAGTTTTTTCTTTCAGACACTATCAATGTTGAGGTGCGTGATGTAGCCATTGACACTACAAAACAAAAAATGTTTGATATAAAGCCAGCAATGGAAGTAGATAAAGCTCCATTTCAAGTTCCTAACGGTATCTATTGGATTGTTATATTGGTAGGGATAGTGGTAGCTATTTGGTATTTTTTAAAGCGCAAAAAACAAAAAGCCGAAGCCAAAAAACAACTACCTCCATATCAAGAGGCTTTGGTGGCCCTAGAGGAGCTGGACAGCTCGCAGTATTTACTGCAAAACAATGCCAAAGAGTACTATAGTTTATTAACAGAAATTGTAAAAAGATATCTAGATAGAGAGGTAGATGATGCGGCACTAGAGAGTACAACACAGGAGCTTATAGAGAGGTTAAACACATTAAAAAAATCAGGAAATTTTGATTTTCAATCACAAGACATAAAACACCTTGAGACTATTTTAAAAAGAGCAGATTTAGTGAAGTTTGCAAAAATGCAACAAGGCTCTGGGCAAGCCCAGGCAGATAGATCTAGGGTTGAAGAAATTATAAGCAATACCCACAAAGCTGTTCCAGAGCCAACCCAGGAAGAATTAATGCAAGACACCTTGTATCAACAAGCATTGCAAAAAAAGAAATTACGCAAAAAAATAGTTCTTGCTGGGTCAAGCCTTGTACTTGTTTTAATGATTAGCGCTGCTGTTTTTTCTAGCCTCTATGGGTTTGCCGCTTTAAAAGAAACGGTTTTTGGAAATTCATTAAAAGACACATTAGATGGGCGTTGGTATAAAAGCCAGTACGGTGCTCCGGGGCTTATTATTAACACCCCAGAGATATTAGTAAGGCAAATACCAAAAAACGCCAAAGACAGTATTCCATCGCCTAGAAGCGGGAGTAGGTTTGCCTATGGCGCCATAGGAGAGGACCTTTATATTTCGCTCTCCATTACAAAAGCAACTCAGCAGGCTTCTCAAGAGAATCAAGGGGTAGCGATTGATGCTGAAATAGAACAGGCTCTTGAGACCCTAGAAAATGCTGGAGCATTAAATGTAGTGGTAAAACAAGAGGCCTTTTCTTCAGATGAAGGATTAAAGGGAGTAAAGGCGTATGGAGATTTTAACTTGAAATTACCAAACGGAGACATTTCCAAAGAGAAAATGAGTTATGAAATGCTGCTGTTTGATCAGCAAAACACCATACAGATGGTTACCGTTGTTTTTGAGAGAGACCTTGAGTATGCCAACCAAATAAAAGAAAGAATCATAAGCTCCATAGAGGTGCCGGTTTCAGCAGAGGCCCAGAACAAAAAACAACCACAAGATGCTCAATAATTTTGAATTTGTTAATCCAGAGCTATTCTGGTTGCTATTGCTACTTCCAGTGGTTGGACTTTGGTATTTTTTAAAACGAAACAAACAAACCCCAAGTCTTAGAATATCTAGTATTCAAGGGTTTAAAACTTCAAAGAACTGGCTTGCCAAGCTAAGGCCTTTGCTTTTTTTACTTCGGTTGTTAGCCCTAGCCGCTATTATTGTAGCCATGGCAAGACCAAGAACTGTAAGCCAAACAACAAGAACCGTTAGCAACAAAGGGATAGACATTGTAATGGCCATTGATGTCTCGGCAAGTATGCTTGCCAGAGATTTAAAACCCAATAGGTTAGAGGCTTTAAAAAATGTGGCTTCGGGTTTTATTAAAGACCGTGTTACAGACCGTATAGGCCTTGTAGAATATGCAGGAGAGAGTTACACGAAAACGCCACTAACAAGTGATAAAAGCATTGTGTTAACCTCTTTAAAAAGTATTGAGTATAACACAATAATAGAAGGCGGAACAGCAATTGGTTCTGGCCTTGCAACAGCCGTAAACAGATTAAAAGAGAGTCGTGCAAAAAGTAAGGTGATTATACTCTTGACAGATGGTGTTAACAACACAGGGTTTATAGACCCCAAAATTGCCAGTGAGCTCGCCAAAGAATTTGAAATTAAAGTGTATACCATTGGTTTGGGAACCAACGGTATGGCACAAAGCCCAATTGGCATTAGGGCTGATGGGAGTTTCCAATACGGCATGCAACAAGTAGAGATTGACGAAACACTGTTAAAAGAAATTGCAAAGACAACTGGAGGCAGGTATTTTAGAGCCACTAGTAATACCAAACTAGCAGAAATTTACACAGAAATTAATGCCCTAGAAAAAACAGATATAGAGGAGTTTAAATACACAAATTACACAGAACTTTATAGACCTTGGGCGCTTTGGGCTTTGGCTTTGTTTTTGTTTGAACTCTTTTTACGTTACACCCTTTTTAGAAGTTTTATATAAATTATGTACCAACTAGAACAACCCATTTATTTTTATGTGCTATTTGCCTTACCGGCAGTGATAGCGGTTTACTTGTTGGTGGTACTTTGGAAAAAAAGAGCACAGCGTAGTTTTGCAAACAACACCTTGCTTGATGTGTTAAGTCCAAGTAAATCGATCTTTAAAGGAAGTTTAAAACTTGTGCTTGCACTACTGGTTTTGGCATGTATGAGCTTTGCTTTAGTGAATCCAAAAATTGGAACGAAACTCGAGACGGTAAAAAGAGAAGGAGTTGATGTTGTATTTGCCCTAGATGTATCAACAAGTATGCTAGCGGAAGATATAGCTCCCAACCGTTTAGAAAAATCAAAACAGTTAGTACGCCAGATAATTAACACTCTTGCCGGAGATAGAATTGGAATTATTGGTTACGCTGGCAGTGCATTTCCGCAGGTGCCAATAACCACAGATTTTTCATCTGCACGCCTTTTTTTGTCTGGAATGAACACCAACATGGTAAGCTCTCAGGGTACTGCCATGACCCAGGCCATAGAAATGGCAGAAACCTATTACAATGACATTGAACAAAAAAATAGGGTTTTGTTTTTAATAAGCGATGGTGAAGATCATCAGGGAGACTATGCAAGTATTGCCGCTCAGGCTACTAAAAAAGGCATAAAAATTTATACCATTGGAGTAGGAACCACAGCGGGAGCTAGAATTCCTTTAAAGCGCGCGGGTGTATTACAATCCTACAAAAGAGATCAAGACAACCAGGTGGTTATTACCAAACTCAATAAAGAGACCTTGCAAGAGATTGCGCAGGCTGCAAATGGCGAGTATCTGGATGGCAGCAACACAAAAGAGCTTGTAGAGCAAGTACAAAACATATTAGCAGGTATGGATAAAAAGGAGTTTGACGCAAAGCAATTTTCAGACTTTAAAGATCAGTTTCAATGGTTTTTGGCAGGCGCTTTATTATTTTTAGTACTTGATGTGTTACTTTTAGAGCGCAAAACCAAATGGATCAACAAACTCAATTTGTTTAATCAACAAAAAACAGATTCGTAATGTCTTACAGCTTAAAAAACACAAACCACACATATATTGGCAACAGCCACTACAAGACCTTTTTAAAAAGGGCTGGTTTGTATATGATTGTTGTATGTAGCGCCTTACAAATGACCTCACAGACTAAGGTTTCTAAGGCCTTAGAACAAGATGCCTTGCAGGCAGCCCTGCATCTAAGCCAAGGCGCTCTCGCCATAGAAAACAATGAATTTATTACTGCAGAAGTTGCTTACAGGAAAGCCATCGCTATTGAGGAGAATAAGGCAACAGGAAGCTACAATTTAGGGAACGCTTACTACAAAAAAAGTAAAAACGAAGAGGCGCTTAGTAGGTTTGTAAATGCAGCAAAAGTTGCAACTACTAAACCACAAGCCCATCAAGCTTTCCATAACTTAGGGAATGCGCTTATGAACCAAAAAGAGTATTCTGGAGCAGTTGAGGCTTATAAAAATGCCCTTAGAAATAACCCCTCTGATGATCAAAGCCGCTACAACTTAGCCCTAGCAAAAGATCTGTTAGAGAAAAACCCGCCACAAGAAGGGGAGGATGATCAAGAAAAAGAGCAAGACAACCAAGACAAAAAAGATCAGCAAGATAAAAAGGACGACAAAGATAAAGACCAAGAAAAAGACCCTAAGGACAACCAAGATCCAGAAGACAAAAAAGAGCCGCAGGAACCTAAAGATCCTAAAGACGAGCAGGCAAAACAAGACCAACAACAACAGCAGCCTGCTGATGGGCAGCTGTCTCCCCAACAGGTGAAAAACCTGCTTGAGTCTATGAACAATCAAGAAAAGAAGGTTCAAGACAAAATCAATGCAAAAAAACAAAAGGGCGTAAAAATAAAATCTGAAAAAGATTGGTAACATGAACAGACAAAAACACATATGGTTTTTTCTTTTTGTTGTGTTATTTGCCTTCACATCACAAGCCCAAG
>JGI20157J14317_10003381_pt1 | contig 12828 bp, 9 predicted proteins | sample COG_07_FD_14317 | JGI IMG/M metagenome (IMG submission 14317)
TTTTCTTGTAATACTTTTATTGCTTGAATTTGGTCTGCAAATAAACTACTTTTTTCTGGATATTTCAAACTTAAAATACGGTAAGACTGTATTGCATTATCGTAGTTTTTTTGCTCCACATAGATTCTTGCCAAAGTTTCGGTCATTAAATCCTCGGTCTCAAAGACCGATTCTTCTGCCATATTGATAAGTTTGGACTCCTTGTCAAGAGGTTTGAGTTTAGGTTTGTTTGCAATAAAGGCATCTATAAGTGCAAACTTTTCATGGCGGTCAGATTCAGCATTGGCGACAGCTGGCTCAGATCGATCAATGGGTTTTTTCTGAGTCAAATTAAGCCATTCCGAAAACGAAAACCGTTCCGATTTATCAAACTCTAACGGTTTTCCCAGTTCCAATGTTGATTCTGGCTGCTCTGCTAATACAGTTGATTTTAGGTTTGTTTTTGCAGCTGAATTAGACGAAATGTCTTGAAATTCTGTAACTGTAATACTGTTTATCAACTCAAAGTTTTGTTTGATATGTGTAGAGATATTATTTTGCAAAAATACCTCAGAAGTAATAAAATCAAACAACACACTTCGATCTGTTGTATAGGCCGCTGTTGTTTTTAATTCCTGATTGTATTTGAAACTACCAAGATCTTTTAACCCTTTTAAGTAGATAGCTCTAGCCGACTGAAAATAAGGAAACTCTTCAATAATAGCGGACATCTCACTAACCTTATCTTTGTCTAAGGCTGACGGATTGTGTAATAAATATGTAAAACTAGATGTATTCATAGAACTACCAATTAGCTAATGAGGCATTAATTACGTCCTGTGTTATGCGATCAAAAATTTCTTCAATAGCTGTTGTTTTTTGTGCGCCAACAAGTTGGGCACTGCCTTCATAATCATAAAAAAATGAAAACCGTTTTTCAAAGTCCGCTTCCGAATCATTCTTGTCAGTAAAAATCACATTAACGCCAATTGTCAATCTGTTTTGTGCAGCTGTATTGCTCGAAGTGGCGGTTGTTGGCGAAATTCTGTACTCTACAATTTCACCTTCGTAAACGATGTCTCCATTGGAGGTAACAAGCCCTAAGTTGGTTTGGTTTAAAATCAAATCTTGAAGCGCTAAGGTGAAATCACGATCGATACCTGGCTCAATAAGTGCTGCTGTATTTTGAAAATAATTCACTTGAAAGGTCTTTGTTTTCGGACTTAAAGAAATTCCTGTAAAGGAGTAGGGGCCGCAGCCCACAACTAAAATAAAAATGCTAATCGCTAAGCTGTATTTTAAAACGTTAAAGGTCATATTGTTTTATTTTTCTGTATAAAGTACGTTCACTAATTCCCAATTCATCTGCGGCTAATTTACGCTTTCCTTTATGACGTTCAAGTGATTTCTTAATAAGTTCTAATTCTTTATCGTGTAGAGATAGCGTTTCTTCTTCGTCTTCTTCTTCAATGGCATCAATATACGTATATTTTTCTTCAGTATCTTTTACAATTTCGACAGCATTTTCGTTTTGAGGCTTGGCAGGAAGTGATAGAAATTCAGGTTCTTTTTCCGATTCCAAAACCTCTTCTTTTTTATAAATTTTTTGAATTAAGCCCTCATTATTTTTTTGAACATCACTAGGATTGTCGTTTTGCATCAATTCCATGGTTAGTTTTTTGAGGTCATTCAAATCACTTTTCATATCAAATAGAACCTTATATAAAATCTCTCTTTCGGTGCTAAAATCACTTTGACTCTTGTTTTTTTCTTGAACCGTAGGAAAATTACCTTCCATATTTGGTAAATAGGTTTTTAGAGTCACAGCATCAATCAGTCTTGACGACTCTAACACTGAGATTTGTTCGGCAACATTTCGAAGCTGTCTTACATTTCCACTCCATCTGTAATTAATGAGTGCTTGAACAGCATTATCATCCAGTCTAATGGTTGGCATTTTATATTTTAAAGCAAAATCACTCGCAAATTTTCTAAATAACAAGTGAATATCGTCTTTTCGCTCTCGTAGTGCGGGCAATAAAATCTCAATAGTACTTAATCTATAATATAAGTCCTCTCGGAATTTTTCTTTTTCAATTGCTTCAAACATGTTCACGTTTGTGGCAGCCACAATTCTGACATCGGTTTTTAAAACCGTACTTGATCCTACTTTTATAAACTCACCATTTTCTAGAACACGCAATAATCGCACTTGGGTTGTCAGGGGGAGTTCGCCAACTTCATCAAGAAAAATAGTGCCACCATTAGCAACCTCAAAGTAGCCTGAACGGCTTTGGGTCGCTCCGGTGAAAGCGCCTTTTTCATGTCCAAAAAGCTCACTGTCTATGGTGCCTTCTGGTATTGCACCACAATTGACAGCAATATATTTGCCGTGTTTTCGGTGCGAAAGCTGATGAATAATTTTAGGAATACTTTCTTTTCCAACACCACTTTCTCCTGTTACTAACACTGAAATGTCTGTAGGTGCCACTTGAACGGCTTTTTCTATAGCGCGATTTAATCCGGTATCGTTCCCAATGATACTAAACCGTTGTTTTATAGACTGAACTGTTTCCATAATTAATTATTTTCAGATAAACCAACCGCTTCTCCAATAAGAGTCGCGCTTGTGCACTTATGTATTTTTACGTTTACAAAATCACCTATTTTGTAGTCTTCCTTTGGAAAAACAGCCACCGTGTTTTGTGCACTTCTTCCAGACCATTGTTCGGCAGATTTTTTTGATTCTTTTTCAATTAGTACTTCAACAGTTTGATGTAGAAATTCTTCTGTTCTGTAAAGGCTATGTGCGCGTTGGAGTTCAACTACTTCAGCGAGACGTCTTTTTTTAGTTTCAAAAGGTACATCGTCATCGAGTTTTCGTTCTGCCATTGTTCCAGGGCGTTCGGAATACGCATACATATAGCCAAAACTAAAGCTAACTTCTGACATCAAACTCAGCGTGTCTTGATGATCGTTTTCAGTTTCTGTTGGAAAGCCACAAATCATATCTTGAGAAATGGTGCAGTCAGGAATGAGGGCTTTAATATTTTGTACTAAAGTAAGATATTCTTCTCGGGTGTGTTGGCGATTCATTTCTTTAAGAATACGGTTGCTTCCACTCTGAACTGGAAGGTGAATATGATTACAAATATTCTGATGTTTAGCCATAATTTTAATCACATCCAAGGCCATGTCTTGTGGGTTCGAAGTAGAAAATCGAATACGCATTTTTGGCTGTGCTTTTGCACACATATCCAAAAGTAATGCAAAGTCAATGGCGGTTGCCTTTTCCATTTCTGTTGCTTTACTAAAGTCTTTTTTGAGTCCGCCACCATACCATAAATAACTATCAACGTTTTGTCCCAAAAGCGTAACTTCTTTGTAGCCTTTGAGCCATAAATCATTAATTTCTTCAAGAATACTTTGGGGTTCTCTGCTGCGTTCACGACCTCTAGTGAAGGGCACTACACAAAATGTACACATATTATCGCAACCCCTAGTGATAGAGACAAAAGCGGTTACGCCATTGGTGTTTAATCGAACAGGTGAGATATCGCCATAAGTTTCGTCTTTAGAAAGAATAACATTTACGGCATTGCGCCCCTCTTCAACCTCAGCGATGAGATTTGGAAGATCTTTATAAGCATCAGGACCTACAACGAGGTCTACAATTTTTTCTTCTTCTAAAAATTTACTTTTAAGACGTTCAGCCATACAGCCCAAAACGCCTACTTTCATTTTTGGATTGACGCGTTTAACAGCGTTATATTTTTCTAGCCGTTTGCGAACCGTTTGTTCCGCTTTGTCACGGATAGAACACGTATTGACTAAAACAAGGTCAGCTTCTTCCAAAATTTGAGTTGTATTAAACCCTTCATTTGAAAGAATAGACGCCACAATTTCACTGTCGCTAAAGTTCATGGCGCAGCCATAACTTTCTATAAACAGTTTTTTGGTGTTTTCTAGTTTTGGTGTAAGGGCTAGCTTAGAGCCTTGTACCGTTTCATCAATTGTTTTTTCCATAATTTTACGATGTCCATTGAAGGACAATAAGCATGCAAAGATACAAAAAATTTATTTTTTATGACAAAGTGTCATGATTTTCATTTTTTATTTTGATTTCACAAAACAATCCGCTTTATTTGAATAAAATATCCATAAATATCATCGAATGTGTTCATTTCAAAACCTAATAACGAAAATTCAAAATTCAAAACCAATAGATTTTGGAGACTTGTTTAATACGTCACTAAATTTATTTAAAAAAGTATGGCTTCAAGGATTTCTCCTCCAACTGTTGTCAATTATAATTATGCTGCCCTTTATTATTTTGTTTTATATGCCCTATTTTAATATGGTCTTAGAAAACTCATCAAATGGAGTGATGGATTCTGTGGCTCTAAGTCAAGCGCTCGTAGATGAATATGGCGCATCATTAGTGTGGATTTATCTACTAATGGTGGCTGTGAGTGTGGTGTCATCGCTTTTATATTTAGGGTTTTATAAGATTATTAAAGCAATGGATCATGGAGAATTGTTTGTAATCTCGGACTTCTTCTATTTTTTTAAGGCGCCTTATGTTGGTAAAGCAATTGTGTTTTTGTTAGCCTATTTGGGCATCACTATTTTAGCGGCACTTCTTTGTTTGTTTCCATTGATCTACGTTATAGTTCCGCTGCTGTTTATGCTTCCATTTTTTGTTTATAATACGCATTTATCTAACCTTGAAATTATTAAGCTAGCATTTTCGCTTGGCCATAAAAAATGGGGACTTACTTTTTTAACGTTAATTCTAAATAGCATATTGCTATACGTTGTAATATTGGTTACTTGTGGAGTAGGCAGCTTGTTTTTTAGCTTTTTTTTATACCTTCCTCAGTATATAATTTATAAAAAAGTGATTGGATTTGAAACCCCAGAATCCGCTTTTCAAGAGCTTGATTCCTAAGTTTTAAATTCTAAAAAATGGGTACAAAAAACGACTGTCTTTTGCGGTCGTTTTTTCTTTTGTCAGTTAAATATAAGAATGAAATAAAAAAAATCCTATACATTTGTACTTCTCTAAAAATAAGATATGGCTAAAAATTTAGTGATTGTTGAGTCCCCTGCAAAGGCGAAAACTATAGAAAAATTTCTCGGTAAAGACTTTAAAGTTGAGTCCAGTTTTGGGCACATTGCTGATCTACCTTCCAAAGAATTAGGGGTGGATGTCTCTGGGGATTTTAAACCAAAATATGAAGTGTCATCCGATAAAAAAACAGTGGTTAGTAAACTAAAAGCTGCAGCCAAAAAAGCAGAAATTGTTTGGTTGGCAAGTGATGAAGATAGGGAAGGAGAAGCAATTGCTTGGCATTTAGCAGAGACTTTGAAATTAGATAAATCGAAAACTAAACGCATCGTTTTTCACGAAATTACAAAAACAGCGATAGAGAAAGCGGTTAAAAATCCACGTGGAATAGACTATAATTTAGTAGATGCACAGCAGGCGCGACGTGTTTTGGATCGAATTGTTGGGTATGAATTATCGCCTGTTCTCTGGCGAAAAGTCAAAAGCGGACTTTCAGCTGGACGTGTCCAATCGGTTTCTGTTAGGTTAATTGTAGAGCGTGAACGCGAGATTCAAAAATTTCAATCGCAAGCCACCTTTAGAATAGATGCTGAATTTACAACTGCAAAAGGAAACGTGTTTAAGGCAAAACTACCGAAGGCATTTGAAAGTGAAGCTGCTGCAAAAGCGTTTTTAGATCAAAATACTAATGCTGCATTTGCGGTGTCTAGCTTAGAAAAAAAACCTGCAAAAAAATCACCAGCACCACCATTTACAACCTCTACATTACAACAAGAAGCGTCAAGAAAATTATATTTTTCGGTCAGTAAAACCATGAATATGGCGCAACGCCTTTATGAAGCGGGGCTAATAACATACATGAGAACCGATAGTGTAAATTTATCTCAAGAAGCCCGTAACAGCGCAGCTCAAGAAATTTCATCGTCTTACGGCGATACCTACAGCAAACCTCGAAATTTTAAAGGGAAAGCAAAGGGCGCTCAAGAGGCGCATGAGGCAATTCGTCCGACGAATTTTTCGACGCATTCGGTAAATATTGAACGCGATCAAGCCCGTCTTTATGATCTTATTTGGAAGCGCGCTATTGCCTCTCAAATGAGCGATGCACAACTTGAAAGAACTAACGTAAAAATAAGCACGCCAAATCATAACGAAACATTCACAGCAAATGGTGAGGTTATCAAATTTGATGGGTTTCTAAAAGTGTATCTTGAAGGTACTGACGACGAAAATTTGGAACAAGAAGGGATGTTGCCCGCAATGACACTCAATGAAGCCTTAAGTAATAACTACATTACGGCAACCGAACGTTTTTCACGACCACCATACCGTTTTACAGAAGCCTCTTTAGTAAAAAAATTAGAAGAATTAGGAATTGGAAGACCGTCTACCTATGCACCTACAATTTCAACAATCCAAAACAGGAAATATGTTGAAAAAGGGTCTGTAGAAGGGATGGAACGGCACTATGCTTTATGGACATTATCTAATGGCGAATTGACAGGGAAAAAACTAACAGAAAAATTCGGTTCTGACAAAGGAAAATTAGTACCAACAGATATCGGGATGATTGTTACAGATTTTTTAGTGAATCATTTTGAAGCGATTTTAGACTATAATTTTACCGCCAAAGTAGAAGCGGATTTTGATTTAATTGCGAGCGGACAAGAAAATTGGACAAAAATGATGAAGTCATTTTACGAAGATTTTCACCCTCAGGTTGAAGACGTAAGCCAAAATGCAGAACGCGAATCTGGAGAACGAATTTTAGGGAAAGATCCAAAATCTGGACGTCAATTAAGTGTACGTTTAGGAAAATTTGGACCCATTGTTCAAATCGGAAAGGCCGATGAAGAAGAAAAGCAAATATTTGCAAGCGTGCCTCCAAACATGCAATTAGCAGCCATCACATTTGATGAAGCTTTAGAACTGTTTAAACTTCCCAAAGATTTAGGAACCTATAAAGGTGAAGACCTTATCGTAAACAATGGGCGTTTTGGACCCTACGTGAAATTTGGTGATAAATTTATTTCACTGCCTAAGGGTGTAGATCCTATGCGTGTTGAGGTGGAAGATGCTATCGAACTCATAAAAGAAAAAGAAGCTGCTGATGCTCCAATATATGAGTATGAAGGGTTGCCAGTTCAAAAAGGGAAAGGCCGTTTTGGTCCGTTTATCAAATGGAACAATATGTTTATCAATGTCAATAAAAAATATGACTGGGATAACCTTTCCGACAATGATATTGAAACCTTGATCCAGGATAAAATTCAAAAAGAAATCGATAAACTTATCCATGATTGGGAGGCCGATGGCATTCGTGTAGAAAAAGCACGTTGGGGTCGCCATAACATTATTCAAGGAAAAACCAAGATTGAATTGCCTAAAACAGTAGATGCATCAAAGCTAACTTTAGAAGACGTAAAAGAGATTATTGCTAAAAATGCGCCAAAGAAAAAAACACGAGCAAAAAAGAAATAAGCAATGGACTTTAGCTTTCTTACTCCCGTTCAAGATCGACTTGTAGAGCAGCTAGAGCTGCAACACAGTCAAGTTATTGGGCAATCACTCCGCATACATACTGCTACAGTTGAACCTGATTTGAAGGGGGTAAAAATGGCAATTGTTGGGGTTTTAGAGTCTAGAAATTCAGTAGACTATATTGGACAAGACTTTCAGCTTTCAGAAATTCGAAAAGCATTCTATAAACTTTTTCCAGGAAATTGGACTCATAATATTGCTGATCTTGGCGATATCCAAAAAGGAGAAACCGTTGAGGATACGTATTTTGCTCTGATTCAAGTATTATCGAATCTTATAAAAGACAATATAATTCCAATTATAATTGGCGGAAGTCAAGACTTGACCTTATGCAAATTATCGAGCATATGACAAAATCAGTTCAATGATTAATATTGTTAATGTTGATAAAAGTTTTGATTTAGGAGATTCTAGCAAGCCAATTACAAATGAGAGCTATCTTGGAAAAATTATTTTGGAACAGCCTTATAATTTATTTAATTACACAGCCCTTGGGTTTCAAACATACTTTAATTCTCAGGAAGAGATTGATTTGATGGAGAAACTATATTTTGAGTCTTTTCGTTTGGGCTCAATTATTCCTAATATAAGTGTGGTTGAACCTGTACTTAGAGATGCAGATTTGGTAACTTTAGATATAAATTCTGTTAAATCTTCTGAAGTAAGTCCTAAACAGAAATACTCGCCAAATGGATTTACTGGCCGTGAAATTTGTGCTATTTCAAGATATGCGGGAATCAGTAATAAGGTGTCTTCCTTTGGCGTTTATGAGTACAACCCCTCCATGGATGATNAAGCAACTGCAATGCTTGTTGCTCAAGTCTTGTGGTATTTTATTGAAGGCGTAAATTGTAGAGTTAAAGACGATGATTTCAAGGATTTAAACAGTTATTTGAAGTTCACCGTTCTTGTAGAATCAGAAGAATTAGTATTTTTTAAGAGTAAAAAAACAGAGCGTTGGTGGATAGAAATTCCTTTTTTAGAATATTCAAATACTAAATCAAAACAACATCCGTTATTAGCGTGTACATATGAAGATTATGTGAGCGCTACAAGTGGAATAATTCCTGAGCGTTGGTATAAAGCATACAAAAAAAATTAATTTTAAAAATACATAATTATTTTTAAACATTTTTTGAGGTATAAATCAATAAGAAAAAGTTGTTTTTTAAGAAATATATAGATAAGTTTACAGCTTAAAGTTTTTTGAGCGCTTATTCCTTGAATTAATTATTTATGAAAAAGATAGTATTGTTAACATTAGTATTTGCTTTTGTGGCCAGTTGTGGGTCAAAAGACAAAGGTGAATTGATTGGTGTAAAAGGGAAAAAATGGCACCCTGAAAAGCCCTACGGAATGAGTTTAGTGCCTGGTGGTGCTTTTGTGATGGGGAAATCTGATGATGACTTAGCGGGGATTCAAGATGCCCCTACTAAAACAGTGTCTGTGCGTTCTTTCTACATGGACGAAACAGAAATAACAAATAGCGAGTACCGTCAGTTTGTGAATTGGGTACGCGATTCAATTATCAGATTAAATTTGGCTGAAATGGCAGATTTANAGGGTAAAACTCCAGATGATGAGGGCATTGGCGAATACGCATATTTATCTACAGACGAAGAAGATTTAACCCCCTACGAAAAATATATGATGGATACTTACGGAGACGAACAGCGTAAGATTAATAATGATATTGATATTATATTTGAACGCGAGGACTATCCAGACGAATTGTATGCTGAGGTCATGGATAATTTATATATTCCGCTTGAAGAATCGTACAATGGCCAACGAACTTGGGATGTAAATCAGTTTGAATTTGAATACTCATTTATGGATATTCAGAAAGCTGCAAATAATAAAAGTTTATCTCGTTCCGATGTCATTAGAAAAGAGGCAATCAAAGTATATCCAGATACCACAGTATGGATTAGAGATTTTGAATATTCGTATAACGAACCAATGCACAATGACTATTTTTGGCACCAAGCTTATGGCAATTATCCTGTGGTTGGCGTCAGTTGGGACCAAGCCAAAGCATTTTGTCAATGGCGTACGTTGTACAAAAATAGTTATCAAAAAACAAAAGGTAAAGCAGCGGTGAACTCCTTTCGTTTGCCATCAGAAGCAGAGTGGGAATATGCGGCACGTGGTGGACTTTCTGGAGCTACTTTTCCATGGGGAGGACCTTACACCAAAAATGATCGCGGTTGTTTCATGGCTAACTTTAAACCTTTAAGAGGAAATTATGTAGCCGATCAAGCACTATATACTGTAGAAGCTAACGCCTATGAACCAAATGACTTCAACCTTTACAATATGTCTGGTAATGTTGCCGAATGGACCATGTCGTCCTACCATTCCTCTTCTTATGAGTTTTCGTCAACAATCAATCCAAATGTAAGCGATGAGAATTATAACCGAAAAGTAGTTCGTGGAGGCTCTTGGAAAGATGTCTCTTACTACTTACAAGTCAGCTCAAGAGATTACGAAATAGATACAATGCAAAGAAGTTATATCGGCTTTAGAACTGTTCAGGATTATCTAGGTACAGATATAACTGCAAATCAAGCGACAAATTAAAATATCAAAATTAACCAACAAAAAAATATAAATTATGGGATTCAAAATAAGTAAAAAAGTAATGAATATGGCTTATGGCCTAGGAGCAGCTGTTGTAATTATTGGGGCATTAATGAAAATCATTCACAAAGATTTAGGGCCTTTAACAGGAAGTATGTTACTAACCATAGGGCTTGTAACAGAAGCTTTAATCTTTGCCCTTTCTGCATTTGATACTCCAGAAGAAGAACTCGACTGGACTAAAGCCTATCCAGAACTTGCGGGCGGTAAAGCTACCCCAAGAGCAAAAAAAGGTGCAGATGAATCCCCTGAAGGAGTGCTTACCAAAAAATTAGATAGCTTATTGAAAGAGGCCAAAATAGATGGCGCCTTAGTGACTAGCTTAGGAGACAGTATTAGAAATTTAAATTCTACTGCAGCAGAAATGGGCGGATCTTCGGGAGCTTCTCAAAAATACAGTGAGGAAATGGCAAAAGCAGCTGCTCAAATGGAATCAATTAACAGCCTTTACAAAGCTCAACTAGAAAGTGCAGCTCGTCAGGCCGAAATAAACCAAGAGTCTATTGAGAACGCTACTAAACTCAAAGAGCAAATGGAATCTTTAGCCTCCAATCTATCTTCATTAAATGGAGTATATGGCGGCATGTTATCAGCGATGAATAAAAATTAATTAGTTTTTTAAACAACTAAAATGTATTTAATAATTTTAAAAAAAACTAATTAGTAATGGGAGGAGCAAAAGAAAGTCCAAGGCAAAAAATGATTAACTTGATGTACTTAGTATTTATATCAATGTTAGCATTAAATATGTCTAAAGAAGTGTTAAGTGCTTTTGGAATGATTTCAGAGCAAGTAACAGAAAATAATATTTCTTTACAAGAACGGATTATTACGTTTGAAACATCAATTGAAAGTAATTACCAACAAGAAGGTAAAATTTGGAAAGAAAAAAAGATAGCTAAAGATCGGGTGCATGAAATTGCAACACGTTTTCTAACCTATCTAAGTGATCTACAACAAACCCCACCTCAAAAAGAAGTTAAGGGCCTTAAAGATCCAATTAATGATTATGAGGTGATGGATAAGCCAGATTATTTTGATAACAAATTTTTTATTGGAAGTCAAGGCGTATTAAAACCTGAAGGTCAAGAATTTTTAGATAAAATTAAAGCCTTTAAAACAGAGTTTATAGCAGTTGTAGATTCGTTAAATGTTGGTAAAAGTGACGAAAATTACGTCAACCTTATTAATGATGTAACTGAAATATTCGATACAGAAACGGAGGTTATCAACCGATCAGGAGCCAAAACAACATGGATTGAGTATAACTACTTTGGATTTCCTGAAGTAGCAACCAATACGAAGCTTACCGTAATGAAAGCCAATGTTCTTGGTTTTCAAGCAGAACTGTTATCTGCAATGATTGGTGGTCAATATAAAATAAACGCTACACTTGCTAATTTTGACGCCTATGTGGTCTCCGACAAAGCAGCCTATTTTCCGGGGTCTAAATTTTCAGGAAAAATTGTTTTGGGTAAAAAATCCGAAAACCTCCAGCCCAAATCAATTTCAATCAATGGTTCTGAGATAGATCCAGTAGAGTCTTTAAATTCTGAAGGCGAAATTGTTCTGGATTTTCCAGTAGGATCTGTAGGAACCAGAGATATTACAGGTGCAATTACATTTATAGAAGGAGATGATGAGCCAATTACCATTCCTGTGATGTCAAATTATGAAGTAATTTCCAGGCCGAATGATGCTTCTGTTCAAGTGATGGGTAGAAACACCTTATTTAGAAACTTTGATAACTTAGTAAAGATATCAGTACCGGGAGTTCCGGCAAACTTAGTAACTGCATCAGGACCTGGGGTAGTAAACAAAGGCGATGGACTTTACACAATAAAACCTCAAAAAGGACAAGAGCTAGAATTGAAAATTACTGCTACACTTCCTGATGAGTCTATATTTTCAGATTCGGAAACATTTCAGATCAGAAGAGCGCCAGTGCCTAGCATTTTGTTCAACGGAAAAGAAGGTGGCGCAATGTCAAGAAGTTCAATGATCAGTGGATCAATGAGTGCTATTTATGATCCAGCTTACGGACTTGAATCTACGGTAAAAGTAAGATCTTTTACTGTAAAAATTGGACCAAAATCATTTGAATGTACAGGCAATGCTTTAAGTGCAAAAGCAAAAGCAGCTTTGAAAAAAGCACCAAAAGGATTTGATGTTAGTTTCAAGAAAATTAATTATGCAGGGATTACCGCTGGACAAAAACAATCGGGACCCTCAATAACCATAAATTAAATTAAACATGAGAACCTCTGTTTTATTAGTATTACTTTTGAATTTATCCATCGGGTTTTCTCAAGCTAATCTTCTAAATACGACATCGTCTTACAATATTGAAACGGCGTCACGACTTGAAGAAGATACGGAGTCTAAACCTCTGGATTACGCAAAAGTATCCGACGAAGATATTATATTTTCCTTTACGACTTGGGAAGTTATTGACTTGAACGAACGTGTCAACTTTCCGTATTTATATCCCATTGACGTAAGTACAGTAACCGAAGACAGAAAACCTCTAATTTATTACCTAATAGAGGGCATAAAAAATTATGAGTTCCCCGCTTATTTTAGTGATACTTTTA
>JGI20157J14317_10003397_pt1 | contig 12799 bp, 13 predicted proteins | sample COG_07_FD_14317 | JGI IMG/M metagenome (IMG submission 14317)
TAAACAACTGTTAATTTTTTATGGAAGTATTTTTACCTATAGCTCAAGTATTTGTTAATCCAATCGAAATACTTTTGTTAAGTGCCATAGTTGGAATTCTTTCAGGTTTATTTGGGGTTGGTGGAGGTTTTTTAATGACACCGTTCTTAATTTTTTTAGGTGTACCACCAGCTTATGCAGTAGCAAACGAAGCTAACAATATTCTTGCAACCTCTGTTTCAGGGTCAACAACACATTATTTAAAAAATACTTTAGATTACAAAATGGGCTTATTAATTGTGTAGGTGGTAGCATAGGAACAGCACTTGGAATTTATACCTTTTCATATTTTAAAGGGATAGGAAAAATAGATACCGTTATCTCATTAGCTTACATGTATATATTAGCAATAATTGGTTCATTGATGTTAGTTGAAAGTCTTAGGGAGATAGACAGAGCTAAAAGAAATATTGTGGTTAAAAAAAAATTACATGTTCATTACTGGATACATGGTCTTCCACTAAGAATGAGATTCCCAAAATCAAAATTATATGAAAGTATTTTTACTCCAATAATAATTGGATTATTAGTTGGTTTTATAGCTGCTATTATGGGTATTGGTGGTGCTTTTATTTTAGTACCTGCGATGATTTATATTATTAAAATGCCTACAAAACTAGTTCCTGGAACTTCATTGTTTGTAACTATTTTTGTAAGCGTTATTGTAACTTTTTTACATTCATTTAATTATGGTTCAATCGATCTATTGTTAGTAGCGATGTTAGTTGTAGGCTCTATCATTGGTGTTCAAATAGGACAAAAATTAGGTGAAAAAATTAACAGCTCAGGATTGAGAGCATTGTTAGCTATCTTATTATTAGTTGTTGGTATAGCAATTGCTTATGAAACATTTTTTGCTGAACAATCTTTAGCTGAAATATCAACTGTTTCTAATTCAGATTTAAACTTTTTCTCAAAATTTATTCAACAATTTTCAGAAGAAATGCCATTCTTCTATGGATTGTTTTCAATTTTGTTTGCTATTTTTTTAGGAGTTTCTGCAGCATTTATTAGAAGATTTTTTTCTAACTTTAAGAAAAAAATGTTAATAAAATCTTAACCTAGAAAATTGATATAAAATTCAATTGATAAAATACTAACAATTCCAACTGTAGCCATTCCAATAAAGCCAACTACAAAAGGTTTGTAGCCCATATTTTTCAAATCTCTTAAATTGGTAGATAGCCCAATTGCTGCCATTGCCATTGTAAGAAATACTTTGGATGACGTTTTAATAAAGTGAACTATATTTATCCATGTCTCATTATATGAGCTTAAAAAAATTTGATCTCCAACATTTCTTAAAATGATCATTCCAACAAATCCTAAAACAAAATAAGGAAAAATTGATACTATTGAGTAGTCTTTTTTTACAGCGTTCTCTCTATTATATAAATACGCAAATAAAGGGATCATAATAACTAAGAAGGTATTTCTTATTAGCTTTGTAACAGTTGCGATATTCATTGTTTCTGGACTATTAAATTGTTGATCGTAAATAAGCCCTGCTGCAGCCACTTGAGATGTTTCGTGAATGGATGTTCCCAAAAATAATCCAATGAATAAAGGATCTGAGTCAAAATAATAATTGGCAAAATATGGATAAATAAGCATCGATAAAATTCCAAATAATGTGATGTTTGCAATTGCATATGAAATCTCATTTTTTTTAGCTCCAATTACAGGCGCTGTTGCCATAATAGCAGTTGTTCCACAGACAGTACCTCCGATAGAGATAAGGTAAGCCATTCGCGTAGGTATCTTAAATTTTTTAACTAAAAGTTTAATTACAATTAAAACACTAATGATACATATAATGATAAGAGGTATTGCAATTGCACCAAACTCTAAAAACTCAAAAGGTTTTAATTGAATACCAAGACAAATAATTCCAAGTTTAAGTATATATTTTTGAGTAAAATCTAATCCTTTGATAAAGCTATCTCTCATTTGGAATATGTTTCCAAACAACATTCCAAATAAAATTGCAATCATTGCTGTAGATATAGGACTTTTGTCATAACCTAAAAGCTCGATACCAACAATGTTATTAAAACCTTGAGAAAGAGTATAAAGAACAAATGCTAAAACAATACCAGGTATTACTACCAGGTATTGTTTGTAATTCATTAAGGTTTAAGTTTGATTAAGCACTTCTGTAAAGCTTAGTCATCACAAATTCTTTGTGACCTAAAGCTTCCGCGCAAGTTAATCTTCCGTTTGCAACTCTAAGAGTAGTTTTGATTAACTCATCTCCTGCTTCTGATAAATTCATTTCTCTTGAAAGAATTTTAGAAACATCGCAATCAATATGTTCACCCATACCTTTAACAGTTAGTGGGTTTGCAGTAAGTTTTACAACTGGTTCAATTGGGTTTCCAACAATATTACCTTGGCCTGTTGGAAATAAATGAATATTAAAACCTGCTGCTGCTTGAAGCGTAACACACTCTGCTGCTGCTGAAGAAGTATCCATAAAGTATAAACCTTTTCCTTTAGTGGGCTCTTCTGCTGGTTCAAGTACATCAATAAATTTACAATTTCCAATTTTTTGAAAGTTTCCAAATGCTTTCTCTTCAATTGTAGTTAATCCACCAGCAATATTTCCTGCTGTTGGCTGACTTTCTGAAAGGTCATCAGTTGCTTCTTTTAATATAAAGTCATTGTAAGAACTCCATGTTTTCATGAATTTTTCTGAAGCTTCAGGAGTTGCACCTCTTGTTGCACAAACCTGTTCAGCACCAGTTAATTCTGAAGTTTCTCCAAAACATAAATGAACACCCATTGGCTCCAATTTATCCATTAGATTACCAACAGTCGGATTAGCTGCTAATCCAGATGTTGTATCAGACTCTCCACATTTAACTGAAATCCAAAGGTCGCTCATTGGACATTCTTCTCTTTGTTTTTCTGAAGCCCACATTACAAATTCTTGAGCTTTTTTAGAGGCTTTCATTGTTGTTCCAATGTCACCAGTTCTCTCAATATGAAATCCTTCAACTGGTTTTCCAGTTTTTGCAATACCATCTACAATTTTTTTAGTCCATTTTGGCTCAATACCAATCACGATCACTGCAGCAACATTTGGGTTACAACCAGTTCCAATCATAGTTCTAAAATGAAGTTCTAAATCAGCTCCAAATTGCAGTCTTCCATATGAATGGGGTAGAGCGATTGTTCCTTTAATATTATTTGCTACTGCTTCTGCACAAGCATTTGAAATGTCGTCAACTGGAAGAATAATTACATGATTTCTTGTGCCAGCTCTGCCATTTTCTCTTTTATAACCTAAAAAACTTTTTGGAATTTCCATACTATTACCACTTCTTTGTTTTTACATTGTGAACATGAACATGCTCACCTTTTTTAATTGATTTAACCACTTTACCTATATCGTGACCATATTTAAGGATTGTGTCACCCTCATTTAGATCAGTCATTGCAATTTTATGACCTAAAGGGATTTCATCTATAGATTGAATATTAGTTGAACTGTCATCTTCCATTATCCAGCATGCACAGTCTTGTTGGGGAGTGATTTTTTCAATAACAACTACTCCTACGTTGTCTTTTTTATCATGTATAATTATATCTGTTGCCATATCGTGTCGATTTGTTTGTTTGAAATTTGTAAATTCTTATATATTAATCGCAAAAATTAACAAACGAATTTTAAAAAATATTAAATTTACACTTTAGAGAGGTTCTAGTTTTATGACAAAAATGACAACAGAAGAAGCTTTTGTAAAAGTTTTACAAATGCACGGTATTGAACATGCGTTCGGAATTATAGGTTCAGCTTTTATGCCTATTTCAGATATTTTTCCTGATGCAGGTATTACTTTTTGGGATGTTGCTCATGAAACTAACGGTGGTTTAATTGCAGATGGATATACGAGAGCCACTGGAAAAATGTCTATGGTAATTGCTCAAAACGGACCTGGAATAACTGGATTAGTTACACCTATTAAAACTGCATATTGGAATCACACTCCACTTTTATTAGTAACTCCTCAAGCTGCAAATAAAACTATGGGACAAGGTGGTTTCCAAGAAGTTGAACAAATGAATTTATTTAAAGACATGGTTTGTTATCAGGAGGAAGTAAGAGATCCTTCTAGAATGGCAGAAGTTTTAAACAGAGTAATTGAAAAAGCAATTAGAGGATCTGCACCTGCACAAATCAATGTACCAAGAGATTATTGGACACAAGTAATTGATATTGATCTTCCACCAATTGTAAGACTAGAAAGACAGGCGGGCGGTGTTGATGCAATTAAAAAAGCTGCAGACTTATTATCAAATGCAAAATTTCCAGTAATTTTATCTGGTGCTGGTGTTGTGATTGGTGGTGCGATTGAGGATTGTAAAAAACTTGCTGAAAANTTAGATGCACCAGTTTGTTCTGGTTATCAACATAATGATAGTTTTCCAGGAAGTCATCCATTAGCAGCAGGTCCATTAGGATACAATGGTTCAAAAGCAGGGATGGAATTGATACAAAAAGCTGATGTTGTATTAGCATTAGGTACAAGACTTAATCCTTTTTCAACCTTACCAGGTTATGGAATGGATTATTGGCCAAAAGATGCAAGTATTATTCAAGTTGATATGAACTCAGATAGAATTGGTCTGACAAAAAAAGTTACAGTTGGAATTTGTGGAGATGCTAAATTAGTTTCTCAACAAATTTTAGCTCAACTTTCACCAACAGCTGGCGATACTGATAGACAAAAAAGAAAAGACATTATTCACCAAACTAAATCTGCTTGGTTACAAAAATTATCAAGCCTTGATCATGAAGATGATGATGAAGGTACTGTTTGGAATNAAGAAGCTAGAAAAAGAGATGCAGATAGAATGTCNCCAAGACAAGCATGGAGAGCAATTCAAGCAGGAATGCCTGATGATGTAATTATTTCAAGTGACATTGGTAACAANTGCGCAATTGGAAATGCTTANCCAACNTTTGAAAAAGGAAGAAAATATTTAGCACCAGGATTATTTGGTCCTTGTGGATATGGTTTTCCNTCAATTTTAGGAGCAAAAATTGGTTGTCCAGATACTCCAGTAATAGGGTTTGCTGGTGATGGAGCTTTTGGAATTAGTATGAACGAGATGAGCTCATGTGCCCGAGAAGAATGGCCAGCAATTTCAATGGTTATTTTTAGAAATTATCAATGGGGAGCTGAAAAAAGAAATACCACTCTTTGGTTTGATGATAATTTTGTGGGTACTGAGTTAGATCCAGAGTTAAGTTATGCTAAAGTTGCAGATGCATGTGGATTAAAAGGTGTAACTGTTAGAACAATGGAAGAAACAACTAATGCAATCAAGCAATCTTGTGAAGATCAAAAGAAAGGTATTACAACCTTTATCGAAGTAATTCTAAATCAAGAGCTTGGTGAACCATTCAGAAGAGATGCAATGAAGAAACCAGTTAAAGTTGCTGGTATCAACAAATCAGATATGAAGAAGCAACCTTCTTTAAACTCTTAAGAACTTTAAAATTTATTACAATTATCGTAAAGTCACTTCATGGAAGTGACTAACGATAATAGTTGTAGTTGGATTAAAGATTTAATCCCTAGAACAAACATTAAGACACTTCGATCAAATGAGGATTGTGAATGGCTAGTAATTGGAGCTGGTTACACAGGACTATCTGCTGCAAGAAAATTAGCTCAATTATATCAAAATCAAAAAATTATATTAATAGATTCACAATTAGCAGGTGAAGGGGCTAGCAGTAGAAATTCAGGGTACTTGGTTGACACCACTCTCAACGATGGATTTACATCTAATAAAGATTTAGATAACTATAAAAAAAAAACTGATATTTATGATTTAGGAATAAATACTGTTAAAAAATTTATAAGTGAATATCAAGTTGATTGTGACTGGAATGAATGTGGAAAATATTTTGCCTCATCCAAAAAAGAAGATGAAAAAATTTTAATAAACTTTTCAGATACTCTTAAAAAACTAGGTTTTGAACATAATTTATTATCTAATAATGAATTATCTAAAAGATTAGGTACTAATTTTTATAATGTAGCACTTCATACTAAAGGTGGAGTTTTGTTACATCCTGGGAAATTAGTTAGAGCAATGATTGATGTATTACCAAAAAATGTTTGTTTATATGAAAACTCATCTTTACTAAGTTGGAAAAAAACTAAAGATATAATTTCTTGCAAATTTAAAAATGGTAGAATCAATACTAAGAAAATTATTTTTGCAACTAATGGTTTTTTAAAATCTTTAGGAATTAAATCAAACTATAATTTTCCAATTACTTTAACTGCAAGCATGACAAGGTCATTAACTGATGATGAATTTAAATCTATTGGCCAACCAAAAGAGTGGGGTGTTTTACCTGTAAGACCAATGGGTGCCACAATTAGAATGACTAAAGATAAAAGAATTTTAATAAGAAATACAGCTGAAGTTCACAATCCTTTTAAAATGTCAAAATTTGATTTAGAAAAAAGATCAATCAACCAAAAAATTGGTATTCAAAAAAGATTTCCACAATTACCAGAGGATATAATACAATCATCATGGTCTGGTGTTGTATCCAGAACAAGGAATAGTTCTCAAATATTTGAAAAAATTGACAACAATGTTTTTGCTGCTGGTTGTTATAATGGTTCGGGTATTGGAGTAGGCACTCTTTTTGGTGAACAAATTGCTATTAAAGCAAGCGAAGAAAATTCTAAAGAAATAGAAATTATAGAAGCTAGAAACAAGCCTACATGGTTGCCCCCTCAACCGTTTTTGAATTTAGGAGTTAAAACACGTTTAATTTATGAGCGTTTACGAGCTAGATCAGAGATTTAAAGAACAACTAAATCTAATTTTTGTTTTCCTAATCTTTCGTTTCCTTTTTCTGTAATTAAGTAGGTTTCACCCAAATTCATTGCCAAATTATTATCTGAGTCCATTAATATCATGTGCATAAAGAAGACGTTGCCAGGTGTGATAACATAAGGATTGTCGGTATATAGCATAGGCCAGTCCATCCAATTAGGTGAAAATGTTGAACCTAATGAATATCCACAAGCATTCATTCTTGCTTTATTAAACCCTAAATCATCAAATGTTTTTGCATGTGCATCAAAAACTTCACCAGCTGTATTACCTGGAACTAAAGTGTTTACACAATTAGTTAGTGCTTCAACGCAAGCTTCATGCATTTTTATATGTTTGGGGTCAGCTTTTCCTATAGGAATTGTTCTAAACATTGCGGAATGATAATGTTTAAAAGTACCCGCCCATTCTAGACTTAGTTGGTCAGTGTTAGATAAACTTCTTTTTTCAGCTTGGTATCTGCAAAGTAAAGCATTGTCACCTGAGCCTATAATATATTCATTAGCGGGATAATCTCCGCCACCTTCAAGAACAGCTCTTTGCATTTCAGCTAAAATTTTTGCTTCATTAGCTCCAGCTTTTGCATGCTTCCAGGCTTCATCTAAAGCTCTATCTGCCAGCTCAGCAGCTTGTTTTACATAAACCAATTCTTCATTAGATTTTATAACTCTTAATTTTGTAATCAGTTCAGATTGATCTTCAACTTTACAATAATTTTCTAGAGATTTATTTAATTTTAAAGCATTACGTCCTGTCATTCCATAAGCTTCATATTCAATGCCAACATTTTTATTTTTAAGATCAAGTTCATCTAAAATTATCTTAAGATCATCCGTTGGGTTTATTCCATCTTTATCCACCCAAATTCTTATATCTTGAATATTAGAAGTATTTTGTGCCTGTCTTAGGTCAGGTGCACGAGTTAATAAAACCACATTTCCTTTTTGGTCTAAAACTAAAGTTTGAAAAAAAACATATCCAAATGTATCGTAACCAGTAAGCCAATACATCGACTCTTGTCTAAACATTAAAAGGGCATCTAATTTTTGCTCTTTCATAGATTTTAAAACATCTTGTTTTCTTTTAGAAAATTCTTCTTTACTAAAATGAAGCGCCATTAAGAAATAATTGCTTTTACTGATCCTAATTTATCAATTTTACCAGTATATAAACCTTTTCCAAGAATAGGAACTACACCTACAGTAGAACCTGTGAATACATAAAAATCTTTACCTAAATCAACTTTATCTTTTTTAACTTTATTTAGAACAAATCTTAAAGAGTTAAGTGGGTTAATGTATACCGCATTAGTATTTCCATTAACATTTTGATTAACTTTTTTATTTGAAATGTTTGCTTTTAAATTGCCAATATTTATTTTCATATATTTTTTCTTTTGCCCGATTAAAAACTTAACATTTCCCCCAAAATCACTACTTAAATCACCAAAAGAAGTAATTCCTTTTCTTTTTTGTCTATAGCCAACAACTTCTATGCACGGCGCCATATGAGATATGAATTTCGTAACATTTTTGTTTGTAATTGATCCCTTTGATGTAAAAAAAGACTTTTTAATTAAATAACAAACCTCAAGCTCAATACCCAATGTTGATTTATTTATCTTAACCCGTTTGCCACTTTTTAAAAAATTTCTTTTATAAACTGATGCGTAAAAAGGTTCTTTTTCTTTTAATTTTTTTAAAAGTGGAATTCCTGTGCCTCCAGCTTTGTAACCAATAATAGGTTCTTTAATTTTGCTTTCACATAGTTTTCTAAATTTATCAGCATCTACAAGTTTTTTCGTAAATCTTTTGGGTAAGGCTGTAATAATTTTATTTTTTAAAAAGGCGTTAACTAATTTATCTGAAAGTTTATCTTTTAATGTTTTTTTCATTAGACTTTTTTATTTTAATACCGACATAGGATCAAGTCTTGTTTGAAACCAATTAATTCGAAAGTCAAGATGAGGTCCAGTTGATCTTCCTGTTGAACCAACAGTACCTATTATATCGCCTTGATTTATTCTATCTCCAACTGACACTAAAACATTTTCAAGGTGTGAATATATTGTTGAAATACCATGACCATGATCCATTATAATTGTGCCACCTGTATAATATAAATCATCTTCAGCCATTGTAACAACACCAGTTCCAGAAGACTTTATCATTGTTCCTTGTTTTGCAGCTATATCAATACCGTAATGAGGCCATCTTGGTTTACCATTTAATATTCTTTGGCTACCATAGACACCACTAATAATTCCTTCTACTGGCATAATAAATTTTTCTTTAAAATAAATTAGATCAGAGTTGATAGCTCTAGCTTCACCAATAGCATTATTTTCTTTTTTAATTCTTTTATAAACTGACTCAGGTGGTGTTACCTTGCTTTCAGCAAGTCCATCAATTCTTTGGATATTATATTCTCTCTTTAAAACTTTTTTAGTAATTATTGATTTTTTTCCATTTAAAATTTTAGTAAATGCTAAATCAAATTTTCTATCTCTATCAATTCCAAAAACAAAAAAACCATCTTCAGATACTTTTACTTCTTTTTTGCCAACTTTAATTTGTGCTTTAGGATCGGTTTTNCCTAAAATAAAATGCCCTTGAGTAAAATTACCTTGAAATTCTATTGCTTGTACTTGCGAAAATGTAAAAATGAATAAAACTAATAAGAGTCTATAAATTATTGAGCTGTCCATCCACCATCTATTACTATTGATGTACCTGTGATCATTGACGAGGCTGAAGAAGCTAAAAAGCAAACAGTTGTTGCTATATCACTCTCTGTTGCAGCTTTTCCCAACGGAATATTGCCTAAAGCGAGTTTCTTAAATTTCTTATTTTTAAAAAAGTTTTTAACCATTGGAGTTTCTACAAAAGTTGGCGCCACAGTATTTACTCTTATATTTTTTTTTGCTAACTCAACACCCATACCTTTGGTAAGACCCTCAATACCAAATTTAGTCATATTATATACGTTTCGACCACTCATACCTACATGTCCTAGTTGAGAGGACATGTTCACAATTGAACCTGGTCTTTTTTTGTTTTTTAACATTTTTTTTACAACAAGCTGAGCTACGTTAAAAGCAGCTTTAAGATTAAGATCAACTAAGTAGTTCATGCTTTTTTGTTTAATTTTTTCAAATGGTTCTGGGATATTAGTTCCTGCATTATTCACTAGAATATCAATAATTTTAATTTTATTAATTTTTTCTTTTAAATCTTCGTAATTCATTACATCACATGGAACTTTAATAATTTTTCCTTTAATTTTTTTNATTTGTTTTTCTAATTTATCAAGATCAGATGGAGTTCTGCTAAGTGCTATAACNGTAGCTCCAGCTTCTGCCAAAGCAATAGAACAAGCTTTCCCTAATCCTTTACCTGCACCAGTAACTAAAGCGTATTTATTTTTTAAATTAATTTTTTGTAAATACATTATAGAAATATTATTTTAATATCTGTGTAAATCAACTCTACTGCAACCACTAATATTGCTAGTAATCCTGCCCATGCTATCCATTTGTATTTTTTAATCCAACCTGAGATTAAATTAGCTGCTGTAGCCATTAAAACAATTGATAAAGCCAATCCAAAAATTAATAATCCATAATGATCACCAGCTGCACCCGCTACACCTAACACGTTATCTAAACTCATTGTAAAATCAGCCAATAGAACTGTCCATATAGCTTTTAAGAAGCTAGAATTGTCGACTTTTATATCTTCTTCGTCTGACTGTCCTTTAATTACATCAACATAGAGTTTGTAGACAATATAAAGCAGTAATAATCCTCCAATCAACCTCAAGCCAGTAATCTGCAACAAGTATGCAGTAAGCATAGTTAAGATAATTCTTAAAACTACAGCTCCACCAATACCCCAAAAAATTACTTTTTTTCTTTGTTCCACTGGAAATTTTGAAGCAACCATTCCAATAATAATCGCATTATCACCAGCTAAAACTAAATCTATGAAAATGATTTGTCCTAAAATTGTTAATTGCTCTGGTGTGAATAATTCTGCAAACATTTAGTGACCTAGTATCATATCTGCACCTTTTTCTGCAATCATTATTGTTGGTGCATTAGTGTTACCAGAAGTAATACTGGGCATTATGGATGCATCAATTACTCTAAGATTTTTTATTTCCTTAACTCTTAATTTTTCATCAACAACAGCCATATCATCTTGGCCCATTTTACAAGTACCAACTGGATGAAAAATAGTTTGTGCATAATTTGATGCCTCTTTGACTAATTCTTCATCATCATTAATGTTTATCCCTGGCCTATATTCTTCAGGTGAGTACTTTTTAAAAGTTTCAGACTCTAAAACAATTTTCCTTGTTAGTTTAAGACCTCTTGCAGCAACCATTCGATCATGGTCTGTTGACAGATAGTTTTGTTTTATTTTTGCATAAGTTCTAGAGTCTTTATCAACAATGCTTACATAACCTCTACTAGTGGGTCTTATATTTGAAACAGTAGGAGTAAAAGCATGAAAATCATGATTTTTAGTTGCACCCAATGTATCCATGCTCATTGGTTGAACGTGCCATTGTAAATCTGGAAGCTCAAGTGATGGATCACTTTTAGCAAACATACAAAGCTGACTTGCCCCCATTGTCATTGGACCAGATCTTTTGAATACGTATTCAAGTCCAATCATTAAATTTCCAAATAAACTATTAATTTTTTTGTTCAGTGATTTTATTCCATTTATTTTATAAATAGGTCTTAGCATTAAATGGTCATGTAAATTTTCACCAACTCCCTTTAAATCTTTAACTGTTTCAATACCTAAGTTTTTTAATTTTTCAGAATTTCCTATTCCCGAAACTTGTAATATTTGAGGAGATCCAATAGCACCAGACGAAAGAATAATTTCTCTATTAGCTTTTACTTTTTTTAATTCATCACCTTCCCAAAATTCCACTTCCTCAGCAGTTTTATCTTTAAAATTAATTTTTTTAACATGAGCATTCGTAATAATTTTTAAATTTTTTCTATGTTTAACTGGATTTAAATAACCAACGGAAGTACTACATCTAAAACCATCTTTTTGAGTTACTTGAAAATAACCACATCCATGGTTATCACCAGTATTAAAATCTTTTGTTTTTGGAATTCCAAATTCTTCAGCTGCATTTTGAAACTCGTCTAATAGAGGAAGATGTATTCTTTGATCTGAAACTGATAAAGGTCCACCAACCCCATGAAATTCACTTTNTCCTCTCTCTTGATTTTCTGCTTTTATGAAATAGGGCAAAATATCATCCCAACCCCAACCTGTATTTCCTGATTGTCTCCAAAGATCATAATCACGATGTTGACCCCTTATATAAAGTAATCCATTAATTGAAGAGCTGCCACCTAAAGTTTTACCTCTTGGATATCTTATAGAAATATTATTCATACTTTCATCTGGTTCTGTTCGATAACACCAATCAGTATTAGGATTGTGCATGGTTTTAAAATATCCAACAGGAATATGTATCCATGGGTAATTATCTTTGCCACCAGCTTCTAATAGTAAAACTTTGTGATAAGGATTTTCAGATAATCTGTTAGCAAGTACACAACCCGCTGAACCTGCTCCAAGAATTATGAAATCAAAGTTATCCATTAAATTAGAACCTTTATAAATTAAAAATTTTTATATAATAACAAATTTACTTAAAAATTGCTTAATAAATCAATATTAACCCTTGTTTAACTTTTAAAAGTTTGAGAGGGTACTTTTTTTATAAAAAAACACAGAGAGGGAAAATACAATATGAAAAAAATCATATCATTAGTTGTAGGAACTCTTCTTTTAACTGTCATGACAGTTACAGGAGCAAATTCTGCACAAACTCTTAAGTGCCAAACTGT
>JGI20157J14317_10003434_pt1 | contig 12701 bp, 10 predicted proteins | sample COG_07_FD_14317 | JGI IMG/M metagenome (IMG submission 14317)
TGATTGAGGATCCGATAAATAGAAAAAGTTTGTCGTTGGGTCAGTCTATACAGAAGTCGAGTCAGGTTGCATTTGCCAAACTTGCGTTGGACCTAGAACAAGATGCCGTATTTGATGTGTTGGCTCGTGCGGGCTTGGGGAGCTATGTCGGTGTTGAGTTGCCAGGCGAAGCCTATGGGAAACTGTCCAGTGCGCAGCTTAAGTATCCGGTTGTCCGCGCAACGCTGGCTTACGGGTATGGGCTAAGTGTTTCGCCAATTCAACTCGCCCAAGCCTATCTGACGCTAGCCAGTCACGGCATCCGGCTTCCTATCAGTATTGTCAAAAGTGATGTGCCAGACACTGGCGAAAGAGTGTTTGAAGCACAAGCAACGAAAGACGTTTTAACAATGATGGAACTTGTGACTGCTCGCGAAGGAACCGCGGCTAATGCCGCCGTGTCTGGTTATCGCGTGGCAGGTAAAACCGGTACGGCGCGAATGATTGGTGCTAATGGCTACGACGATGAGCGGCATATAGCTTGGTTTGCTGGCGTGGCTCCTGTATCTGATCCAAAAGTGGTCATGATCATTGTAATTAACGAAGCCAAGGCCGGTCGCTCTGGCGGCGGTAAGGTCGCAGCGCCAGTATTTGCCAGAGTAGCTGAGCGCAGCTTGCGCTTGCTTGGCGTAAGCCCAGACAAAGTGGATGTTGATTTAGCGCGCGCCCCGACAGAAGCGGCCGCCCCCATTGGATTTGGGGAGCGAGGATGACCGCCATTATAGAGACTGTTGTACAAGATTTGGTTAACGATTCCGCTGCTATGGAGGATCGCGGTAGTTTTGGTCTTTGTGAAAATTCTGCCATGGTGTTAACTGACGATATATTTATTGCAAGTGCCGCGGATCCATCTCAGCGAGAAAAGCACATTGAGCAAGCTTTAGCCGCTGGCGCTGCTGCAGTGATATACGATCAAGATGGAACGCCACCTATTGAGCGCGGCGTTCCTATGTTGGGTGTTGCAGATTTGGCCGTTCGTAAAAGCGCGCTTGCCGTTAAATTCTTTGCGTCGCCCAGTGCTAACGTTGAGTGTATTGGCATCACGGGCACAAATGGTAAGACATCAATTGGTTTCCACGTAGCCAATTTTAGCGACTCGCTGGGTGTGCCTTGTGGGTATTGTGGCACTCTGGGCTGGGGGCGTGTGACGCAATTGGCTGAAGCTGCGTTAACTACCCCCAACGCTGTGGAGATGCAGCGACGAATTGCTAGTCTTCGCGAAAACAATGTTACCCGCTTGGCGTTAGAAGTGAGCTCTCATGCGCTGGCTCAGGGCCGCATAGATGATGTGCAGATGGACGTGGCAGTATTTTCCAACCTTACTCGCGACCACTTAGATTTTCATAAAACCATGGATGACTACGGTCAAGCCAAAGCACGGCTCTTTACTCATTGGCCTCTTAAGCTTGCCGTTATAAATAGTGACGATGCCTTTGGTCGGAGCTTGGCTGTGACCAATCGCGCTCAAGAGGTGATTAGTTACGGTAAAGGCGGTGATGTGAGTTGGCGTGCTTCTCCAGTGAGCAAAGGTATGGATGTGAAGTTTGCTACCCCTTGGGGCAAGGTAAGTTGCCTGTTACCGGTTGCGGCAGATTTTGCCGTCGCCAACATAGCCGCCTCGTTGGCTGTGATGATGGGTATGGGGCACAAATTACCCGATGTCTGCAATGCACTGCAAAACATGCGCGTAGTTCCTGGGCGTATGCAGGTGCTAAATGGCGGCTCAAACAGCCCCAAAGTTGTGGTCGACTATGCGCATACTCCTGACGCAGTGCACAAAGTGCTGGCTGCCATAAGACCCCAGTGTCGCGGCAATGTTATCTGCGTGGTGGGTTGTGGTGGTGATCGAGATCGGGGCAAGCGGCCTGAGATGGCGAAGCTTGCCTGTGCGGGTAGCAACACAGTGTGGCTGACATCTGATAATCCGCGTAGTGAAGATCCTGAGAGCATTATCCAAGACATGTTAACGGGCGTTCCAGAGGATGCGTCCTGCCAGGTGTATACGCAAGTCGATAGGGCAAAGTGCATTCAGGCGGCTATCGAATCAGCTGGACTCGATGACGTGGTTTTAATCGCGGGAAAAGGCCATGAGAACACCCAAGAAATACTAGGCCAGCACAATCGCTTTAGCGACGTTGANTATGCTGAGGANTTATTAAGGAGTATGCGNTAATGCTGCTGTGGTTAACCGATTATCTTTCTGCGTATGTTGGCGGNTTCGTAGTCTTCCAGTATCTGACTCTTCGTACCATGGTCAGCGTGATGACAGCCTTGGCAACNTCGTTGCTGATTGGGCCTTGGATGATCGCAAGGCTCAGTAAGGCGCAGATTGGACAAGTTGTAAGAGACGATGGCCCCGCTTCGCATTTTAGTAAGGCGGGGACACCTACGATGGGCGGGGCATTGATCTTGGTCATCATCATTATCACCACGCTGCTTTGGGGAGACCTAACAAACCGTTATATCTGGTTAGTATTAGGTGTGACCATTACATTTGGCGCTGTCGGTTGGGTAGATGACTATCTAAAGATTTCGAAGAAAAACAGTGCAGGCTTGTCGAGCAGGCTAAAGTATTTTTGGCAGTCAGTATTCGGTTTGGCTGCTGCAGTCTATCTGTATCAGTCGGCGGAACTGCCAGCGCAAACCATGCTTTACGTACCGTTCTTCAAAAGTGTCGCTATTCCTCTAGGGGTCGGTTTTGTCGCTTTAAGTTACTTGATGATTGTGGGCATGAGTAATGCGGTCAACCTAACGGATGGTTTAGACGGCTTAGCAATTTTACCCTCTGTAATGGTGGGTGCTGCCCTAGGTCTGATTGCCTATTTGGCGGGAAATACAGAATTTTCAAATTANCTGCAAATTCCCTATATCCCTGGCGCCGGGGAATTAGCGATTTTTTGTGGGGCATTGATCGGTGCAGGTTTGGGTTTCCTTTGGTTCAATACTTATCCGGCGCAAATTTTTATGGGCGATGTGGGCGCTTTGGCTCTAGGTGCGGCACTTGGCTTGGTCGCAATTATCGTGCGCCATGAAATAGTGTTGCTCATTATGGGCGGGCTATTTGTGTTGGAGACTGCCAGTGTCATCATTCAGGTAATTTCCTTCCGTCTTACCGGGCGGCGAATTTTCCGCATGGCGCCTATTCATCATCATTTCGAATTAAAGGGTTGGCCTGAACCAAAAATTATTGTGCGGTTTTGGATCATAACCTTAGTGTTAGTGATTATTGGCCTTTCCACTTTGAAGTTGAGGTAGTTGTAATCGGCATGACGGCGCGTAACGCAATACTAGGTTTTGGTATAACTGGCCAGTCAGTGGCCAGATACTTGCTTGCGCGCGGGGAAAATCCAGTGGTGTTAGATACACGCCCGGAAAGAACCGTTCATGCCGAATTCGCCGACCTTGAAATTCATTGGCATTGTGACTCATGGCCAGAGCAGGTTTTATCGCGGAACAGAGACTGTGATTGTTAGCCCAGGTTTGCCTCTGAATACCTGTTTGCTAGAACAAGCCAGATCTGCTCGGCTGTCCATTATCAGCGATATAGATTTATTTTTTGCGAATGTTAGTGCGCCAGTGATTGGTGTCACCGGCACCAATGGTAAAAGTACCGTTGTATCTTTAGTGGGTCATATTCTCAGTAGGGCAAACTTTCGCTGCGCTATTGGCGGTAACCTTGGCGAGGCGGCGCTTGATCTGCTTGATGATGAGGTGGACCTTTTTGTTTTGGAACTTTCGAGCTTTCAACTTGAGCACAGTAAAAATTTGCCTTTGGCACGCTCGGTTATTCTTAATGTCAGTGAAGATCATTTGGATCACCACGGTTCTTTGGATAACTACGTGTCGGCCAAGCAAAAAATATTAACTGACGCAAAAAGTTGGATCTATAGCCGCGAGGACGAAAGTACCCAAGGTGCTGATTTAGCGGGTGCCGCGAGTTTTGGGTTTGACCAGCCAACTGCTCAAGGTGCTTGGGGGGTCGCAATCCACAATCAACAAGAATGGGTTTTTCGGGGTGAACTGCCCGTTTGTTCTATTGTCAGCCTGCCCTTACAGGGTCGTCATAATATGCTTAATTGCATGGCTGCCATGGCGCTGGTTGAACCTTGGTTAGAGCCAGTTGCTGCGGCAAACTATATGCGCGATTTCAAAGGCCTTGCCCACAGATTTGAAGCGGTAGCTGAACGAGCTGGCGTGGCCTTTGTGAATGATTCGAAAGCGACTAATGTTGGATCAACAGTGGCCGCGCTAAATGGGTTAGAACCAAAGGGCAATGTGGTTTTGATCGCTGGCGGTGATGCGAAGGGCGCAGATTTGAGTCCTCTGGCTGAATCTCTAGTAGGCCGGGTTAAACGAATAGTTACATTAGGAAAAGATGCCCCGACTGTCGCAGCGGTAGCTGATCAGTGCGGTATTCCTCATGTTCTTGCCGCTACCATGGAAGATGCGGTTGCTGCCGCTGCAAACGCTGCGGCTCCTGGCGATTTAGTGCTTTTGTCCCCCGCGTGCGCAAGTTTGGATATGTTTGACAATTTTCAGCAGCGTGGAGATGTTTTTGCCAGCGCTGTCCGGAGTTTGACCGGTGCAGATTTTGCGGCGGTGCAGTCCTGATGTTTACAACTATGCGTAATCTGCCTGTTGGCCGTGATGCCATAGAATTACTTATTCCTTGGTTTGTGCTGCTGGTCTTTGGCAGCATCATGGTGGCTTCAGCGGCAGTAGCCCTCAATGGCAATTATCTATCCAAACACCTTATCTTTCTGGTGCTCGCGTTGGCTCTATTTCTAGCCACTGCATTGGTGCCAATTTCTATTTGGTCGCGTTTTTACATGTTGGGCTGGGTGGTAGCTGTAATCATTGCCGTGCTTGTGTTGATACCGGGTATTGGCCGTGAAGTGAATGGCGCCTCGCGCTGGTTGCCGATAGCGGGTTTTACAATCCAAGCATCTGAAGTGGCAAAGTTTGGTTTGGTCTTATATTTGGCTGGGTACATACAGCGATATTCAGATTCCGTGGTTGAGTCGCCGTTACAGTTTTTAATCCCCTTAATGATGACTACATTTGTGGCTGGCTTGCTTATAGTGGAGCCTGATCTGGGCTCTGCGGTAGTGATTATGGCAGCGGTGTGTTCGCTGTTTTTCTTGGCCGGCACCAAGTTGCGTTATGTTTTGTTGTTGCTGCTTGTCGCAAGTCTTTTGTTGGCGCTGTTAATCTGGATGGAACCCTACCGAATGCGCAGGCTGAATTCGTTTACAGATCCGTGGGCGATGCCCTTTGATAGCGGCTATCAGTTGGTTCAAGCGTTAATTGCCTTTGGTCGCGGAGAGCTATTTGGCTTAGGGTTAGGTGAAGGTATACAAAAACTTTATTATTTGCCTGAAGCTCATAACGACTTCATTTTCGCAGTCATTGCCGAAGAGCTGGGTGGACTAGGTGCGATAGTTTTAGTAGCCGTGTTTAGCTTTTTGGTTTTGAAAATTTTTGCTGTAGCGCGACGCTGTGTTGACAGCGGTCATTTGTTTGCCGGTTACGCGTGTTATTTCGTCGGCCTGATTTTCGCTTTTCAATTGCTCATTAATTTGGGCGTCAATACAGGTGTTTTGCCCACTAAAGGCCTCACCCTTCCCTTTATAAGTTATGGCGGCAGCAGCTTAATGGTTTCATGCGCTCTATTTGGTCTGGTTTTTCGCAGTTCGTTGTTGGAGGGTAAGGCCCGTGTCTGAATCCAACGATTATAAAGTGCCAGAAATGGGTCGTATTCGCTGCATTCATTTTGTCGGTATCGGTGGCGCAGGCATGTGCGGTATCGCAGAGGTTTTAATTAATCAGGGTTACCAAGTTACTGGGTCTGATATTCGTGGATCTGCTACTACCAATCGGTTACAGCAAAAAGGCGCAACAATTCATATTGGACACAGCGCTCAGTGGGTGGAGGGTGCAGATGTGGTGGTAGTGTCTTCCGCTATAGACACAACCAATCCAGAAGTAGTTGCGGCTCAAGACTCGCGAGTGCCTATAGTGCCTCGAGCAGAAATGCTCGGCGAACTGATGCGTTATCGGCACGGTATCGCTGTAGCGGGAACGCACGGTAAAACGACAACAACTAGTTTGATTACAGAGATTTTTCGTTGCGCAGATTTGTCGCCAACGTTTGTCATTGGGGGGTTACTAAACAGTGCGGGTACGAACGCCGAGTTAGGTCTGGGGCGTTATCTGATTGCTGAGGCCGACGAAAGTGACGCTTCATTCTTGCGCCTGCAACCCATGACCGCAGTGATCACTAATATTGACCAAGATCACATGGCAACCTATGACCATGACTTTGAAAAGTTGAAATCGTCTTTTGTTGAATTTGCGCACCGCCTGCCGTTTTACGGCAGTGTTGTTTTGTGCATTGATGATGCGGAAGCAAGGAACCTAATTGCGTCATTGTCGAGGCCTGTATTGACCTACGGCTGCGCAGAAGACGCGCAATTTCGTGCGACCAATATTCAAGCCAATGGACAGCATTGGACATTTTCCGTGGAGCGACCAGGCTGGGGTAAAAACCTAGATGTGCGTCTATCTATTCCAGGGCAGCATAATGTAATGAATGCGTTAGCTGCAATTGCTGTCGCATCCGAAGAGGGGATTAGTGACGACGCCATTTTGGCGGGCCTGGACGGTTTCGCTGGGGTGGATCGGCGCTTTCAAGTCAGCGGCGACATTACTCTAGGTGGCGCACAGGTCACGCTGGTGGATGACTATGGCCACCACCCAACCGAGGTTGAGGCCGTTATTAAGACCGCGCGACGTGTTTGGCCTGAAGAAAAAATAACCATGGTTTATCAGCCTCACAGATACTCGCGTACCAGAGATCTATTTGATGATTTTGTGCGCGTGCTATCGGAAGTCGATACGCTGATATTGCTCGAAGTATATTCCGCCGGAGAGGCGCCTATTCCCGGCGCTGACAGCAAAGCGCTGGCCCAAGCCATACGGCAACGTGGCCAAGTCAGCCCAGTTTATGCACAAGACCCTGATGAAGCTTTGGCGCTGCTGCCTTCATTAGTAAAACACGGCGAAGTACTTTTGGTTCAGGGTGCGGGTAACGTCAACGTGATATCTAACGGTTTACGGGATGCTCATGCTTAGAAAAGTCCTCAAAACCATTGGCACGCTGCTGGTACTTGTTGTCAGTTGGCAGCTTTGGGCCATATTAGATAAACCCATTGATACCTTCGTTGTTGAAGGTGATATGACTCCGGCGGAGCGTGAACGAATTCAGGACGCGCTCATTGATGTAGGTGTTGAGGGTATTTTGAGTACCGACCTCGCTGATTTTGAGCGCACGTTGGAATCTATGGGCTGGGCTCGGGGCGTAGACATTCGCCGCAAGTGGCCAAATAAGTTGATCGTTAATATCCGCAAGGAAAGTCCGGTAGCAAAATGGGGTATGGATGCCTACATCGCTGCAGATGGCAGTCTGTTGCAGCTGCCGGATCAATATCCGAATTTGCCTACCCTGCGTTCATCGGTAAGTAATCCACAACAGAGTATGGAAGTTTATCGGCTGTTACAGCAATTTGCTTCAAGGCAGGCGCTTCGTATTATGGATTTATCTGAATCTGCCGAAGGCGAGTGGATTGTTGAGTTTGCTAACGGATTGGCCCTACATTTGGGTAGCCGCGAAATTAATGCGCGCATGAATAGGTTTCTTCGCGCTTATGACAACGTTTTGCGCGAAAAGGCTGCAATAATAGATTACGTAGATGCACGCTATCCGAGTGGCATTGCTGTAAAATTTATACAAGATCAAAACGACCCAGTGGCAGGTTCCACACGCTCAAGCGTTAACGAATTTGCCCTGAATATAAATCAAAGCTCTTTATCTGGAATTTAGCTATGGCGACTGAATTACAAATGAACAAAATTGTTGCACTAGATATAGGCACAAATAAGGTCGCTGCGATCATTGCGAATGTCAATGAACGCGAAGAACTTGAAATTATCGGTATTGGCACGCACCAATCTCGAGGATTGAAAAAGGGTGTTGTGGTCAATATTGACTCCACTGTGCAATCTATCCAGCGTGCTATCGAAGAGGCTCAGCTTATGGCCGGGTGTTCGGTTGACGCGGTTTATGCCGGCATAGCAGGCAGCCATATCCGCAGTTTGAATTCTCACGGCATTGTTGCGATCCGCGACCGCGAAGTATTTGCTCAAGACATAGAGCGGGTTATAGATGCGGCAAAGGCCATGGCGATACCAGCCGACCAAAAGATTTTGCACGTGCTGCCCCAGGAATTTATCATTGATACACAAGAGGGCGTTAAAGAGCCTTTGGGTATGTCTGGTGTGCGTTTAGAAGCCAAAGTGCATATGGTGACTTGTGCGGTGAATGCGGCCCAGAACATTGAAAAGTGTATTGAGCGTTGTGGTTTGGCCGTAAATGGCGTGATATTGGAGCAATTAGCCTCCAGTTATTCGGTACTTTCTGATGATGAGCGCGACCTTGGGGTATGTATTGTCGATATTGGTGGCGGTACAACCGATATAGCTATATTTACTAACGGCGCAATACGGCATACTGCTGTCATACCAATTGCCGGCGATCAGGTTACTAATGATATCGCCATGGCACTCAGAACGCCGACGCAGAATGCAGAGGACATTAAGATTCGCTATGCTTGCGCTCTGACTCAGCTTGCAAAAGCTGATGAAGTGATTAAGGTGCCAGGAGTAGGCGAAAAACCAGAACGCGAATTATCTCGGCAGACCCTTGCCGAGGTAGTGGAACCTAGATATGACGAGCTTTTCCGACTCGTCCAAGCGGAGCTGCGACGTAGCGGCTTCGAAGATTTGATTGCATCAGGCATCGTCCTCACGGGAGGCGGTGCCAAGATGGAAGGTTTGATTGAGCTTGCTGAAGAAATATTTCACATGCCAGTCAGTTTGGGGGCGCCACGTAATGTGGCGGGTTTGAAGGACATCGTAAGGAACCCCGTTTTTGCAACCAGTGTTGGGCTGTTGCAGTACGGGTTAGACCAAGAGAAGGAACGACCGAGCAAACGAAGCAGCCGTAAGAGCAGTATGTTTGCCAGAGTTAAAAGTTTCTTCACTGAAAACTTCTAGCAGGAGAAGGCGATGTTTGAATTAGTAGATAGTGCACCTCAGAGTGCAGTGATAAAAGTTGTAGGGGTCGGCGGCGGCGGCGGTAACGCTGTGCAGCACATGTTGACCCAAGAGGTAGGTGGCGTTGATTTTATATGCGCCAATACAGATGCTCAGGCATTGGCAGGATTAACTGCGCCGACCACTTTGCAAATTGGTAGTGGTATTACCAAAGGACTTGGCGCTGGCGCCAACCCGCAAATAGGCAGGGACGCAGCCCTAGAGGATCGCGACCGTATAGCTGAGCTGTTGATGGGCTCGGATATGGTTTTTATTACCGCTGGTATGGGCGGTGGTACAGGCACAGGTGCGGCACCCGTTGTTGCAGAAGTTGCTCGTGAGTTGGGTATCTTGACCGTTGCTGTCGTGACAAAACCCTTTGGTTTTGAGCGCCGTGATGCAAAAGCAGAGAAAGGTATTGAAGAGCTTTCTCAGCACGTGGATTCGTTGATTACCATTCCTAATGAAAAGTTGTTAGACGTGCTTGGCGCGGATACTCGTTTTTGGATGCATTTGGTAGCGCCAACGATGTACTACTGGGCGCTGTGAAAGGTATTGCCGATTTAATTATCCGACCTGGTTTGATTAACGTTGACTTTGCTGACGTGCGCACTGTTATGTCTGAAATGGGCACAGCAATGATGGGCACAGGCATGGCGTCTGGTCCAGGACGAGCACGTTCTGCTGCCGAGGCGGCGATACGCTCACCCTTACTAGAAGATGTTGACCTTAATGGCGCGCGCGGCATATTGGTTAATGTATCGGGTGGTTCCAGCCTCAGCATTGGCGAGTTCAGCGAAGTAGGTAACTCAATAGAAGAGTTCGCTTCTCCTAACGCTACCGTAGTGATCGGCATGGTCATCGACGAGTCTCTCGGCGACGACATTATGGTGACTGTAGTGGCCACTGGATTGGGCGGCGCTGCTGGCCCGCATGTGGTGGTAGACAACGGTAATGGGATTGCTAGAGATGTGCTTTCTGCGCCGCTCAATATGAACGAGTTGGATAAGCCAACTTATCAGCGTAATCAGCCTTTGGAAACGAAGGATGTGAATGCGATAGATCTTCAAGGTAAAGATCTTGATTATTTGGATGTGCCAGCCTTTTTAAGGCGTCAGGCAGACTAAAGCTAAATAATTAACGCATCCTGCTAGACGCGTATGAGGGGGAGGAGACCTCCCCCTTTTGTTCTAGTTGATGTGCAATTGTTTGCGTTGTCCCATGATCTATCTGGTCTTATCGCGCTATTGGTTTACTGCAGTTGCTGTAAAACAGTAGGCTGAATATTGAGTGTTGCTTATGAACGGTTCTATTCACCAACAAACCCTGAAGAATTCTGTCCGTGCCACCGGTTTAGCCCTGCACACCGGCAAGCAAGTGAATTTGATTCTTGGCCCCGGCCCTGTCGACAGCGGCATAGTCTTTCGTCGCACCGATCTCAATGAAGAAATGAGTGTTCATGCTCATGCGCTGAATGTGGGCAGTACGCATATGGCCACCTCGCTGACCAACGGTCAGGATGAAATTTCTACTATTGAACATTTAATGTCCGCTTTTTCAGGCCTTGGTATAGACAATGCTGTTGTAGAAGTTAACGCCGCAGAATTGCCGATTATGGATGGCAGCGCTGCGCCATTTGTCTTTCTCATTCAATCCGCTGGTATATTAGAACAAGAAGCGCCGAAAAAGTTTTTGCGCGTTTTGAAAACAATAAAACACGAAGAAAGCGATTTCTCTGTGGAGTTGCGCCCCTATGAAGGGTTTAAGTTGAGCTACACGTTGGAGTATGACCACCCGGTTTTTGCTGCCCATGAACATACCGCAACCGTTGATTTTTCTTCAATGAGTTTTTTAAAAGAAGTATGTCGAGCAAGAACATTTGGGTTTTTGGCGGATATTGAAAAACTCCAAGATATGGACTTAGCCAAAGGCGGTAGTTTAGATAACGCCATCGTTGTTGATGATTCAAAAATTCTTAATGAAGATGGTTTGCGTGTGAGAGATGAGTTTGTAAAACACAAAGTCCTAGACGCAATAGGCGACCTTTATCTTTTGGGTTGCAGTTTGATAGGCAGCTTTCATGGTCATAAGTCAGGCCACGGTCCGAACAATGCGCTGTTGCGTAAATTGCTCGCCACCCCTGATGCATATGAAATAGTCACCTTTGCCTGCGATGAAGAGGTGCCTTTGGCCTATAGAAGAGCAGCGCCGGTACTAGATTAGGGGGAAGTAGACTTGGCGTAGAGCCACTCCTAATCCTGTTTGCTACCTCCGCCATCGTCCGCCACCCTCAGGTTGAACGATGAAACTTGGCTGAAACTGGCCAATTGATTGAGTAGGGGTAAAATTTCTGGCGCCTTAAAGCGCATTCTCGTTGCCGCTGATGCACTTCTGCAAAGTATGTGGGCGACAGGCCCCTGAATCTTTGTCACCTCNACATTATATTTTAGCGGCTCGTCTAATACGGCGCGAAATTCTGCAGTCCACGCTTTTTGATTGGCAGACAGGTGCAAAAGCTTCTGTAACGGCGAATACCTGGTTCGATCTTCGCTGAGAATGTTTTCGATTTTTTGCGTTGGCAAAGCTACTTTCCTTTGAGCGCACCTAAATTGTGGTGCGAGGGCCCCTTCACTGCATAAGGGCTGCAATACACTGTACAAGCTCCGCTGCTCTAGTGTCATCTTAGTGGTGAACACTCTACTCCTAGATTCCATTCGGATCATTGCGATTATTCACCGGTTGAACTTTGCAAGCAGCTATTCTGTTTTTGGCTCATCTGCCTGCCAAATTTTGTCTTGGCTAAAACACTGCCAACTCCAAGCCGCCCACTTAAACAGTGCGAATACTAGCCAAAGTGACCACAGCAGCATGCTCAGCCGGTATACCCATATTGATACGCTGATCACGTAACCTTGTGGCAGGCTGTCGACAGTGCGATCTTGGAACCAGTGATAGTAATAGTTACTAGAACCGTTGCCGACTACTTGCATGTCCGGGGCTGACAAAAGGCTTGCGGGTATGGTTAAAAATAGGCTGTATATTGCTACCACTGTTAAGACGGCTAATCCCACCTGTAATAGATTGAAGCTACGTTTTCCGATCGTTTTGAGTCTAGATCTCGCCTCCATGGCAAAAAACCATAAAACCACCGGCACAATACTCAGAATACTAATGGAGCTCATGCCTAGGGCCAGCAACACCCACTGAGTGGTATTCACTGGAATGCTCAGATTCTGTCGTTTTACAACATAGCCAAGGCCAATCGCTAAGCCAAGAATCACAATGAGTACACCCCATAAAAGCATTGCTGGGCCGAGGTTCGGGCCGCCCACATATAGCGGCCAGCGAGACTGAGGAAGGTTTAGCGACAAGCTAATGTTGTTAGGCTTGAGCGGAAGTTCAAGGCCCAAAGTAGATGTTCTAAATGTTGCGCCGCCATCGACGATCCAATTGATTTCAGCGCTCTGCAACCCAGGGCGGAGTGGCAAAACAATTTTTTTGTTCTCGTC
>JGI20157J14317_10003440_pt1 | contig 12691 bp, 10 predicted proteins | sample COG_07_FD_14317 | JGI IMG/M metagenome (IMG submission 14317)
AAGAATTTGAAAGATATGGAAACAGAACAGTAGCATCATTCTTAAGAATGGTAGGTGCTGAAATGCCTTCTAACTCTGACCTTATCAAATGGGCAGAACAAGGAAGATTACACACTAAATACATAGACGTAACTTCAGCAGCAGCTGCAGGGTCTAACACAGCAGTATTAACTGTAGGTGATGTATTGGTACCAGGAAGCGGATCAATCGCTTTAAGAGTAGGTCAAACAATTATGATCTCTGATAACACAGCAGCTTCAGTTTTAACTAACAAAGCATTAATTACTGCAGTAGATAGCTAACGCAACTCAAATTACTGTAGCTTATTATGAAGCAGCAGGTCAAGCAGTAGCGGCAGCAGTTGTTACTTCTTTATTTGTATATGGTTCTGAATTCCAAAAAGGAACAAACGGAATGCAAGGTCAATTAGAAGCTGATGATGATATTTACAGCAATTCACCAATTATCATAAAAGATAAGTATGCGGTATCAGGATCTGATATGGCTCAAATTGGATGGATTGAGGTAACTACAGAAAACGGAGCAACTGGTTTCTTATGGTACTTAAAGTCTGAACACGAAACAAGATTAAGATTTGAAGACTACTTAGAAACAGCTATGGTGGAAGCAGTTCCAGCAGCAGCAGGTGGTGGTGTTGCAGCAATTGCAGCAGGTGTAGCTTCAGGAGTTGGTAACAAAGGATCTGAAGGTTTATTCTATGTAGTAAACAACAGAGGTAATGTATGGTCTGGTGGAAACCCAAGTACATTAGCTGAATTCGATTCTATTATCCAAAGATTAGACAAACAAGGATCTATTGAAGAAAATGTTATTTTCTTAAACAGAGAGTTTGGATTTGATATTGATGATATGTTAGCTTCTCAAAACTCTTATGGTGCAAATGGTACTTCTTATGGTCTTTTTGACAATGACAAAGATATGGCATTGAACTTAGGATTTACAGGATTCCGTAGAGGATATGACTTTTACAAGTCTGACTGGAAATACTTAAATGACCCAACAATGAGAGGTGGTTTAGTAGGTGGAAAAATCAATGGTATTTTAGTACCAGCTGGTTCAACTACAGTTTATGACCAAGTACTTGGTAAAAACGCTAAGAGACCATTCTTACACGTTAGATACAGAGCTTCAGAAACTGAAGACAGACGTTATAAAACTTGGATTACAGGTTCTGCTGGTGGAGCGGCTACTTCTAGCTTAGATGCAATGGAAGTAAACTTCTTATCAGAAAGAGCTTTATGTACTTTAGGTGCTAATAACTTCTTCTTATTCAAAGGATAAGATAACAATTTGTAATTTTTACCCTCGTTATAAAGACGGGGGTAATTATTACTTTTATAAACTTTAATTTAAATCAAATGAAAAACACAAAAAAAATAGTTTTAGTAAATAAAACTTACAAATTAAAAGGAGATGTTGCTCCTTTAAGTTTAATGATACCAGCTAGAAATAGCAGACGATCACCTTTAATGTATTTTGACGAAGACAAAGGAGTAAACAGAGCGCTTCGTTATGCAAGAAATCAAAAAAGTCCTTTCGAGGACGAGCAAGATGGTAATGCCATCCTAGAGCCTATCGTATTTGAAGATGGGTTTTTATTTGTTCCTAAAACAAATCCAGTATTACAACAGTTTTTATCATTACACCCATCTAACGGACATTTATTTATGGAAGTAGATAAAGAGGTTGATGCTACTGCTGATGTTGACACTTTAGATATGGAGCTTGAAGCACAAGTATCTGCCAAAGGATTAAGCTTAGAGCTTATGGAGACTATAGGTAGAGTTGTAATTGGATTAAATGTGGACAAACTTAGTTCGGCAGAATTAAAAAGAGATATAAGGTTATTTGCAAAAAGATACCCTCAAGATTTTTTAGAATCTCTTAACGATCCTTTATTAATTTTACAAAATAAATGTTCTCAATTTTTGTCAAACAATTTAATTATAATGAAAAATGAAAAAGATGTTTATTATAATTTAAAACAAAACAAGAAAAAACTACTAACTGTTCCCTACGGAGAAGATCCTTTATTTATATTGGCATCGTTCTTTCAAAGTGATGAAGGACAGGCGGTATTTACTTTATTAAGTAATAGATTAAAAAAAATAGACGAATAAGTATTGCATAATAATGCAATTAATTGTTTAAATGTTATAGAGGTTTCACTAAAATGAAGCCTCTTTTTTTTTTCGTATCTTTGTTTAAATAACAATTTGAAATGATTAACACAGTAAGAGCAACAGTATTGTCGATTGCGAATAAAAACAATTACGGATATATAACTCCTAGTGATTTTAATTTATATGCAAAGCAGGCTCAATTAGATATTTTTGAAGACTATTTTTATCAATATAATAGTTGGATTATAAAGCAAAATGCCAGAGTTTCTGGTAGTGAATATGCGGATATACTAAAAGGATTAGTAGAGGTTATTGATAGCTTTTCTGAAACAAGAGGGTTGATTAATAATGGTATAAACTTATATAATCTTCCTGAAAACTACTACTTAATTAATAAAATAAATTACTATCCTAATTCTATATTTTCATCAACTAGTACAGCAGCTGGATTAAATACGCTTACTGACACCAACGCTACTTTTGTTACAACAGGAACTGTAAAGCCTGGTCAATTTATATCAAACACATCATCAAGCAGTGTATCAGCTGGATTTGGTGCTTACATAATTAGTGTGGACTCAGAGACTCAATTAACTTTATCTGGCAATCCATTTGGAACAGCTTCTACAGTAGGTAATTCATATACTATTGTCACAACAGCTGGTATTAGAGAAATAGAAAGAGTATCTCAAAATAAAATATTTTATTTAAATTCTTCTAGCTTAACTTCTCCAAACGTTTCATATCCTGCTTATGTTTTAGGTGGGGGTACTAATATTGCAATTGGAAATACTATTACAGTATATCCTGATACAATAACTGGAGCTGGTAAAATTTTATCTCAATATATACGATACCCACTAGATCCTAATTGGACATATAGCACATTAACAGGTGGAGAGCCTGTTTTTGATGAAGGTGCAGCAGATTATCAAGATTTTGAACTTCCTGATTCTGATGAACCTAATTTAGTAAACAAGATATTACAATATGCAGGAGTATCAATAAGAGAAAATGATATAGCTACGTTTGGAAATATTCAAGAACAAGAAGATAATCAACAACAATCATAAGAAATGGCATATATAACAGACTATCAATATTATGAAAACGGAGGAGTAAATCCTACGAATTCAAACTGGGGGTCATACCAATTTATATCTTTAGACGATATAGTAAATAACTTTATGTTAATGTATGTTGGCAATGACAAGTTGATAAACAATGTAGAAAAATATAATATTTTATTTCACGCAAAGCGAGGTATTCAGGAATTGAATTACGATGCTATGAAAGAAATAAAGGTTTTAGAGTTAAGTGTTTGTGATCAATTAAGATATGTATTACCCCCTGATTATGTTAATTGGGTTAGAGTATCAATATATCAAAATGGTGTTCTTATGCCATTAACAGAAAATATCCAAACCAATTGGAGTAATGCTTATTTACAAGCAAACGATTGTAAAATATTATTTGATGAATATGGAAATATATTAAAGCCAGAAAATTCTACTATAGATGTAGATAGAATGTCTGGTCAAAAGAAAAGTCTTTATTTAAATTCTAATAGCAGTCAAGATGGTAATATGGGTTATAATATAGATGGGTCTTGGTATTTTGATTATAGTGTTGGACAACGTTATGGTCTTAATACAGAAACAGCTAACTCAAACCCTACATTTAAAATTAACAAAGCTTCAGGAGTTATAAATTTTAGTTCTGGAGCAGCAGATAAGCTAGTTATTTTAGAGTATGTTTCAGATGGTATGGAAAATGGCGTAGACTCTGAAATAAATTTAAATAAACTATTTGAAGATTTTATTTATGCGTACATAAAATATGCTATATTAACAAGTAAATACGGGGTGCAAGAATACATTATAAATAGGGCTAAAAAAGAAAAAACAGCTTTATTAAGAAATGCAAAAATACGATTAAGTAACATACATCCAGGAAGATTGTTAATGAATCTAAGAGGTCAAGATAAATGGTTGAAATAATATGCCACAGTTTACAAGAAATTTTATAAAAGGGAGAATGAATAAGAGCGTTGATGAACGATTAGTTCCTCAAGGTGAATATATTGATGCTCAAAATTGTAGACTGGGATCTACAGAAAACACAGAAATAGGTGCTGTAGAAAACTCTCTAGGAAACACAAGGTTAACAACTTTAACTTACGAAGGTCAGGCTTTAAGCTCTGATACTAAATGTATTGGCGCTTATGAAGATGGAGGTAACGAGACTATGTATTGGTTTGTTAATGATCCATCTAATGGAACTTCTAATACTGGAGTTGTAGATATGATTGTTTCATACGATACAAAAAATGATTCTTTATTTTACCACGTAATATCGACTAGTATATTAAATTTTAACAATAAAAATTTAATAACAGGTGTTAATCTTATAGATGGTTTATTGTTTTTTACAGACAATTTAAATCCTCCTAGAAAGATAAATGTTAACAGAACATATCAATATCCTATAAGTGACGTTGATCAAATTACAGAACAAGATATAGGGGTTATTGTTGCGCCTCCATTATTTGCGCCTACATTAACACCAACTCAACAGGGTGGTGGGGAAAATTATATGAAAGAAATTATGATTTCTTTTGCATACCGATACCAATATGAAGATAATGAGTATTCGGCTATGTCGCCTTTTTCACCTATATCATTTTCACCTGGTCCGTTTCAATTAGATTATTCTACCTATGACAATATAGGTATGGAAAACGTATATAATAGTGTTATTGTAAAATTTAATACAGGAACAAAAAATGTTAAAGGAATAGATTTATTATTTAAATCAACAAACTTTACAACGGTAAATGTAATAGAAAGATTTAACAAGCTTGATCAAGGGTGGTTAGACAATGTAGAGCAAACCTTTCAGTTTACAAATCAAAAAATATACACAGTACTTCCTGAAGCTCAAATGATTAGATTGTTTGACAATGTTCCAAGAATAGCTCAAGCACAAACACTAATGGGCAACAGGCTAATGTATGGAAACTATGTTGATGGATATAATATAACTAATTCTGATGGTCAAGATGTTTACTTAGATTATGAATTAGATTTAGTTACAGAAAATTTATCATCTGATCAAACATCATCTGTAAATAGTGATTTTAATTACTCTATAAATGGTTCCGTAAATATTATAAATGGCACTGCCAGTTATGATATATCTGGATATGATTTAAAAGCAGGCGCTCAAATAGGAATTGACTTTAATTTAGGTCATTCTCAATTTTCAGGTGCGTCAGAATATGTTGATGGAACAGAGCCTTTGAATGAATTTGAAAACACATTTTTATATAACTTACAAGAAGACTTTGCAAATGCACACGACCTAGTAACTTCACCAGGTTTTATTGCTGCAATATCTGAATTTGTTGCACCTTCAGACTCAACTTGTTTTCCTCCATTTTGTACAACAGGATGTACAAGCGGAACATCTGTTACAGATTTAATTAACTGTGCTGTAGTGCCAAAAACAAGCTGGTACAAAGTAGGTTTTGGTTTATCAGGAACAAACCAAGGGATGACTATAGGTTCTACGCCAGGTAGTAACACATTTTCTTTGACGGCTCAAGCTATTAAGTATGAAAAATATGATGTAAGTGTGTCTCCTGCTGTTCCTTTGGGAATATTTGCTTATGAATATTTTACTGTTCTTCAATCAGAATTTTTATATAGTTTAAGTTCATCTAAAAGTAGTTTACATAGTGATAGAGATTACGAAGTAGGCATTGTATATGAAGACGATTATGGAAGAGCAAGTACAGCTTTAGTTGATACAAATAATACAGTATATGTTCCTTGCAATAATTCTATTACTAAAAACACAATAAAAGTTACTTTAAATAGTTACCCACCTTATTGGGCTACTAAATATAAGTTTGTTTTGAAACCATCTAAAGATGAATACAGAACAGTATACTCAAACATATTTTTTCAAGAAGAAGAAACGGGCAATGTATGGTTTAAGTTAGAAGGAGATAATAAAACTAAAGTTGTTTTAAATGAAAACTTAAAAGTCAAGTCAGATACTAACGGTCCTGTTTTAAGGTGTGTTAATTCAAAAGTTCTTGACTATGGTAGTCAAGTAGAAAATTGGTTATGCGATAGAAATAGTGATGGAACTTTAGTTGACGACACTTGTGGTCAGCCAACAGGAGTTTATATGCAACTTAGACCAAGTAATTTTTCTGCTGCTTCACCTGAAAACGCTTTTATAAACTACGGAGAAAAAGGATGTAAAGGTTCTTATTGTGCTGTTAGTTATGATGTTTCTATTGAAAATCCAGATACTACAGGACCTACAGATTTATATATTCCATACTCTATACCAGCGGGTAGTATTGTTCAAATAAAATTAAGAGAACAAAGATACAAGAGAGGTAGTAAGTGTGGTAGTAGACAGTATTTATATGATAAAACTTTTACTGCTAGTCAAGATTATGAAAGTATGTATGCTTTTGTTGAAGGCGACAATATTGATTTGACAAATGGTCAGTCAACTGGATCTGATAGTACTATAAACAATATAAATCAACCTAGTACTTTATATCCTTACTTTACTTCTTTAGCAAGTGGTGGTCAGTCTTATTACTCTTTTCAAACAGATGCTTCTAATGGTAAAATGTATCTAGTTGGACAGAACGGAACTCCTCAATGTAATCCACCAGACAAAAGAAACTCTTATGGTAACATAGAAATTGTTGTTCAGAGAGCGACTACTCTTATGGTTTTTGAGACCGAAGCAAAAGATGCAAATACAGAGCTTTATTATGAAAACGAGCAGGTATTTAATATATCTGGCGGTTATCATCAATCAGGGTCTAATGATACAGATCAAAATCAAACAGTAAGCTTACCTGCTGTAATAAATTTAACTTTTAGCAATTGCTTTACTTTTGGAAACGGGGTAGAATCAAATAGAGTTTTAGATGCTTTAGCTACTCCTAGTTTTACTATTGGAGAAAAAGTTACTTCAGTATCTGAAGAACAATATAAAGAAACTTTACGATTTAGTGACATAACTTATAGTGGAAACTATAATCAAGAGTCTAATATAAATAAGCTCAATGAGTTTAATTTAGGGTTGTCTAATTTTAAAACACTAGAAAGTTCTTACGGTCCTATTAGAAAATTACATTCAAGACAAACAGACATACTTACTTTACAGGAAGATAAAATATCTTACGTTCTTGTAGGAAAAAATTTACTTTCTGATGCTGCTGCTGGTGGAGCTATAACATCTGTTCCAGAGGTTTTAGGAACTCAGTTAGCAAGAATAGAAGAGTATGGCATAAGTAATAACCCTGAAAGTTTTACTTCTTATGGTTATGATGTTTATTTTACAGATGCAAAAAGAAGCTCAGTAATAAATATTAGAGGTGGTGTAGGCGCAAAAACAGATAAACTTCAAGTAATATCTTCTTTAGGTATGCGTAGTTGGTTTAGAGATTTATTTACAGATAGCTTTAATACACAGAAGCTTGGAGGATATGATCCTTATATGAATGAATTTGTTTTAACAAATAACAATGAGCAAGTACCTGTTACCCCTACTGAAAGAGATTGTGGGTATGAGCTTAGACAAAACAATTCTAGCGAGCCAGTAACTTTTAATTTAGACTGTACTTCAATAATAGGTGATGTAGCTTGTGTTTATAATTTTGATTCTGGAAGCGCAACTTTACTTGTAAATTATAATGGTGTTAGTGTTGTTAATCAAACAATTAGCGGTTCTGGTACTGTTACTTGGAATAAAGGTCAATCTTTCCCAACTACAGCACAGGTAACTGTAACACCAGCTGCAGCAACTTATTCTTTACAAATAGGATGTCCTCAAACTGAAAATTTAACAGTAAAAAGAATAGTAATAAACTCTTCAGGAGATGCTACTTTATCTTCAAGTGTTAGATACAAATGGGCTGATGGAACAACTATAAGCCCTTATCAAAGTGATAATGTTATTTTAGAAGAAGATGGAATTTCTTTATTTGCATCTCAAACTGGTCCTTCTTCATTTGGTACAATACCACCTAGCGGAGCGACAGTTACTATGCAGAACAGACAGTTAAGTGGAGATACATTTCCATTTGATCCATTGTCTGATAAATTAAAGTACTTAGTTTCTAATACAAACTATAACGAGGCTGATATAAACACATTAATACCTTTATTAAATACTGCAACACCAATTATTAATGTAGGCGGTAACACTTATCAATCAAGCTTTACATATACTAACGCATCTAATGATGATTACTTATATTTAGTTTGGGATTATAGAGTTGCAACAGCAATAGAGTTGTGTTATGATGCATCAAGCTCATCAAGTTCTTGTTGTGATTGCGGTACGGATGCTCCAGTTTGCCCAGATAGAACTTTAGTGTTTCAAGTGTGTAATAGCAACTCAGCTAAAGATGATAATTTTGATGTATACTTAAACAATAATTACATAGGAGCTTTAGACTTAAATGCTAACTCTCAAGTTGGATCTGTATTTATTGCGACTACAAACGCCTCTGCAACAATAACAAGTTCAGATTTTGTATGTCCTTTAAATAATATGGTTACATATAGATTTGATCCCAACTTTGTAGTTGGTGGAGCAAATACTTTAGAGCTTAGAAATACTCAAAACAACAGTAATGGTAACTATGGAACTATTGGTATGAGAAATTACCTAACAACAGGAAATAATTTATCTAGTCCTTGTGTGGTAACTAATTTAATTTACTCAGGAAGTTCTGGTCAAAGTTTTACATTTAATTTTAGCTATGACGAATGTTGTCCATAAATAATAAATAATATGAGTTTAGTAAATAAATATATTGATTCTGTAAGTTTTTTAACTGCAACCGCAGTTTATGATGATATAAACTTAACAACAAAATCTGCTGATGGTTATTATCAATCTGGTGGTCAATACAGGCAACAGCTTTCTGGGACTTTATTAAGTTCTAATGTATGTTCTGATTGTTTTACTTTTGATTCTTTGGATTATGCAGCTAGTAGTTCTGGTGACTTATGTTGCCTAACTCAAACGCCATCACAATATTTTTATCCTACTGGATCTACTTTTGCGACCACTACAAATATTTATACAGATGTAAATTTAACGAACGTTGCACCTGATGGATTTTATAGTGAGCCAGGTGGTAGTCAGTTTAGACAAATTAGCAGTAGTGTTTTAGGTTCATTACAATCTTGTTCAAGTTGTTATACAGCTAGAACTCTTGCTTTTAGTTCTGTATCAGCTACAGATGTATGTTGTAATTTACCATCAAGTAATAGCTATTATGTTGATTATGGAACAACTTTACTTACTACTAGTAGTATATATTCAGACACTTCAGGAACAATTGCAGCTGATGGATTCTACAAAGAAACAATCGGTAATACCTATAGAGAAATGTCATCTAGCGTGTTAGCGGCTCAAAACCCTTGTAATCCTTGTGGCGGAACTAATTCTTGGAGAGCTACTGAATGTGGAGGAGGAGCTGGAGTTTATTATTTAAATCAAACAAGTGGTTTCCAAGGCTCAAGCTCAATAGTATTAGCTTATGGATATTCAGTTGGAGATGTTGTTTGGGTTAAACAAACGTCAAACGGAGTTATTACTTGTGCTACAATACAAGCAATATCATCTACGCCTCCTAATTACTTTATAGATGAAGCGGCGAATAGTGGGAATGGTCCTTATAATGATTGTACTTCTTGTGCAGTACCTTAAAATAAAAATATGCCAAATTATACACTAACACATAGTCAAGACGTACAAGGATGGGCGTCATTTTATAGTTATTACCCTGATTTTATTATGGGTATGAATCAATATCTTTACACTTTTAAGGGTGGTGATATGTATAGACATAACACTAACTCTATAAGAAATAACTATTATGGTGTTCAGTATAATTCATCTATAACAAGTGTTTTAAACGATCAGCCACTTCAAACAAAAGTTTTTAAAACTATAGAATTAGAATCTGATTCTAGCTGGGATGCAACTTTTACAACAGATTTACAGCAAGGTAGTATAGCAAGTTCTTACTTTTCTTTAAAAGAAAGCTCTTATTTTAGTTTTATAAGATACAATCAAAATCAAGAAAACTTAAATCTTAGATCAACACAAGGAATAGGTACTTGTGCAAATGTAACGGGAAGTGTTGCTGCTCCACCTTTAGCTATTGAATTTAATTTTTCTGTTGACTCCATACTTAATATAGGTGCAACAGCATATAAAATTGATTCTGGAGCTTTAGTAGAATTAGGTCCTGTAACATCAATTTCAGAAGATAGAAGAACTGTTACAGTTCTCAATCCTGTTGCTAATGCAATAGGCGGTGATAGTATAGTGTATTTAAAAGACCCAGTGGCAGAGTCTTTTGGTATGTTAGGATATTATTTAGAGTTTACTTTAACTAATTCTAATACCACATCAACAGAATTGTTTTCTGTCAATAGTCAGGTCTTTAAAAGTTATCCATAGATTTTGTATCTTTGCTCAAATGGGATTTATAATAAAAAAATTAAGCTCAACTGATTACGATAAAATTTTAGTAAATTGGTGGGGAGATTGGAGATGGAAAGCTCCACCTAAAGATTTTTTACCAGAAAATGGAATGGGTGGGTATATGGTTTATGATGGAGAGATTCCTGTTTGTGCAGGTTTTGTTTATGTAACCAACTCAAAAGTAGGGTGGTGTGACTGGATTATNTCTAACTTTAATTATAAAGATAAGGTAAAAAGAAAAGAAGGTCTCAAGAAGCTTATAAGTTCTTTAACNGTGGTGTTAAAGAAAAGTAAATGTAAGTATGCTTANGCATTAATTAAGTCGGACAGTCTTATAAAAGTATATAAAGAAGAAGGTTACTTAGAGGCTGGTCAATATAACAAAGAAATGATTAAAATATTATAATATGGCAGCAGTAACATCAGCGATTTTAGCGGTAGGGTCAATGGCTTACAAAGGTTTTTCAGCTATCGATGCTGCAAAAAGTCAAAGTAGAGAAGCAGGTAGGTTAGAGGAAGAATCTCTAGAATTAGAAAGACAAGCTCTTGCTGATTTAGAGCAAAATAGATTAGAGGCTGTTCAAGTGCCTATGCAAATATTTGATACAGCTAACGAATTACAAACATTAGACGGTTCAACAATACTAGAAGCTGCTGCTGAGGGAGACCAAAGAGGAGTAGCTGCTACAGCAGGTAAAATAAAAGCCACGCAAGATGCAGCTAGAACAGAGGCAAGAGATACTATAGCTAAAATTCAAATGGATTTAGATTTACAAACTGCCAAAGAAGGTAACAGAAAGGGTGAGTTAGTTTCGGGAATGAAAGATGAAAGAGCTATAGAAAAATCACTTGAAGCAGATGCAATGCAGGCAAATGCAGATGCTCTATCAGCATCAGGAACACAAGATTTAGTCAGCGCTGGAGTAAGTGCTTTTAGTGCTTTAGCTCCTGCTTTCAAATCAAAAGAAAAAGGCGTTGCTAAACAGCTAATGAAAGATGATCCTACTTTAACTGAAAAAGACGCTTTGTCAAGCTAAAATAATGATTAAGGACGGAACAGCTCCAAAAACTGGGGTTGGAAAAGTTTTGAGTTCTTTAGGAGATGTAGGTAAAAATATAGCAAGTGGATTATCTTCTTTTACAGGTATTGGTGATGGTAAAGACTTTGATGAGTCTGGAGCTAGTAAATTAACAAGTGATATATTTTCTGAAGAAAATATGGCAGACTTAATTGAAAGAGCAAAACAAGCAGGATTATCTGTTACAGAATTTATAGCTAATATAGGTAAAAAGAAAAACTAATTATATGGCGGATAGATTAGATATTGCAAAATTAAAACTAGAGAAAGGTTTATTAAGCAATAAAGGAGTGCCGAGTCAAGATTTAGCTACAGGTCTTCAAGGGCTTTTTAGTGGCATTGATGCTGATGTACAAGCTAAAAGAGAAACTCGTCAATCGTTTAAAGAACAAAGCGCTTCAGACATAAGAGACCTTAGAGCTTTAAGGGCAGAGGCAGAAGCAGCTGGAGCTACAAAAGATAAAAGTTCTTCAGGACAAGGTATTAAGTTAGGTGATATACCAACTAGCACTACACTAGCCAACTGGACTCTTAGTCAATTAGATGGGTTTATACAAGACTCTTATGACAAGCAAGAAATAGTTACCTCTGGTTTAGGAGGGAAGTTTGCTGTAAGAGATTACAATATATTTAAAAACAATCAAAAACAAACTTGGCAAGCTGTAAAAGGAAGAGCTGACGCAGCAGCAGCAGAGTTAGAGCAAACTAAAAAAAATGCGCAGGGCTATACTAATGATGAGGGCGTTTTTATTCCTCCAGTTGCGGGAGCAGGCGAAGCTGCTCTTCAAAGATACCAAAGTATTATAGGTGACTTAAACAATACCAGGGTAAGATCTGGTGAAGATGGTATGGGTGTTGTTGAGGTTTATGAAACAGTGTTTGATAAAGAGACTGGTGTTCAAAAAAGAGTACTAGATGCAGATG
>JGI20157J14317_10003456_pt1 | contig 12642 bp, 9 predicted proteins | sample COG_07_FD_14317 | JGI IMG/M metagenome (IMG submission 14317)
CAGTACTGAATGCGATGAAAAACAGTAAACTTTTCCGTCCCGATCAGTACAGTTATTTATTATATCCTTACAAAGAATTAAAAGGATTTATTGAACGCAATACAATTTCTGAAGCAGCCATTTCAACCTCCAAATTATTACATCAACTAGTTGCAGATAAAAATGTACAAATCATAGAAAAAGATGTTAATGGTGTATACCATTTTAATGGAAACTTTAAAAACGCAAATGATCTTAGAGCAGCTTTAGTTGAGCTTTCTGAAACCGCTTACAATGAATTAATACGTGAGGAAACACCGAAAATCCTACAGATTTTTGAAGACGTTTTTAACCATAAAGCGTTTACAGGACGTTCAGGAACATTTTATGGCTATGAAGGTTTAGGGTCTATTTACTGGCATATGGTTTCGAAACTGCAATTGGCTGTTTTGGAAACCTGTACCACTGCTATCGAAACTGCGCAGAATGCTACTGATATAGGTAACTTATTAGATCACTATTATGAAATAAATGCAGGTATTGGGGTTCATAAGTCGCCAAAATTATATGGCGCTTTCCCAACGGACCCGTATTCACACACCCCTGCAGGAAAAGGTGCTCAACAACCTGGAATGACAGGTCAAGTAAAAGAAGACGTGTTATCGCGTTTTGGAGAACTAGGCGTTTTCGTTTCTGGAGGGAAACTAGGATTTAACCCTTGTTTATTGCGTAAAAATGAATTTTTAAAAGAAAGTAAACTATTTCATTACATTGCTCTGCCAAAGAAACAAGATAGTATTTTGATTTCAAAAGATTCACTGTGTTTCACGTATTGTCAAGTTCCTGTGATTTACACAATTGCAGAAGAAGATGGGGTGTCCGTAAACTTTAGCAATGGAAACACTAAAACGTTTAAATCCTTAAACTTAGATAAAGAAATAAGTGAACAAGTATTTAGTCGTAATGGAGAAATTATTCAGATAAACGTACACATTAAAAACAGTCGTTTAAAATAATTTTTTTGTGGTATTATGAGAAAAACAACTTTAATATTAAATTTAATACTACTTGTTTTTCTTGTAATATCCTGTAAAAAAAATCAGCCAATAAAACTTATACCAATCGATCAAAAACAAAAAGAAGTGACCGCTAAAGATATATTAGGAAATTCAGACTACTTGGCTATCTCTTATGGAGGGTATCGAAAATCATCTAGAGATTTCCAACCTACTGTTCGAGAACTCAAAGAAGATATGAAAATTCTTCATGCTATGAATATTCGAGTATTAAGAACATATAATGTTCAATTAGCNCATGCTTCAAACATTTTGAAAGCTATACGTGAATTGAAAAATGAAGATCCAAACTTTGAAATGTATTTAATGTTAGGGGCTTGGATAGATTGTTTAAATGCTTGGACTGATAGACCTGTAAACCATAATGTCGAAAGTGCCCAGAACGTGGAAGAAATTGATCGTGCAGTAGCGTTGGCAAATCAATATCCAGACATTGTAAAAGTTATTGCTGTTGGGAATGAGGCCATGGTAAAATGGGCAACATCTTATTTTGTGCAACCTAATGTGATTTTAAAATGGGTTTCATATTTACAAGAATTAAAACAAACAGGAAAGTTATCAAAAGACATTTGGATTACGAGTTCTGATAATTTTGCATCATGGGGTGGTGGAGACCCACAATATCATACCGATGATCTTACAAAATTAATAAAAGCTGTGGATTACTTGTCTGTTCATACATATCCAATGCACGATACACATTATAACCCTGTTTTTTGGGGTGTTTTTGGAGAAGAAACTCAGCTCTCTAGTTTAAAACGAATTGATATTGCTATGAATCGCGCAAAAAATTATGCGATTTCTCAAACGGATAGTGTAGCCAACTATATTAAAAGTTTAGGCATAAAAAAACCAATTCATATAGGAGAAACAGGTTGGGCAAGTGCATCGAATGGGTTTTATGGATCTAAAGGCTCCAAAGCAACCGACGAGTATAAGGAAGCCCTTTTTTATAATAATATGCGTCAATGGACAACTCAAAGCAATATGTCATGTTTCTATTTTGAAGCTTTTGATGAACCTTGGAAAGATGCTCATAACAAGGGTGGATCTGAAAACTATTTTGGTTTATTCACAGTAGATGGTAAAGCAAAATATGTACTCTGGGACTTAGTAGATCAAGGTGTTTTTGACGGACTTACTCGTAACGGAAAACCGATCACGAAAACCTATAATGGTAATAAAGAAGCCTTATTACTCGAAGTTGAATTACCACCAGTAAAAAATAAATTATAATTAATCTCTAAAATAAGTAGTTTGAAAATTTATCATTTTTTAATATTATCACTAATGCTTACAGCGTGTACCTCCAAACAATCTTTAGAAGTTACAGTCTATGAAACTTCTGAAAATGGAAATAAGTTAGCTGAAGTTTCAGAATTTGAAATCTCAGAAAATCCTTCTAAAATTCAATTGAATCCAGAAACAATATTTCAAACAATCACTGGTTTTGGTGGTTCATTCACCGAATCATCTGCGTATTTACTAAATCGTTTGAGTAAAAAAAATAGAGACACTATATTAAACGCTTACTTTAGTGAAGATGGCGCCAACTATACGCTAACACGTACTCATATAAGTTCTTGTGATTTTTCATTAAATAATTATACTTACGCACCAATCGCCGACGATATGGAGCTAAAACATTTTAGTATTGAAGAAGATAGAGACGATTTAATCCCAATGATAAAAGATGCTATGGCAATCTCTAAAGAGGGCTTTAACATCATAGCATCGCCTTGGACTGCTCCGCCATGGATGAAAGACAATAAAAATTATGTGGGCGGTAAATTATTGCCAGAGTATTATAGTGCGTTTGCGTTATATTTCTCAAAATATTTAGAAGCTTATAAAAACGAAGGTATTGATATTTGGGGATTAACTCCCGTAAATGAGCCCCATGGAAATGGAAATAATTGGGAGAGTATGGAGTTTTCACCTGAAGAAGAGACCGATTTTGTTCAAAATTATTTGGGTCCAAAATTAGAAAATGTTGGGAGGACTGACATTAAAATTTTAGGCTATGATCAAAACAGAGATGGCTTAAAAGAGTGGGTAGATGAGATGTATAAAGACGATGCGTCTTCTAAATACTTCTCAGGAACCGCTATTCATTGGTATGAAAGCACCTATGATTTTTTCCCTAAAGCATTACAATATGCGCATGAAAAAGCACCTAATAAATACTTAATTGAAACCGAAGGCTGTATAGACTCAGAAATACCAAAATGGCAAGATGACAAATGGTACTGGTCTAAAGAAGCAACGGATTGGGGATTTGATTGGCGAGAGCAAGAAAAAAAATATTTACATCCAAAATATGCTCCTGTTAACAGATATGCCAGAGATATTATTGGCTGCTTAAACAATTGGGTAGATGGTTGGGTAGATTGGAATATGGTCTTAGACAGACAAGGGGGCCCAAACTGGTTTAAAAACTGGTGTGTAGCCCCAGTAATTGTCGATCCAGACAACGATGAAGTATACTTTACGCCACTCTACTACACGATGGCACATTTTAGTAAATACATCCGACCAGGAGCAAAAGTGATTGGTTTAGATAAATCAGATGCAGACTTACAAGTTACTGCTGCACAAAATCCTAATGGCTCTATCGCAGTAGTCGTTTTTAACGAAGGAAAAGAATTAAAAACCTTTGAGCTTTCCTTAGGGGAAACTTCAAAATTAATAACCATACAACCCCAAACAATCCAAACTATTGTAGTACCAGAATAACACACACACACAAACTAATACACAAACTAAAACCAATTCATTATGTCCATAAATTTAGAAAAAGTGCCATTTGGCCAAAAAGTAGCCTTTGGAATAGGTATGCTTGCCAATCAAATGTTTCCAGCTGCTTTAGGGATATTTATGGTTGTTTTGGTTCAAGACTTAGGTTTTCCAGGGTGGATGTGGGGTGTTATTTATTTTTTTCCACGAATATTTGATTGTTTTACAGACCCTGTGATGGGTTTCATTTCTGATAATACGAAATCACGATGGGGGCGACGTAGACAATATGTTATTCTAGGTGGGCTTATTATGGGAGCAGCATTTATTATCATGTGGCAACTCTTTAGAGAGAGTGGAGTAGACTATAACTTCACTTATTTTATGATTTGGTCTTTTGTATTCTATTTAGGACTTACAATTTTTAGTGTGCCTTACGTAGCCATGGGTTATGAAATGAGCAATGATTTCCATGAACGTACCAGTATTATGGCAACTGCACAATGGATTGGCCAATGGGCATGGGTAATTGCGCCTTGGTTTTGGGTTATTATGTATGATCCATCTTGGTTTGAGTCTGCAGAAGTAGCTACACGTTCACTTGCTGTTTGGGTAGGACTAATATTTACTTTATGTGCTATTGTTCCAGGGCTATTTATCAAAAGTAAGTCAACATTAGATGAAGACTATTCGCCTTTAAATTTAAAAAATATTGGAAATAGCTTGAGAGTCATAGGTTCTGGTTTCTCAAGTGCATTTAAAATGAAACCATTTAGAAAACTATGTATCGCTACTTTTTTAGTGTACAATGCATTTATGACGATTGCTTCTTTTTCATTCTTCATTATTGTTTATCATTTATTTGATGGAGACGCTGGAGCAGCGGGAATATGGCCAACACTCTTTGGTTGCTTAGGAGCTCTTGGCACTACGTTTTTGGTTATTCCTATTGTAACACGAATGTCAAAATTAATGGGTAAAAAGAAAGCCTTTTTAATCTCTCAAGGAATATCTGTTTTAGGATATATAATGCTTTGGTTTCTTTTTATACCTGGAAAACCTTATATGTTCATTTTTGCACTTCCGTTTTTCTCTTTTGGAATAGGAAGCCTGTTTGTATTGATGATGTCAATGACTGCCGATGTCATTGATTTAGATGAACTTAATACAGGTTTAAGAAGAGAAGGTACTTTTGGAGCAATCTATTGGTGGATGGTTAAATTTGGTTTTGCAATTGCAGGTGGATTAAGTGGCGTAATCATGAGTTCGGTTGGTTTCGATTCAGGTGCTTCTATTCAACCTGAAGGAGCTGTTGATGGATTACGATTATCATTTTCTGGGATTCCAATTTTAGGAACCGTAATTGCTATGTTTGTAATGCGAGGATATAGCGTGACTGAAGAAAGTGCTGGAAGAGTTCGTGCAGAACTCGACAGACGCAACAAGTCTACACAACATCCAAATTTGTACTACCAAACTGATAAACTCGAGTCATTGCTAAGCTCAGGCTTAAAAATAGACAACTCTTCGGATACTGATTTTTCATCCAAAACAGATACAGAAATTAAAGCCTTGTTTTCGAAAACATTAAATAATGGCCTGCACGGCTTGTGTTTTAGTCCGTATTTAGAAGGACAAAACATAGGAGATCAGTTATCAAAAGCTCAAATTACCAAGCGAATGAATGTTATTGCACCCTATACACAATGGGTGCGTTCTTTCTCTTGTACAGAAGGTAATGAACATACGCCCAAAATCGCTAAAGAAAAACAATTAAAAACGATGGTTGGTGCCTGGATTGGTGATGATAAAACTCAAAATGAAAAAGAGGTTAAAGCACTAATAAAACTTGCAAAATCTGGTTTTGTAGATATTGCTGTTGTAGGAAATGAAACTTTAATGCGTGGAGAGCTTAGCGAAGAAGAGTTGATTACCTACATAGATAGAGTTAAAGCCGCGCTTCCAGGTATAAAAGTAGGCTATGTTGATGCGTATTATCAGTTTGTAAAAAGATCAAAACTTATAGATGCATGTGACGTAATTTTAGTAAATTGCTACCCGTTTTGGGAAGGCTGTAATATTGAGCAATCATCTATCTATTTAAAGCAAATGTATGCTGTTACACAACAGCTAGCTAAAGGAAAACCAGTAATTATTACAGAAACGGGTTGGCCAAATAGAGGAGATCGTTTAGAATCAGCACAACCAACAGAAAATAATGCAATGAAGTATTTTATTGATACGTCGAATTGGGCGCAAAAAAATGAAATACCGTTGTTCTATTTTTCATCATTTGATGAATCTTGGAAAGTCCACCACGAAGGTGATGTAGGTGCGCGATGGGGACTTTGGGATAAAAACGAAAAATTAAAATTTAACCAATAGTAAATTACATATTATAATGTCGTACAGAGAAGAATCCTATTACAAGCCCAAAAAAGACTACAGTCAGATTACCACAAAAGGTATAGACGCCTCTCAAGATTCGTCAGAAGATTTAAAAAACCTTTGGCGTAAAACCATCCAAGATGGTATGCATGGTATTTGCTTTAGTATGTATGAAGATGGACAAAAGCCAGGACAAGAAATTAGTATGGCGCAAGTAGAGCGTCGTGTTAAAATTTTAAAACCTTATGTAGGTGCTATTCGTTCATTCTCCTGTACAGAAGGAAATGAATTTGTGCCTGTTGCGGCTAAAAAGCATGGCTTAAGAACATTAGTTGGTGCATGGCTTGGAGATGATAAAGAAGAGAACGAAAAAGAAATTGAAGGCCTAATTGCATTAGCAAAAGCAGGACATGTAGATGTCGCTGCAGTAGGTAACGAGGTTTTGTACCGTAACGACTTAACTTTAGAAGAGTTAGTAGGGTACATGAAACGTGTAAAAGAAGCCTTAGCTGGATTAGATATCCCCATCGGTTATGTAGATGCGTATTATGAGTTTTCTCGTCATCCAATTATTGTAGAGCACTCGGATGTTATTTTAGCAAACTTATACCCTTATTGGGAAGGCTGTCCTATAGATTATTCATTAGGACACATGCAAGCTATGTATGGCCAAGTTGTAGATGCAGCACAAGGCAAGCCGATTATTATTACAGAGACAGGCTGGCCAAGTCAGGGTGGTGGTTTAAGAGGTGCAATTGCGAGCGAAAAAGCTGCAATGAAATATTTTATTGATACCATGCGTTGGACTAAAGAGAACGATATTCCTAATTTCTATTTCTCATCTTTTGACGAGTCATGGAAAGTTGGCCCAGAAGGAAAAGTTGGTGCCTATTGGGGACTTTGGGATAAAAATGAAAAATTGAAGTTTTAATTTCTAAGTTATCTTCAAAATTAAAAGGTTTTAGGTTGTGTTGAATGCTATTTCTAACACAGTTTAAAACCTTTTTTAGGTTACATTCAAAACAAAATCCAGCCTCAAAGTTCCTTTATTCCGTAATAATTAGTATTTTTAAGTACTCAAATTTACTGAAATGCTTAAAAAAGTCTACGGAAGCGCTGTCTTTGGCGTGGAAGCACATACCATTACAATCGAAGTCAATGTCGATAAAGGCATCGGCTACCACTTGGTAGGATTACCTGATAATGCCATAAAAGAAAGTAATTTCCGTATTGCGGCCGCCCTTCAAAACAATGGCTATAAAATCCCTGGTAAAAAACTCATTATTAATATGTCGCCTGCCGATATGCGTAAAGAAGGCTCTGCTTATGACTTGCCGCTGGCGATGGGCATCCTAACCGCTTCCAATCAAATCAAAGAAACCAACATTGAACGCTTTGTTATCATGGGGGAGCTCTCCTTGGACGGTACGGTGCAATCCATAAAAGGCGCACTGCCCATTGCAATTAAAGCCTTAGAAGAAGGTTTTGAGGGATTTATCCTGCCCAAAGAAAACGCAAAGGAAGCTGCTATTGTAAGTGGTTTGAAGGTTTATGGCGTCGAACACATTTCTGAGGTGATAGATTATTTTCATAAGAACAAAAATCTCGAACAAACCATTGTAGACACCCGTGCCGAGTTTCAAAAAAATCTCGAACATCCCGAATTTGATTTTTCAGATGTGAAAGGGCAGGAGAGTATCAAACGCTGTATGGAGATAGCGGCCTCTGGTGGTCATAACATTATTTTAATTGGTCCACCTGGCGCTGGAAAAACGATGCTCGCCAAACGCCTGCCTTCCATATTACCCCCAATGACATTGCATGAAGCCTTAGAAACGACTAAGATACACTCTGTTGTGGGACGTGTTGGTGCTCAAAAGGGATTGATTGCACAACGTCCATTTCGATCGCCTCATCATACCATTTCAAATGTTGCACTTGTAGGGGGCGGAAGTTATCCACAACCAGGAGAAATTTCATTATCTCATAATGGGGTATTGTTTTTAGATGAATTGCCTGAGTTTAAGCGGGAGGTTTTAGAAGTTATGCGTCAGCCCTTAGAAGATCGAGAAGTGACCATCTCGCGTGCCAAGTTTACGGTCACTTATCCGAGTAGTTTTATGCTAGTAGCCAGCATGAATCCAAGTCCAAGTGGGTATTTTAATGATCCAAATGCGCCCATGATGTCCTCTGCTACAGAGATGCAACGTTATTTAGGGAAAATTTCAGGACCTTTATTGGACCGTATAGACATCCATATAGAAGTGACGCCTGTGCCCTTCGAAAAACTCTCTGACGAACGGAAAGGGGAGTCGTCTGTGGATATTAGAAAACGTGTGACCAAAGCCCGTGAGCTACAAACTAAACGCTTTGAGGATTCTGAAGTTGTGCATTACAACGCACAAATGAATACCAAACAAATTCGTAAATATTGCAAATTAGATACTGGCTCCATGCAGCTTTTAAAGACGGCTATGGAGCGTTTAAATTTATCAGCTCGTGCTTACGATCGCATCCTAAAAGTGTCCAGAACCATCGCCGATTTAGAAGGTGCTTCTGCCATAGAAAACCTTCATATTAGCGAAGCTATTCAATATCGAAGCTTGGATCGAGACGGCTGGTTGGGATAAGTTACGACTATTAAACCATAAGTTTAAGTAATTTTCGTAAATAATTGAAATAAAATTACTTATCAATTAACTATAAGAAAAAACTATAATGATAATTATGCTATTTTTATGGAATTAACCTAAAAATTTAAAGAGATTTTTTAGCTTTTTAAGCTTGTTAGTATAAGGTGCATAACGCAGCGGAATGTCCAACCAATTCCCTTTGATTACAATTCCTTTTTTGTGTGAAAATGTATCAAACCCAAGTCGTCCATGATACGCGCCCATACCACTTTCTCCGACCCCTCCAAACGGTAATTTAGAGTTTCCAAAATGAATCATTGTATCGTTAATTGTGCCCCCTCCAAAACTATAAGTTTCAATCATTTTTTTATAAAAAGAAGTGTTGGTTGAAAAGACATAAAAGCCAAGAGGTTTTTCATATTGACTCAAAATAGATTGAATATCACTTTCAGATTCATAACTTAAAATGGGTAAGATAGGACCAAAAATTTCATCTTTCATAACTTCTGAATCCATAGAAGGTTCGTCAATTAGCGTAGGAGCGAGGTAGCAATCTTCAATATCATATTCGCCTCCAAACACCACTTTAGAATCTTCTAACATAGTTGTTAGTCTTGCGAGGTTTTTGGAATTGATAATTCGAGGGTAATCTTTGGAATTTTGTGGATTGGTTCCGTAAGCTTTTGTGATTTCAGATTTTAAATCAGAAATTAACTGTGCTTTTACAGCGTTGTGAACCACTAAATAATCAGGAGCAATACAGGTTTGCCCCGCATTGATGAATTTGCCCCATACCAATCGCTTTGCGATTAATTGTGTTGACATGGTGTGATCTATAATACAGGGGTTTTTACCGCCTAATTCCAGCGTTAGAGGGGTAAGGTAGGGCGCAGCTGCTTTAGCGACTATCTTACCAACAGCCACACTTCCCGTAAAAAATATGTAGTCCCAACGCTCTTTTAAAAGCATGGCGGTTTCTGGTACACCACCCTGAATTACTTTGAGGTGTTCTGGTTTAAAAACAGCACTTAAAATTTCGTCAAGCAACTGAGATGTATGTGCTGTATGTTCACTCGGCTTAAGAACCACTGTATTTCCGGCAGCAATTGCCGAAATTATAGGGGCGATTGCCAGCTGAAACGGATAGTTCCATGGTGCAATGACTAATACAGTGCCATAGGGTTCGCTATAAATATAATCTCTTGATGGAAAATTCAGTAATGATGCTCTTACTTTTTTTGGTTTTGACCAAGAATTAATATGTTTTAGAGTCGCATCAATTTCTGTGATGACAATACCAATTTCGCCTAAATACGCTTCAAATTTAGATTTTTTAAAATCCTTATAAAGCGCTTCATAAATATCATTTTCTCTGTTAAGAATTTCTACACGGAGGTTGATAAGTACATTTTTCAGCATTTCAACATCTCGAGTCGCTCCGGTTTGAAAATACTTTTTTTGTAGTTCTAAAATTACGTTTGCTTCCATAGTCTATATCTTAATATGGTGAATACACTCCTTCCATAAAACCTCATTTGGAGGATCTGCTAAAACGGTTATTTGTTGCTCATTTACAGGGTGTGTAAATGATATTTTCCGAGCATGCAAATGAATACTTCCATCTGAGTTACTTCTGTCAAATCCATATTTTAAATCGCCTTTTATGGGGCTCCCGATAGCAGAGAGTTGACTTCTAATTTGATGATGGCGTCCAGTTTCAAGATTGACTTCTAAAAGGTGATAGCGGTCTAGACTATGAATTAATTCATAATGTAGAATTGCTTTCTTACTTTGATCAACTTCTTTAATATAGGCACTCGATTTATTGTTTTTTGGATTTTTTTTAAGCCAATTAATAAGCGTATTTTTTTGTTTTTTAGGTTTATTTTTCACAATAGCCCAATAGGTTTTCGCTATTTTTTTATTGAGGAATAAAGCATTCATTCTTGTGAGCGCTTTAGACGTTTTTGCAAAGACTACAACTCCCGTTGTTGGGCGGTCAAGCCGGTGGGTTACGCCCAAATACACCGCACCAGGTTTATCGTATTTCTTTTTTATATAACCCTTTACAATATCACTAAGCGGTGTATCACCAGTTTTATCGCCTTGAACAAGATCTCCAGAACGCTTATTAATAATGATTAAATGATTGTCTTCATGAAGAATTTGAAGGTTTTCAGTCGTTGAAACACTCTTTTTCATCTTTTAATACTGTTCATTCTCACTTGGAAATTCAGATGATTTAACATCGCCCACATATTGAGAAATAGCCGTAGTCATTTCTTCGTGTAAGTTCATATAACGGCGTAAAAATCGCGGATGAAATTCTTGTGTCATTCCAATCATATCATGCAAAACAAGAACTTGACCATCAACGCCACCACCTGCTCCAATACCAATTACAGGAATACTGATGCTTTCTGCAACTTGTTGAGCTAATGCTGCTGGAATTTTTTCAAGAACCAACGCAAAACACCCTAAACGTTCTAAAAGCTTGGCATCTTCAATCAATCGTAAAGCTTCTTCTTCCTCTTTAGCTCGTACTGTATACGTTCCGAATTTATATATCGATTGAGGTGTCAGTCCTAAGTGGCCCATAACAGGAACTCCTGCATTTAATATTTTTTTGATGGAATCTTTAATTTCTTTTCCGCCTTCTAGCTTTACGGCATGACCGCCGCTTTCCTTCATGATACGAATCGCTGAGCGTAAAGCTTCTTTAGGATCACTTTGGTAGGTTCCAAAAGGTAAGTCAACGACGACCAACGCACGATCTATGGCGCGTACAACTGATGAAGCATGATAAATCATTTGATCCAAAGTAATAGGAAGTGTAGTTTCGTGGCCTGCCATGACATTACTGGCAGAATCTCCCACTAAAATCACATCAACTCCTGCACCGTCAACAATTTTAGCCATTGTATAATCATAAGCTGTTAACATGGATATTTTTTCACCCAATGCTTTCATCTCGACAAGTGATTTGACCGTTACTCTTTTGTACTCTTTTTTTGCTACAGACATTATACTTTGATTTATGATAGACTGTAAAAGTACTAAATTAGTAGATAAATTTAGTTTTTTATATTAGAAGTAAATAATGGTGTTAAATTGATGTAGATTCTCTTAACACATATATTTAAGTACAGAAATCCATAGTAATTATCTTTTTTTTAAGATGGTGTTTATGATTTTTAAAGTAAAAATAAGCTACAAAAAAGCTCGAAAAAAGTTAATTTTTCGAGCTTTTAATTGTTAAAAGTTATATTTTCATCTTAGTTCAAAAGATTCAATATTTCCTAAATTAATAACTGTGTTGAGGTCTGTGGTGTCCACACCATTAACTTGACTAGCAGGTACAATCACAACTCTAAACTCTTGATTTTGTGTCCAAGTATTACTTAAAGTATTAAAATCCACAGTGCCATCCAAGAAGAAAGTGACAGTATCTTGTGTAAAATCAAAATTGTAAATAAGAATACCGCTGTTAAAAAATACAGTTTGTGGCAATTGTCGCCAAGTTACCGTGCCATTATCCAATATCCATTTTATATATACTAATGCTACATCGGATTCTATAAAATTAAATCCGTCAAAAGTTTCTTGATAACCGTTTCCATCGGTGAAATTAACGTTAGTGATTCGAAATGCATCTGCGACAATTAATCCCCCATCTTCGCCGTCAAAACCTGGAGGTCCAGGATCGCCTATACAGGCAGTTAATAGAACAGAAAATAGGGAGATAATAGATAGTGTACGTTTCATAATAGTGTATTTTAATTTATAATTATTGTTATTCATTACAAAGCGTATACCAAAGTCTCATTTTA
>JGI20157J14317_10003481_pt1 | contig 12581 bp, 18 predicted proteins | sample COG_07_FD_14317 | JGI IMG/M metagenome (IMG submission 14317)
ATTACGAGCATTGGAACAAGAGAATAGACGAACTTGATTTACAAATTAGTAGATTGGAAAATAGCAAATGAATACATTTTTGGGTTGGGCTACTTATGATACTGACGAAAGATATTGCGACACCTGCAAACAGTTTTACGACAAGCAAGATGAACATGAGCACAAAGATTGTAAGGAGGATGAAGATGAAAGAACCAATAATGACTGAGGATAAAATAATTAATGTTTTACAGGAGCAAATTAAGCTTTACGAATTAGCAATCAAAATGTGTTACGCTAACGGAAAGCCTAAGAGTGAGTTACTCAGGCAACTTGCGGAAAGGCTAAGAGATCAATTAATCGAGCACCAGAAAGAAGTAATTGATTTGCAAAATAAATTGCAGGCAATTTAAATTTTCTTTTTATGACATTTGGTTAATCGGGCTGAATGCCTGATAGATAAAGGGATTCGTGGCGAAGAAATATTTACAGAAAAAGTTGATATGATCTTGACTTATGCGAATGCCTGCATACTATGGTATTCATAATTTAATTACTTAATTCTCAACAACTCAAAAAATTATGAACTCACAACAAGCAAAACAAGCAATCGCAAAAATGACCTTTGGAATTGAAATCGAATGCAGATTCCCACGGGACACAGCAAGAAGCCTCGGAATTATGGCAAACAGTTCCAATTGGAGCAGACCTCATTCGATGAACCACATCCAAGCCGAAGACGGCGAAATGCTTACTGATTGGTTAGCAGGATATGACTCTACCATTAGATGCACGGAAGCAAATCAAACAGGAATTGAATTTAAAAGCAAAATTCTCAAAGGTAACAAAGGTTTTGAAAGTGTTGTTCGTTTTTTTAAATGGTTAAATCATAACGGAGCGAGCGTTGACGCTTCTTGCGGTTTGCATATACATTTAGGAGTTAAGGAAATGGTTAAGGGTCAAGACATTGATGGATCAATTGAAACCATCCTTAAGGTACTCAAATCTGCTAATTCAGCAAAGACAGCAATATTTGCACAATCAGGATCAGCACGCAGATATTTTGAAGGAGGTTGGGCAAAGGCTAGGACAGCACATTTAAGGTCATCAGCAGAAGAAAGAGCAAAGGATAAATTAGTTCCATGCTTTGGATGCAAATACTTCTTTATTAATACACGCAATATTGATAATGGATTCAATGGCAGAAAAGCTACTGTTGAGTTCCGAGCATTTGCAGGAACCACTAACTACCTTAAGGTTCTTAACCATCTTTCCACATGTTTAACAATTGCACACACAGCAATGGTCATTAAGCGTTCATCTTGGGAAGGTCGGAATCAAACAGCCGACAAAGGTTACAAGGCTTTTGATTCACTTGCTAAATACATGAGCAATGCTGACCATCTTACCCAATTTCCAATCTTCAATACTTACAAAAGAAAGATGTTTAAAGTTGGGCGTTTAATGGCTGAGAAATTTGTTATGACAGCAAACCGATGGGCAACAAATGGAAGAGTTGACCTTGAGCAATACAGATAGATACAACTAATTTAAAGGAGGATTTAAAATGTGCGTTATTATACATTGCCCAAAGAATAAAAGACCTAGCATCTCAACATTAAAAAAATGCGAAGAATCAAACCCCCACGGAATAGGGATTGTAACTAAGGGGGAAAAGATGTTTGAGGTTAATAAGGGAATCTCTTTTGATTCACTTGCAAAAATCGTTAAGGATAGCACAGGGGATATTGCAATACATTTTCGATATGCAACAGCAGGCGGACAATCGGAGGAACTTTGCCACCCATTCCCTTGCACCATCAAGGCTGAGACTTGGCTTGACTATCAATCTACTGATATATTGATGACCAATGGTACATGGATAAATTGGGAGCAAGCTTATGCGACGATGCGTTACACTCATGGCATAAAGAAGCTAAACGGCAAAATGAGCGACACAAGGGCATTGGCTCACCTTATTGCAGGGACAGAGAAACATGGATGGCTCAAGCATATCAGTGATAAAAACCCTGCACACAAGCGTGTAAGGGCTTTATATATTACACAGCGATATAAGAATAAATTTCAGCGAATCGGAAAATGGTACAGGCATCATGACGGATGTCATTATTCTAATATGAGATGGAACGCTCCTACTAAAATTCATAAATCAATTAAAGACAAACTATTCAGAAAGCCACAAGCATCAGCAAATGACATTGTAGGGGCACAATCAGATTTTAGCGATTGGATTGGTCGTCACTATTAGGATTGACGCATACAAATAACCACATATAAATAACTGCATAATGAAGACTAGATACGTAACAAACATAATCGAAAAAACAGCACGGGTAATTGCACGGAAAGACGCTAAGATGGCAGACCTTGCTAGATTTCTTGGCAAGAATTGGAATCAATGCCACGAATGGTTAATTAAGAGAAAATACGAGCCTTCAGCAGAAGTTGTCTTAGGAATGTTACATTTTGTATCCTTACATGACAAATCGAATGGAATAGTGACGATAGATGAAGGCAATCATTACATTAATGATAGGCTAATGACAGCCGAAGAAAAGGAACTGTGGATGCAATGCAATCACTTAAAAGCCATACTAGCAGGTATTTGCAATGACTCTTGAGCAGGTGCAAGATGTTTTAGAGGGCGTATATTGGCGTTACGCTAAAACAATGAGTTATATTCCACATCATTATACATTGAGACAAACTTGGAAAGATGAATCTAAATTTGAAGATGTTGTAAGATTAATAAGGGAATACGGCACAAAAGAAAATTTTGGTAAAAAAACTTTTACATATTTATATGCAGGTAAATTCAAATATTGGACAATGGGCTCACCAATTGATCGAACAAAATTAATCAATAAAGTGCAAATTTAATGATTAAAGAAATTGAGTTTGATATTGTAAAGGAATACGAAAACGAAATGAAACAATCGATGCTTACGCTTGCAAGTATTGATTCCCTGTATGGTGAATTTTTAAATGGTGTTTTGGTTGGGTGGGCAGGCGTTAAAAAAACAAAATCTAAATATATATTTAAAACTGCATTTGTCAGAAAAGAATACAGAAATAAAGGAACTTACGGAAGATTGCTAAGATATCGAATGGCGAAATATTCAGACAAGCCTATTGAGACCAATTGCACACCAATGTCATTTAACAATTTATTGCGAAATAAATTTAAGGTAATCAAAGAATACAAAAATGGATGTAAAAAATTGAAACATGAAAATACATTGTAAATACAGCAAGATGGTAACACTCGATGAGTTAAGACCACATCCCGAAAACGCAAATACGCATTCGCCAGAACAAATCAGTCGACTTGCTAAAATATTAAAATATCAAGGTTGGAGAAAACCAATCGTTGTAAGTAAATTATCGGGATATATTGTAAGTGGGCACGGGAGATTACAGGCTTCAAGAATTGCAGGCTTTGAAAAAGTCCCAATTGACGAACAAGATTACGAAAGCGAAGAGCAAGAATTTGCTGATCTCATAGCTGACAACAGAATAGCTGAGTTGTCAGATTGGAATACAATTAAGCTTAATGACCAATTAGCTAGTTTGAAGCCCAAGTTATCTGATCTTGAGTTGTCGGGCTTTGATGAAATAGACCTAGGCAATATAGCCGAAAGCCTTTTTAACCCATCCTTTGAGCCTGTATCGGCAAGCGGTCAGGTTACAGGCGATCAGGTTAATGCTGTAAACAACGCTTTAAGCGGTGATTACGAAGGTAATTCTAAAGCAGGTTCGTTACGCTCAATAACTTGTCCTTCATGTGGGGATGATTTTAGTATTAATATTAACGAAATACCAAGACCACCTTCATCTTGATCTCTTATTTAAATCACAATGTCCTAGAAGGTGCTAGGGCTAGAATCGAATATCTTTACGAAGAGTTCGATCAGGTTATTGTATCTTTTAGTGGGGGTAAGGATTCAACAGTAATTCTAAATTTGGCATTAGAAATAGCAGAGAAAAAAGGGAAATTACCACAACCTGTTTTATTTTTAGACCAAGAGGCAGAATGGGAATCAGCAATTTCTTACATTAGAAAGGTAATGACCGATTCAAGAGTAAAACCTTATTGGTTACAAGTACCGATAAGAATATTTAATGCTACATCAGCAAAAGACCCGTGGTTATGGTGTTGGGCAGAAGGTGAGGAATGGATGAGAGAAAAAGAGGATTACGCCATTAAGGAAAACATTTATGGCACAGATAGATTTCATTCTTTATTTCCCGCTTTTACAAAACATCATTTTTCTGACAAAAGCGTAGCATACTTAGCAGGCGTAAGATGTGAAGAAAGCCCCAACAGGCTTGTGTCATTAACTGATAAAGCTACATATAAACACATAACTTATGGAAAGGTTTTATCAAAGCCTTTGAATCATTTTACTTTTTATCCTATCTATGATTGGGCTTTTAGCGATGTGTGGAAAGCTATACATGACTATAATTGGGCGTACGCAGGTATATACGATCAATATTATAGGTATGGTGTTCCTAAGCCAAACATGAGGGTTAGTAATCTGCATCACGAAACGGCTGTGCATTCATTAACATGGATGCATGAATTAGAGGCTGATACATGGGAAAAGTTAAACAAAAGGCTTGGTGGTATTAATCAATCAAAACATTACAACCGAAAAGATTTGTACGCAGTTAAGGATTTACCCTTTATGTTTAAAAGTTGGAAGGAATACAGAGATTATTTATTGCGTAATCTGGTTGAGGACCCAAAACACAAAGAAGCTTTTACCAAGAAATTTGAAAAACTAGATATCTTGTATTACGAATCAATAGATAAGGATCGCTTGTACAAGGCTGAAATTACATCAATATTACACAATGATTTTGAGGGTACTAAGCTAGAAAACTTTCGTAATATGAATCCAAATATTGCTTTTAGAACATGGAAAAGCGGTAGACCATATCTTCCTCGTCCTGCAAATGAATTGTATATGATTCCATACAATGGCAAATATGATTTCGCAGAATTTGCAAAAATGCATCCTGAGAGAATCTACAAGCAAACATGAAAAAATTAATAATTATTTGCTCTTGTAGACCAAAGTTAATGTGCAGGTTTATTGATTCTTTTATTGATAAAGGAATGCACAACCTTGGATGGAAGGTAGCAATATTAGCACAAGATTACACGCAAGAGGATTTAAAAGACCTTAAAGATAAGGATAAGACACGCTCATGCACAATTACTCATTCTTCTAGTTTAATTCCACCTTATATAGCGAAAACAACACTCCTAGAGCAAAACGAGGCAGATGTGTATTGTTCATTAGATGACGATTGCGTAATAATTAATCAAACAAATTACGAGCCTGTAATACAATTTGTTCAGCAGAAATTTGTTGGATTAGTAAGTTGCAATTGGGTCAGGTTTAATACTCCTAAGATGATGGCTTGTAAAAAAATCAGGGAAGAATATAAAAAGCAAAAAATTGTATTTACAGGTGGAGGTATAATTTTCAATAGAAGCGTAAGGGATGTATTAATTAAAAAGCCAAGGATAAATTGGCTGTTCGATGATGTGCAGTTTTCTGTCGATGTATATACCGCAGGGTTTTTAAATTATCGTTATCTTGGAAGCCTTACTGAGCATAACATAATTATAGGTGGAGGTATTAAGCGATTATTTAATGAAAGACAGATGACATTAAATGACCAGAACCTAATAAATCTAAAAAGAGGGTCAGGCACAAAATATGCCTTCGACAACGGCTATTATATGCCCAACGACTCAAATATTACGGAATTATCACATTCGCTTCATAAGCAAAACCATTTGCAGTTAATTAGAAATGCATGACATAATTTTAATTGGAACATTTCTTATCGCGGGAATCTTAATACTCAGTTGGCTATATAATGACTAAAAAACTTGAAAATCTAAACCCGAAACTTGAAATCACAAAGACACTATCTGTCCTAGTAAAACAATTAGAGGAACAGGAGGAACAAACACAAATAGAGAACTTGGAATTAATACGAGAGATTCTACATAGGGCACACCCAATAGATCAACCGATTGATCGAGTGAAATGGGTAAATATTGAAGAAGTTCAAGCAAATGATTACAACCCAAACAGCGTTGCATCGAAAGAAATGCAATTGCTTTATACCTCAGTAAAAGAAGATGGCTATACTCAGCCTATAGTTACAATTAAGGATAAGGAAATTAATAAATATGTAATAATTGACGGATTTCACAGATATTTTACTGCTAAAAGTAATCCTGATATTTTGGCAAAAAATAAAGGGAGGTTACCAATAGTTGTCCTGAATAAAAACATTAATGAAAGAATGGCATCTACTGTTAGGCACAATAGAGCTAGGGGTTCACACAGCGTCTCAGGGATGAGCAACATGGTGTTTAAGATGCTAGATAACGGGTGGGCAGATGAAGCGATCTGTAACCATCTTGGTATGGATGCAGAAGAATTAGTAAGATTAAAGCACATTACGGGATTCTCTAAGCTTTTTGCGAATGCTGAATACGGGAAGGCATGGGTAAAGCGAAATCAAATAAAACTTGCAAAGCAACACAACAGAAAGCCTGAGTGAATGGAAAAAAGAAAAGGCTTTTTAGTCGTGCCCATCATTTAGGTGATTGGGGTAACAACAAATATGACGAAGATTTCTTCTTTGATGAAGCATCTGAAACATGGCAAGATGAGAGGGAAAAAAGCTTTGTTTTATTAGCTGATATGTTGGGTGAGATTCTTACTTGGATATGTGAGGGTTCTATTGATTCACCCAATTACAAAGAAAAAGTATTTAGAAAAACAATCGCTTTAGTTTGGTGTATGCGTCCTGACATTCTTGGAAATAATAGCTTAAGATCATTAAGTAAAAAGAGGGGGGTGGGGCTGTCCTTTGCATCAATAAGCAAGAATGTGGCAATGTTTACAAATGCGTTTGGCAGATTTCATAATGGTACAAAAACGGATGAGGCAAAACAGAAATATTCAGAAATAACAAAGAGATATCACGAAAAACTAAAAGGATTAAAAGATGATTGAGCAAATGGACAGCAAGATGAGGGAGCAGGCAATTGAAGACAGGGAATATGTGCTAACGAAGATGGCACACGCTTATGATTCAATAGAAGGGCAAGATTTAAAAACAACAAAAGAAAGACCAAGAAGCCAAAAAGACGAAAGAGCTATGCCATCAATTGATATTGGGGAGGCTATAGCATTGAAGGGTCAAAGGATTGCTGGATTAGCTAGAGGCTTACCAATGAATCAACATGATTTAGATATGGGTTACTCAAGAGATTACATTATTTATATGTTATCAACACAGATAAACCATTTAGCTAGAAATAAATTTAAGGAATCTTTTATTCATAAGAAGATGCAGGGAGAAGCGGAGCGCAGCCGATAGTCTTTAGCGTTATAAATAAAAAATCAATGTCCCATAAAAATTTTATCAATGCGTGCGCGCGTAGGGCGAGGCATAACGAGACAAAGACGCTTATATGAATGAAGAAAATTTTACAGAATCGCAATTGGATGCGATTAGAAAAAAAGAAAAAGCAAACATAATAAAAAGATTAGAGCAGGGTCACACCCTAACGGAATCACAGAGATTAATCATTTATGGAAACCAAACAGAGACAAATCGTTATGCAAAAAATCAAACTGAGCTTGCAGAATTTCTGGGCGTGGATCGGAAAACAATTCAAAGATGGCGCAAAGAAAATAATTTTCCTACTGCTATGGCTGATGGTAGATGGGATGTTATTGCTGTCAGGAATTGGCGTGAAAATACACGTAGCTCTACAGATGTTTCTGCTGAAGATATGTCCAAGGCTGAAGGAGAAGCAAGGCGTGTGTGGTTGCAAGTCGAAAAATTGGAGCATGAGATTGAAGTGTCCAAAGGAAATTTTATTACCGTCGAAGAAGCAAAAGCAGAAATTAGCAAAATGTGTTCAATCGCGAGAGGAATCTTGTTGGCAATCCCCGACACTGTAGCTCCGTTAATTATAGGAATGTCCGCAGTTAATGCACAAGAAAAATTAAGAAAGGAAATAGATCATGCACTTGAGCAAATCGCGGTTGATAAAATGGATTTACGCGAGTGATTTGCATGGGGACATGCAACAGGGTAATGTCGTTAATGAGCTATATGCATTTACCGAAAAGTTTAAACCTGATATCAAAATATTTGGCGGGGATCTTTTTGATTTCCGAGCAATCAGAAGAGGAGCAACAGCAACAGAGCGTGCGGACAGCATGGCTTTGGACGTAGAGTTAGGTTTAGAGTTTCTTGATAAATGGAAACCCAATGTATTTTTGCGTGGCAATCACGATGAAAGATTATGGGATACTGCAAAATATGCAGATGACGGATTAGTCAGGGATCACGCACAAGATGGTGTTCGCAGTATTACTACAAAATGCAAATTCATCAAATGCAAGATGTTGCCATATAATGTTAATGAAGGTATTTACAAATTAGGTAAACTTACATTTATTCATGGTTTTCACGCGGGAATAACGGCGACTAAAAGACATGCAGAAATTTATTCTTGCGAAGGCGGGGCAACTATACACGGGCACACCCATTCAATACAACAAGCAAGCATAGCAAGATTAGGCGGTGCGGTTGGTTTTGGCGTGGGTTGCTTGTGTCAATTAAACATGGAATACAATCGACACTTCACGAGCCGGTTAATGCACGCACATGGTTGGGCTTATGGTTTTGCTACAAAAGACGATTATCAAGTTTTTCAAGCCAGAAAAATGGGGAAGCGTTGGGTATACGCTACTAAATTCAATGAGTGATTGGACAAAGGAATTAGGGACTGAGTTGAAAAAAAAGGATGGATGCATCATGCCTATTGGTAAAGGGTGGAGAACCATGCAGACCCTCATTAAAGAATCAGCTTATGGAGTAGTTAAGACAAGGCAGATTGTCAGAGGGTTGATGGAAGAAGGTAAGGTTCGGGTATTTATGGGTACGCAAAAAAACGCTTGCGGAATAATCGTTCGTCAGGTTTGGTACAAACTAGATGAATAATGGATTTGCTACTCGCAGAGAAGTCGCAGAAGCGCACAAGGTTTTGGCGAGCTAGAGGCATAGCTGTCGATCAAGTTCCCGTAAGCACTCGCGTACTCGGAGCTTTTTATTTAATGGATCACAATAAGAACATATTCAAATACAATGGAAGAGTTAAAAAAAGCATTCCAACTAGCAATGCAACCACCCGACAGATCGACTCCTTGGGAATGGTGCGAGAAGAATGTAAAAGTAGATCCGACTAGTCCTTTTCAGGGTTTATGGAAATCTGATGTAAGCCCTTGGGTTCGCCCTATAATGGAGGAGTTTGCAAATCCAAGATGCAGTCAGCTTACAATAATGTGTTCTGCTCAAAGCTCCAAAACACAAACATTGATTTGTTTATTGACATGGGCATTAAGCCAAGAGCCTGCACCTGCTATGTGGGTAACTTCTAATAGCGGAGAGGCGGGTTATTTCATGAAGACAAGGATGACGCCAACTATTCTTTCGTGTGCCCCATTAGCTAGACAATTGCTTACTACGCAGTATGCATTGACTACTAGCGAGGCGAATTTTAACAATGCATCGTTATATGTTACGGGAGCAGTCAGCAAATCTTCTTTGCAATCAAAACCTGTTAGGTGGCTGTTTCTGGATGAGGTAAGAAATTACCCTGATGGAGCATTGGAGATGGTGCAAAAGCGTACACGGGCTTATTGGAACTCAAAGCAAACAATAGTCAGCACTCCTGACATGGAATTTGATGGCATTCACAGGAGCTTCCTAGATGGAAATCAACAGACATATCATTACCAATGCCCGTCATGCCAAGAGTACAATCCACTACAGTGGGGTAATATTCAATGGGCAGATAATTGCAAAAAAGATGGTAAATATGATTTTGATGAGTTATCTAAGACCATTAGGTTAGTGTGTCCTATTTGTAAGGACGAGTTGGCAGATGAGCCTAAAGTCAGAAGCGACATTGCTAATAATGGAATGTTTGTAGCGTTAAACCCTACAGCACCTGAATCAAGATCAAGTTATTATTGGAACGCATTGCTACCACCTTGGGTCAAATGGAGAGATTTAGTTGAAGAATTTCTTAGTGCGACAACGGCAATGAAAAATGGCGATCCACAACCATTGAAAGACTTTATTAATGAATCGGCAGGAGAGCCGTGGAAAGAAAGTATGACGGCAATAGATGACGACACAATAGATCACAGAAGAGAATCTTATGTGCTTGGGGATAAATGGGAAGAAGAATACACAAGGTTTATGGCAGTTGATGTGCAAGGAGGAGGAGGCTTGCACTATTGGTATTGTATTCGCGCATACGCCAAGGAGGGTGCTCATTCAAGGCTTGTAGCGTACGGAAAAGCGTTCTCAGAAATTGAGTTATTAGAAATAGCCAAGGAAAACAGCGTTAGTCCTTTAAGGTGCATTATTGATTGCGGATGGAATACAGCTTCTGTAATTAGGTTTTGCCAAAGACATAAATGGAAACCTTTTCGTGGGGATGGAGCAAAGCAATACAGCGTAAGGGACCCGCAAACGGGCAAGCCCGTAAAGCAAATATGGACTGCAACATGGGCAGATACTGAGATGGGCACAAAGGCACAAGGATTAAAAAAGAAGATAAAACGCTATGTATGGTCAAACGATGCTACAAAAAACATACTAGCAGAATTGATGGGGGGAATTATTGGCAAATGGACTATACCAAAGAACACACCACAAGATTATATTCAGCAATTGACGAGCGAAATTAGAGAGGAGAAGAAAGAGGCTAACGGTAGAATAAGTTATGCATGGAGACAGATTCGTAGAGATAACCATTTAAGGGATTGTGAATTAATGTTGCTTGTTGCATCCATCGCCACTAAACAACTCGGATATGATAAGCAACCTCTTGACAAAGACACTTTGGTAGGATGATTACAACATCACAAGAGGCGTTATATGCCAAATTGATCCACGATCAAATTACTTATACAGCTAAGGAAATTGGGGCAATAGGCAATGACATATCAATAACATTTTTGAGTAGCGATGCCATGACTGGCATGTCAATGACTCTTGCGGACAAGGTCGTAACAATAAATTATTTAGCGAAAGAGGAAACAATTGACACACCTGCAACGGGGCATTTTGGGTCATTGGGAGGTATAGATTTTATTTACAAAACAACGGGAGAAAGTGTAATTGAACCCATTGTTACAATTGAAGAAAATCAAGCTAATAACGAGATTGTTTACGAAAACGACTTTGATGATAACGGAGTAACAAGGATCCGATTTAGGATTAAATTAAATGCGGGAGCTACAACATTAACACAACAAGATGTTTTAGATATATATGCAAATGCGAGTATTGATGTAGAAACTAGATTGGATGTATCCGCGCCAAATGTTTTAAATAATCTTACAGGAGCAGGGCAGGTTTTATTAGCGGGAGGTCAAGACGCAACCTACGATCCCGCAGTTACAATTACTGATTACACAGGGCATGACATCAAGGATGCTTATAATCATGCAGATATTGCTGTTCAGGCATTGATTGGTGTTGTAGTTGCAGACCAAAATTACTCATTAACTTCGGAGATTACTGCAAATCTTGCAGGAGGTCAGGACGCAGGCGATCCAATCTTAACAAGGGGTTTATATGCAGGGCAGACTGAAATTGATCTTCTGGCACTCAGGAGCGACTTACAGAAGGCATTAAAGGAATTAGCATCGGGTAAACAAATAATTTCAGTTACGATAGGAGGAAAGCAAGTTACAAAAAAATTACCTGAGTTTGGCGAGCTGAAGCAAGAATTGGCTAGTGTCATGACGGCACTTATGCAATTAGACCCTACAAAATATGGTAAGCCACGAAGAAGATTTTTGATGGATCACAGAAGGCGTTAATATGATAAATATATTTAAGAAAAAAATGCCTACAAGAAGGCAAAGTTTAGCCAAGCGTAACGACATAAGGGCAAAAGGAGGCACATTTATTGACGGGCTTGGAAGGAGTGATCCCAATCGCCAAAGTATCCCGTTTTATTTTCGGCAAAAAGATCCAATACCAAAATGGGAACGAGTAGAACTCATAGAGATGGGCAGATATTTGTATTCCAATGACGGAATAGTAAAGGGGGCAATAGATGATTTGGCTCGTTATTCGTTCCCGCTTATACCACAAGCAATTACTGATAACCCTGAATGGAATTTTAGTGCAGAAGAATATTTTAACGATTGGTCAGTTAATGCAGACCTTAAAGGCAGAATGCATTTTTACGATTTACAAAGGCTTGCTTCTATTTGTTTAGACAGAGATGGCGATGTAGGCATTATACATGTAGAAGACAACGATGGCGTTAAATTGCAGATCATCGAGGCAGACTTAATACAAGATCAGCCTAGAGATACATCTCGATTTGACCAAGGTGTAGAATATGACGCAAGGGGAAAAGCTGTAGCGTACAGCGTATTGGAAGATAATGACAGGCAAGACGAGTATAGAATTATTCCTGCGTCACAAATGTGCTTATT
>JGI20157J14317_10003483_pt1 | contig 12578 bp, 19 predicted proteins | sample COG_07_FD_14317 | JGI IMG/M metagenome (IMG submission 14317)
GGATTAAATATGTGTGGAATCATTGCCGCAGCATCAACAAGAAATGTTGGAAAATTATTGGTTCAAGGTCTCCATAAAATGGAATATAGAGGCTATGACTCAGCTGGCATAGCCCTTCATCAAAATGAATCTATCGCGCATCTACGAGCATTGGGTAAAGTGAAGCTTCTCGAAGAGAAAATGATTGCTGAAAAACCAAAAAGCAAACTGGGCATAGCTCACACAAGATGGGCAACTCATGGCGAGCCTTCAGAAATAAATGCTCACCCCCACAAATCTAAAGATTCTATTTACATCGTCCATAACGGCATTATTGAAAACTATGTTGCCTTAAGAGAATCACTCATTAATGATGGTTACGAGTTTGCATCGCAAACAGATTCAGAGCTTATAGCTCACCTTCTTGATCTATACATAAATCAAGGCAACAGCATGATTGATGCTATGTATTTAGCAAAAGAAAAACTTGAGGGTGCATATGCAATAGCAGCCATAGATATCAAAGATGACACCAATCTAGTTGTGGCAAGAAACAAATCACCTTTACTTATAGGCCTTGGAACTGATGAAATATTTGCAGCCTCAGACCCATTGGCTATAGCTCAAATGACCAATGACTTTATTTTTCTTGAAGATGGAGACGTTGCAGAAATATCAGCAGAGGCATATAGAATATTTGATGCAACAAAAAAAGAAGTGACTAGAGAAGTAACCCAGATAGATATTTCTAACCAAGCTACGTCAAAAGGCGATTACAGGCATTACATGGAAAAAGAAATCTATGAGCAACCTGAAGCAGTATCAAATACAATCGATGGAAGAATTGGTGGGGAAGATGTCTTAGATAATATCTTTGGTCTGGGCTCTAGTGATGTTTTTGCAAAAGTAAAACGTATTCAAATTGTAGCTTGTGGAACCAGCCTTCACGCTGGCAGAGTTGCAGCAAATTGGTTTTCATCTATTGCTGAGCTTCCTTGCCAGATAGATTATGCAAGTGAGTATAGGTATAGAAACCCTCATGTCGATGATGACTCATTGATCATAACTATTTCCCAGTCGGGCGAAACGGCAGATACTTTGGCTGCATTAGGCTATTCAAAAGAAAAAGATTATTTGGCTTCTCTAGCTATTTGTAATGTGCCTACTAGCACCTTAGCGAGAGAATCTGACTTTGTTCTTTTTACTAACGCGGGACCAGAGATAGGTGTTGCTTCGACTAAAGCCTTTACTACCCAACTAGCAGCTCTTATGTTGTTGGCTCTTTCTTTGGCAAAAAGCAGAGGTTTAAATCCTATGCTAAGAGGAAGGATTGTTAATGCCTTAAGACTTCTGCCTGAAACTATTTCAGAGTCACTGCTTCAAAAAGATCAAATAGCCGCCATAGCTCCAAGCATTGCTAGTAAAGATAATGCCCTTTTCTTAGGAAGAGGAATTTTTTATCCTATTGCAAAAGAGGGCGCCCTTAAATTAAAAGAGATTTCATATATCCATGCAGAGGCCTATCCTGCTGGTGAATTAAAGCATGGTCCATTGGCTCTGATAGATGAGAATATGCCAGTTATAGCCTTGGCACCTGAAAGCGAGATAGCTGAAAAACTGATTTCTAACCTTGAAGAGGTTAAAGCAAGAGGTGGAACTCTTTATGTCTTTGCAGATCCATCAGTAAACATGGATGTTAAAAATGGTGAGTTAGTGCATATGCCAAAATGTGATTTCTTTTTAACTCCGATTGTTTACAATATCCCACTACAAATTCTTTCATATGAAGTGGCCTTGCTTAGAGGAACAGACATTGACCAACCCAGGAATTTAGCTAAGTCAGTCACTGTCGAGTAGTTTCGAGTGACGAATTAAAGAATCATTCTATAACTGTTCAGTTCACCGCAACTGTTCAATCTAACAATCTCTCAACCTTAAACTCAATCTCAAAGAGACAGATTGCTATTCATAAACTTATCTCTTTCATGAAGAATGAAAAGGGTATGTCATGGAGAAGAATCAGTTCTTGGTTAAATCGTTCAGGTATAAAAACTCATCGTGGGAATACATGGACTGAAACTGGTTCAAGTGTTCATAGTGTTATTAAGAGAATGAATCAAAGAGAAGAAAGAATTAAGAATATTAGACATCAACAGTTTCAAACAAAAATATCTGATTTCAAAATTAAATATAAAGGAGAAATATATGAATAGAGCAGTAATTTATAGTCGTGTATCAACCAATGAGCAGACCATAGACAATCAACTTAAAGTGTTGAGAGAGGTCGCAGAAAGAAAAGGACTAGAAGTGGTCAACGAAATATCAGATGAAGGTATTAGTGGTGCAAAGGGAAGGGATGCAAGAAAGGGTTTTGACGAACTCATTAAAGGTGCAGTGAGAAAAGAGTTCGATGTCATCTTGGTATGGGATGTATCAAGACTTGGTCGTTCATTGAAACACTTAGTGTCATTTCTTGATGACATTCAATCTACAAACTGTGATTTATATATTCATCAGAATGGATTAGATACAACAACTCCAAGTGGAAAAATGATGTTTCAAATGATTGGTGTCTTCTCAGAATTTGAAAGGTCAATGATTAGAGAAAGAGTCATAGCAGGTCAACAAAGAGCAAAGGCAGAAGGAAAACATATTGGTCGTAAATCAAATCTGACTGAAGGTGTTATTAATGCAGTTCAACAGTTAAGAGCAAACAGTGTCCCTATTAAAAGAATTGCGAAAGACATGCATATAGGTGTTGGGACTGTTTATAAGATATTAGAAATGGATAAGGTTGCTTAAGTGTTCCAAGTGTTAACTGAAAAGTGTTCTACTCAAGACTCTGTCAAGGTGCTTGACATGACAAAAGAGGAAGAAAGAGCAATCATCGATGAAATACTTCGTATCTTTATGGAAGACGATGACTTTGATATCTCTTTGAGAGAGTTAAATAAAACTATTTCTCAGGTGGATGAAGATAAAAGACTTCTTGATAAATTATTTGTGACGTGATAACTGGGATGGTTTTTATCACTTTTTCTTTTTGAATGTCCTCAGAGAGAGTCCATCCATTTTCTTGAAAATATTCAATAAGTTTTCTGAAGATAATTGGATGAACAAAATGATGATAGTCATGATTAAAAAATATTAATCCAAATTTTATTTTGCCATCTGCGTTAAGTATTGAACGGTCATACTTTTTTTTAATAAAATCCTTCCAGTAAGGATAAACAATTTCCTGTTCAATAAATTCTTCGATTACCTCTTTCCTTATTTCGTGGAGCAGGTTTGGCATATATTTTTCAGTGTAGTATTCATTGAACTCAAATTCATATCCAGTCACTCCTCCTGCACCACGTTCATCTCCTTGTTCTATTTTGATAATACTTTTGTCAGTAATAGGATTTCTTATTTTCTCTATTGTTTTAGGAAGTTTATGTCCTAGACCTATGTCTAAATAATTGTCTTTAATTCTTTTTTCTTCTTCTTCTCTTTCTCTTGCCCTTTCTATCTCTCTTTCTTTTTCTCTTGTCCTTGCTATCTCTCTTTCCTTATCTTTTCTTTCTTTTTCTCTTGCCCTTTCTATCTCTTTTTCCTTATCTCTTTCTTCTTTTAATTCTAATAACTCCTCTAATTTAGTGGGATTGGCAAACCTCCTTAATAAAAATGTGTAAGTAAGAATGATGATTGGGGGAACCAAGAACACCAAACCGACAACAATTTCAACTCGCAGAATATTTAATACATAAAGAATAAAAGAGAAACAAAAGAAAATAATTGAGTGAATTAAACTAATAAAGAATCTCCAAGCAGGATGTCTGGCAGCAAGTTTTAAGAAGTAGATTCTAAAGTTCACTCCTTAATTTTAACCGCAAAAGATTTGAGGGGTATAAATTACCCAAAAAAAATTTTTCCTTTTGAGACTGAAAAACTCCCAATGTATTAGTCGTGTAGGACTGACCACCCCCCGAACACAATGACTGTTTTATTGCGTTCCGAGACGAGTGTAATCCCACTCCTTTAATGCATTATTAATTGTGTTCCTTATTACATCTGATTTCGAATATATTCCTTTACTCTGGCAGTAGGACTCATCTTTAATCATTTCGTTTAATTTATCCTCTTGGATTTGGTGTAAACGAACTTGTAATGGGTTATCGGTATATCTTTTCATTATTTTTAACTCCTAAAAATGTATAAATAGTAGTGTCCAATAATTTATTTGATTGATTTAATTATTTGTCTTTCCTTTGCAGATAGACCTTTCATTTCTTTATCTTTATCGTCAGAACTCTCTTCTTCATCGTCATCAGAAGGGATTTCTGCATCTAAATCTTCTTTGGACTCAATATATTCTTTTAATTTATCAATAACATATCGAGACTTTTTCATTGATAATTTATGGTCATACTCTTTCTTGAGACTATCTTCCAATAATTCAGCAATTATATTCATGCACTGGTTATAAATTCTTATTAATTTAATATTTTTTTCTTTTTCATTGTGAGGAATAGAATTTAATTCATCTATATGTCTAATTAAATCTCGAAGATAAGACTTAGTAATATTTAATTCAGAATATCTGACAGTATGTGGAATAGATATTAACTCGTCATACTCTCTGACTTTTTCATATAAGTCTTTTATAGAGGTTTTATTCATTAGAGGTGTTTATTCAGTAATTGAATCTTCTTAAGTAATAGAGATATCTCTTTCTCTATTTCATTGATTTGTTGTTTAACTGTTTTCTTCATATATGTATTTATGTTGTAGTTAATTTAGATAATAGAAACCTATTCAAGAGTATTAATTACTCTTGTCCGAGATGTTTTGAAGTGGGAGTCTATACTCAACAGGCATGACTAAAGAGTCATGTTCTCAACATCAATAAAAAGGTCTTCTGACCCTTTCTCTTTTGTTTCTGATTTTGTGATGTAATTCACCCAACCAGTTTCACTATCATCATCGTTTAAAAAAAGACCATTGCATTTAACAGCACCAAACTTCCAAAACTTATCCATAAAGTAATGATATGTCTCGGGTCTCATTTTTCCCTTTGAGATGTGTTCTAGAATCAAGTGATAATGAAACTGTGTCCCATTACCACCTTCTAGTATTGGAATGCATTTAACTTTCTTATTGAATCGTTGTGATGCATTTCCATAAACTTTCTTGTTAATGACATTGAGAAAAAGTCTCATCTTTCTTTTTGCAGATTGATGTGACTGTTCAAACTTAAATGTGAATGTCCAAGCATGAGGACGATTCCATTTAGAGTAATCTTGTTCTCTAATCATTTGTCTTAGTTCAATGAAGTTATTCCATGACCTATCATGACCAAAGTTAAATTCACTGAAGTTTAGATTTCTTTCTCTAAAACTTTCCATATATGTATTTAGTAATTCGTAGTGTTCAACGAGTGTTATTAAAGGTTCAACATCTATTGCATGTGAGAACCTAGAAACCGAGAAATGAGAGTCTTGAAACCCCCATTCCTACAGTCTTTTCATTTTCTGATTTCAGAAGACTTTCTGAACCTATGATTTTTCTAGTTCTTCAACCATTGCCATAGCATCTGTCATTCTTGATATATGAATTGCACCATATTTCATGCATAAGTTGCCGATTGGCAAATAGACTTCATTCTCATGAACATAAGGTTCAGGATTGAATTCAGGTGAAAAGTGAACATTTCCCTTATCATCTGCATAACAAAGTTCAAGGTTATCGTAATCAATAAAGTCACCAACTCTATCAGCACCTTTTTCTGATAATTCATCAGACTTAAAAGCACTTTTAAAGTTCTTAGGATAGTCATTAGGGATTGGATGTTTCATCTCTAAAGGCAAATCAATAGGGTCTTGAACAAACCCAATGATGTTAACTTTTTTTCTTTCACTCATAGTTTTACTCCTTTCGCACTGTTGTTAATCGGATATATGACTAAGTGTTGTGCTATTTCTTTTGTCATATATTTACTTATGGTTTTGTAGTGTCTAGTCATTACGCAACCCTCTTAACTAAACTTAAATTGTTCATGTCGTCATCTGTATTCACATATTGAGATTTGAAATGATGGTCTGCATATGTTCTTTCATATTTTTCTAATTTCTCAATGCAATCAAAAACTAACTCTTTGTCTTTGTTTGATATTTGCATCAACAGAGATTGCATTTCTTTCATGCAGAACTGTTTATCTTTCTTCCAAAATGACCATTGCACCTCTTCGTAATTCGAATGTTCGTGCAGATAGACATCAACATGAAACTCATTGAATGTTTTGCATTTGTTCTTTGGTGGATTTCTTTTATATCTTCTTTCAACTTTGAATCTTACAAAATCGGGGTTGATATTCTTGTTAAGTTTTAACTTCATCAAGCAACCTCCTTTAACAGTAGAGTCCCTTTTTTCATCAGAAAATCGAAATATTCTTTGTCATCAGAAAACTCATTTATATTCATAAGTTGTCTCTTTACACGGTTATCAGTTGATTCAACCATCATTTGTGCAAATTCTTCATTCACAGTTGATGTTGAGTTGATGGTGTCCACAATCTCAAGATTTGACCAATTGCTCGCATTCAAAATATAAAAGTAAGTCATCATGAAGCATTCAAGATTGTTTTTTGCCAACCTTCCTTTTCTTGTGTTCTTGAAAGACTGAATTACTCTTTTATAAACCACTGTCTTATCAGGATTTTCTTTTTGTTCTTTTTTAAAGAGTTTCTTATCAAGAAGATAATATGCATATGCTGTCACAAATGGTTGCAACGTCTTCTTGATATAGAAGTGTGGTTCATACTCTTCGAATCTCTCTATAGGACTAGTTTGAAAGAAATGGTTAAAGGTGTGACTTACTGCACCTCCTAATTTTGAACCAGTGAACTCTAAAAGAGTTTCCTTCTTGCCTGTGCTTTCCAAACAGTAAGACAAAGAGTATGTATCTGAAAGATTATATTCACCTTCATCTCCCCAAGTCATAGGTATTTCAACACTGTTATCGTTTATTATATGCATCGGAATGATGCAAGGTTTATTGACCCATTCAAGTCTATTTGTTTTTAAGTTTTTAATTATCATTTTTTTCTCCTTTATTAATTAATTCAGTCTCTATAATCGGTTATCTCGTTATCAGACTTGCTAGCAGTAAACTCTGTTTTTATGAGAGTTAGTCCTGGCAACATCTTTGGTCTTTCATCTTGAAAAAGGGGAGAGAACCAACTTGGATAAGTTAGATAACCTCTACTCCTTACTTGCAATAATTCATGGGAGTCATAAATGGTGGTGAGGTATTTCATCATTGCATTTACGACTTCATTGGGTGGATAGGCATCTCTCAATAACTTTGCATCAACAGTTGCAACTATCGGTTTCTTAACTCTTTCACCATCTCTTTTGATTTTGAAGATTCTCCAATCAAGAAAGTTAGTAGAGTAATCACCCCTCTCAATTTGTTCTTGAGAGAGGTTCACATCAGTCACATTGAAACACTGTCTCATCATGCAACTTCTCTTTCTTTAATTGCTTCTGACATTGAAATCTCTTCAACTTTCAAAACTTTCACAATCGCATGATTGAGATAGTTGTCATTCAGTCTGTTCCAAAATGCCTCATATGCATCTTCAACATCGAACTCATCGTTGCAGTGCTGAAAGAGTAGATTGTCAGTATCAACAACCTCATCTCTGACTCTTGCACTGCCATCTTCATTCTTCAGAACGACATAACCATCTCTTGTTATGTTCATTGAACTTACTTTGTAATATTTCATTTTTTTCTCCTTTATTAATTAATTCAGTCTCTATAATCGGTTATCTCGTTATCAGACTTGCTAGCAGTAAACTCGGGTCTTCATAACTCTCGTTATCAAAGTCTTCCGAATACTCTTCAATCTCTAACATTTCTTTTATTTCTTTCTCAGTCATTTGTTTCTCCTTTATCAATTAACTCAGTCTCTATAATCGGTGACTGGGTTATCAGACTTGCTAGCAGTAAACTCGGGTCTTAGAATGTGGACATGAAACGAAAACAGTTCAGACCCAATTCAGAGTGGGTCAGATATAGAGATGAAACATGGATTCCTTGTCGAAAGAGAATCTATCTCTATTGGTATAAGTTTCTAAAACATGCAGAAAAGAGTTCAGAACATAAAGTGGACTGGAAGAAATACGATGAATGGGGTGGTAAAGAAACAGTCATGAATATGAGGTTCGATGACTGGTGGGAACTTCATTGGAAAGACTGTTTTGGTATTGATAAAGAGTTAGGTCGTGCAAGGTATATGGTCACAAAAAGACATAAGGCAGATGGTGTTAGATATGCATTACTCTGTTATGAGAATCAACATCGTGGTTCTAATTGGGACATTGCAATTCATATTCAAAAAGAAGAAATGAGAAAGAGGTATTTTGTCCCTGCATTCACAAATAAAAATGTTGGATATTCTATTCAGAAGATAGATGGCAAAACTCAACACATTCCAATCAACCCATTTAATTTAGAGGAGATGAAAACTCAAACTCGTCTAGTAAAAGAGTCAGCAAGAAAGTGGGGTGAGAAAAGAGTTAGGGTCTATGACGAGGAAAGCAGAACCAACTATAAGAGGGATACGAGAGAAAGAGACATCATTCAAGATGCTGAAATCTATGAGAATCGTGAACAAAAAAGAATGATTCAAGGATATGTTTCTCGTTATCTTAAAAATGCAAATAACTATCTTGAATCAATCTCGAGAGGTAAGTTTTAAATAGAATCACTGGTCGTGATGAAGGGGTGAATGGCATAATTAAAAGATGAAGAAATTTGCACTTATATCTCTCTTCTTAATTATTGGTTGTTCTGAACAATCAGGATATGAACAAAATTTAGATTTAGTAAAAACAATTGAAGGTTCAGGCAAAACAAAAGGTTCATATTGGTTAGAGCAAAATGTTATGGGTGAATGGGCAAAAGAGGCATTGGTTTTTGGTTATGTGGATAACTATGAGGGTTGTTTAGACTTCATAGAAATCAATGAAAAGAAATATGGGGGAATTTACAGATGCGTATCAGCAGAATAAGTTTTTTTAGATATGAGTGAAGACAATAAGAAAATTACAATTGAAGTAGTAAGAGACAGTGAAGATTGGTTAGATTTTCCACCAAGAATATCTGTTAAAGAAGAAAGTGATAAAGAACCAACTATCTATGGAAAATCATCTCGTTCTACATTTGATGTTGCAGTTCTAGAACCAAAAGTATTTGAAGTTATAAACAGGTATCCAATAGATGAAGATGCGTTCACTACTCCATATAACAGAATCTATGGTGAAGGAGATATCTCATCAATAAGAAAATCAAGTGTGTTTGGTGGACTTGTTAAAAAGGGAGACACGATTGGATTTTTTGGAAGTAATGAAAGACACAACAAAGTTCAAGTTGAAATTCGTTGTGATGTTTATGAACCCACTGATGAAGAAAAACAAGAAGAGATAGAAGAAAAAGGTAAAGACTTTTCTGAACATGATTATATTGAAGTAAAAGGTTTTCCTGCAAACTATGATGAGGAAGAGAAATTTTATGTATCTATCGTTCTTAGAGAACAAGATAAGTTCAATGAACTTTTTAGAAGGGTTCGTAATGGTGAAATAACTTCACTGGGAATAGTAATCACAACTATTGAAAAACTTCCTGGCATTTATAGAGGTTTAGATGATGATTATGAATTTAACTACGACAGCAGTAAGGAGTTCTATTACTTAGATAGGGATGAATCTATCTCAAATATCACTAAAGATGAACTAAAAGAAATTCCAAATAGACTTCATTTTGATTCCTACTACTGGCAACTTAGTGGGAAATATTCTGATGCAGACTTTAGTATTCAGATAAACCCTACATGGGTCACTCCTGAAATCTTTGGTGAGGAGGATGAAGAAGAATTTGATGACATAGAGGAAGAAATTGAAGAAGAGCATGAAGATTCATTCTTTCCCAAACCCCCTACATCAGATGAACATATTGCAGAACAAACACTTGTTCTTAACAGAATATTTAAGGTTTTAACTGTCATAGCATTTGTAATAATTTTATGGGTTTTCTTAGAACAATAAGATGAGAGAATTTTTGAGAGACGCAACACTTGGAGATATTTTAGAAAATCTAAAAGATTCGTTTATAGATTCTCTTTATTGGTGGGCAGAGGGTGCAGAAAAGTTAGCAACATTTAATATTCTAAGTTTTGATATTCCCCAAACTCTAGTGACTATATTTTTTATCTATGTTGGTATTTCTACAAGAGATACTGTCAAACATAGTTGGGAAAATTTTAATCGTGAAGTAGATAATGTTGCAGATGCACTTAAATCTAAACAAGAAACAGATGACATGATTCAGTATTTCAAAAGAAGTGGTGCCTTGTTTTACGATGAAACTTACAAAGATATGTCAGATGACAAGTTGTTAAAGGTTCTTAAGAAAAGATTTAAAAGAAAGAAACCTAAAATTTATCTTTATGTTAATCAGGTCTTTTATGTGACTTCATTTTATTGGATGGCAGGACTTGTCTATATCATGACTAATTACTCTGTCTAGGAGTCTATTTCTGTCTAGTTGATATCAGTCTAGTGTTAATCAAATAATCGTTTCAGAACGACTTTAGAACCCTCTCCAGTGATTTATTACTAGTGACACACAGTGTCATATCTCTTTAAAAATCAATATTTAAAATTAATTCGTCACTTACTTTACTCTGCATGTGAAAATTTAGTATAATGGAGTGTAATGAGTGACGAATTATGAATTATTTAGATTGCTACATAAGAGTTTCGACTAAAGAACAGGCAGAGGATGGTGATTCTCTCAACAGTCAAATCAAAGTCGGCAAATCTGTCGCAAAGAAACTCAATCTCAAATTCAGATTAAGAAACGAGGGTGCTAGAAGTTCTACTATTCACTATCGTGATGTGTTTGAACAAATGAAAGATGATATTAAAGAAGGCAAAGTCACTAACATATGGGTTTTAGATAGAAGTCGTATGTTTAGAGACATGATTGACTCAATGATGTTTAGAAAAGACTATCTTGTGGCACATAAGGTCAACTTATATGAAGGAGTTTATGCAAGTAAAGTAGAGTTCAGAGATGAAAACGAGATGTTAACTTATGACATTCTTTCTCGTTTACAAGAATACGAAAACAAACTTAGAAGTGAGAGAAGTCAAAGAGGAAAGATAGACAAACTCAAATCTGCAATCAATTCTAATAAATCTGTTTATCTTGGTGGTTCATCTTTATTTGGTTATGAGAATAAGAATAAAGAGTGGACTATTAACAAGCATGAAGAGAAATGGGTTAAGTGGATTTTCAATGCATATGACAATGGTCAATCTACTGTAGAAATAAAAAACAAGTTAGATAAAGAGAATGTTCAACCAAGAAGAACAAAGAGTGGTCTTTGGAATTTAGGAACATTACAAAAGATGTTGAGAAACAAAACTTATACTGGCATTCATAAAGTTCATGTGAAGAAAGTTAACAGAGACTTCTCTTTTAAAGTTCCCAAAATTATTACAGTCACTCAATACAACAGAGTTCAGAAGTTATTAGATGCAAAACTTAAAAATGCTGACAATGGCAAAAAACATTTCTCTCTTCTAGATGGACTTCTTGTTTGTGAGTGTGGTGTCTCTTTTGGTAGCAGAATAAAACAGTATAAAGATAAGAAAGGTTTCGATGTTTCTCAAAAGAAATACTTCTGTCGTGATATTGAGTATGCATGGAAGAAGAGTGAGAAGTCAGACTGTATCAATGTGAAAGCATTAGAAATGGAATCAACAGACAAGTTTATTCTAGATAGAGTAAAAGAAGTTGTCTCTGATAGTAATCTATTGAAAGAGAACACAAAGAAGGCAGTGTTAAGTGAAAAGAAAAAGATTGAATCAGAATATGTAGCAGAGAGAGACAGCATCGAAGAAAAGATTCAAAGAATACAAAGACAAATAGACAACATCGAAAACAACATTGTTGATTTAGAAGTTGAGAAAGGCATGGGCAAGAAAGAAGAGAGAATAGTTAACAAGGTCATTTCAAGATATGAATCAGAACTAGAAAAACTTTCTTCTGAATATAAGAAGTGTGAAGAACAATTAGACAATCTTGATAGTAATTTAGTTTGGGTTGATTGGGTTTCAAAGTTCACCGATGAAATTGATGCCAATATAAGAAAGAAAGAAGACAGAAAAGATTTTCTTAATGGTGTTGTAGATAAAATCGTTGTGAATACTGTGACTGGTCTTGATAGAAATGAGAAAGAAGTTCAATCAGGTCACTCGTTTGATATTAAGTTCAAGATGAATATCGTTGATGACAAAATCATATATGAAGACGAATCAAATAAGAGTCTTGGTTATGAGTTAAAAGATGGTAAGAAAACTCTTAAAACTGGTCATATAGATTTTGTGACAGTAAAAAGAGGCACGAAGGCATCTAAAAAAAAAGCAAAGGAAGTATAATGAAATCAACGAATTATTTTCAACTTTTTACGATTTAAATGAACTTAATGGTTATTTATTGTGTCTATATGGCATTAGTTTTTAAATTAGGAGAAATTTAATGAATGAG
>JGI20157J14317_10003485_pt1 | contig 12575 bp, 19 predicted proteins | sample COG_07_FD_14317 | JGI IMG/M metagenome (IMG submission 14317)
GTAAATGCCCGAGTGGTGGAATTGGTAGACACGCAAGACTTAAAATCTTGTGACCATCTGGTCGTGCGGGTTCAAGTCCCGCCTCGGGTACTCATTAGGCCTCCTTAACAGATAAGGAGGCTTTTTTTTGTGCCAAACTTTGTGCCAAAACAATTCATTTTACATTTATTATTTACTACTCATAGCTTGCTATTTTTTGCTATGCGTTATTACGAATCAATCTACTAATCTTTGCGACTTAATAGTATAAACACAAATTATGAAAGAATCAAAACAAGAACTTTTAAGAGAAGTTTTAAAAATAGAAGTTGAGGCCGCAATTGATAATGCTTTAAATAAATTTTACTTAGAACAAATTAAAGAAGGTTACGAAAAAAGAGCTAAAAATAGAAGATATGCAAGTAGTACAAATTAACTCAATAGAGTTTGAAGATCTCTTAGATGGAGTCTACAAACTAGATAAAAGATTAGACAAAATAGACGAGAAACTTAGTGGTAGGAGCATTGAATATGTGCCATTAAATCAAGCTCTCAAGACCTTAGGGATCAGTAGGAAAACTGCTGATAACTGGCACAAACAAAAGATACTATCTAAGAAATACATAGGAGCAAAAGTCTTTTATTCTACTAATGATATTAAACAAATTATGGAATCATGATCGTAAAAATAGACTTTGAATTTAAAAATGGTGAATCTCTAATAATTCCAATAGAGTTTAATCCTCGAGTATTTACTTACTTTCCATTTGATGTTGATTGGTGGAATTACTCTAAAATAAGATCTGAATCAAACATTGAATTGTTAGGTGCTTATTGTGAGTCTTTAATCATGTATGGAAAACTGGAAGGGAAACTTAACTATGAAATGTTAGCTAACAACCCTTATATAGGAGAACATGCATTAGATAGGCTTATAGATTTAGAGTTACTTCAAAGTAACCCTGAAACACAAGATGTATTTCACCCAAAAGCTGAGGAAGTAATTTACAAAGCATGTAAGAAATCTTTACAAAACAAGATCAATGTTAAAAAGATAAAGACTCCAGCAGAGTATTTAAAAGAGTATGGAAATAAAGCTGAAATGAGCAAATATTTATCTGAAAGTAAAGAACAAATTATGGGTGGAACACTAGCCAAACTCAACAATTATTCAACATCAGTAAACGCCCGTTAAACGCCCGTTAACGCTGTATATGTATATGTAGTATTTAGTATGTAATGTTTTATGTTAAATGTAATGTATCTGTAATGTACTTGTTAATGTGAAAGAAGTAACAATTAATAAATAACTAATAATTAAAAGAAATATGAAAATGAGAAAAAATTTATACCACTTCGTAGGTCTGGATTAGTAGTTCCTTTTTTGATTAATCAATCTTTTTCAATCTTGGTTAATCAAGTTTTATCAAGATTAATTAATGTTTATTAATTATTTACATGAAAGAATAACATAAAAAAAAACATAATATGCCATTTGAAAAAGGAAATAAACTAGGTGGAAGGCCTAAAGGATCTAAGAACAAAGCTACAGACGTAGACAAACAGAAGATTCAAGAAATATTTTACAATGTTGAGGAAATGAAAAGAGACTTTGAAACATTAGATGCTTATAAAAAGTTTGATGTTAGAATGAAAGCAATGAACCATTTTTATTCTAAGCCATCAACAGAGATTCAAATAGAATCAAAACCTTGGGCAGATTTAAAGTTTATTACAGAAGATGGAGAGGATCTGCCAGAAGAGGAAAAGAAAAGAATATATTTTGAAGCTGGAGGAGATGGCACTAATCCAGTAGCCTTACCCTTATTCATAGACTAATGAATGTTCACGAGTTCGGCATGGCTATAAGAGAGAATAAACACCTCTATACAAAACAAGAGTATGAGGATCTCTGCAATCAATGGGAAAAAGAATATTACGAGTATTTACTTAAAAACTACCATAAAGAATAAACAAATGAAATACCCTAAACTAACAGACGAAGAATTTTACCATTTCCAAGATATACTAAGAGAAAATTTAGATCTATATTCTAATGAAAAATATCTAATTGAATATTGGAAAAGTGAGTGGAATCGTAGAGTAATGGAAAGAGCTAAAATTCATTGATTTACAGCCCTTATTGACTTAGTTAAGAAAGCAAAGGGAGGGTTGTAGTTAATAGATTACTTCTCTTCCTATTTTTTATATTTCTTTTCAAGACTTAATCTTGTATGAGTTACAGCTATCATATAATCATCTGCTAACTTCTTTGGTATATCTCCATTTTCTAAATCTCTATGAATCCAAGATTCTAAAACCTCTAAATTGTGAATAGACTTTTTTACACTTTTAGTATAAAAAATATTGTCTTTGTTTACCGAACAAGAAGATAATAGTAATAAGAAGATGATTTTTTTCATAGTTACGATTATTAAATTATCAAACTTAATGTTAAAGAAAGAAGAAAAAGAATAACCACTAAACATCCACCTTGATTTCTTGAATTTTTTTCTCTTTCCATTTTCTTATAATCTATTATAGCTCTATCAGCAGGTGATATGTTATTTTTCGAGTCTTGAACTCTTTGAGAAAGAGATTCATTTAATCTTTTTTTATTTTCTTCAATTTTTTTTTCAATATCAAAGTTCCAACTTCTATAAGCTTTTACTTTATCATAATCTTCCCATTCTTTAATTGGTTCTTTTACTTCATTAATTGATTCATTATCAGTTTTTATTTCCTCAATCCAAATTTTACTATAATCGGAAGACAATTCATAATGTGAAAACCATAAATATTTATCGTCTGGTTTGTCAACTGTAAGTTCATATTCAAAACAATCTATTTTTTCACATAAATCCTGAACTGCATAATGTCCACCAACCTCAATCCAATCCTCAAAATCCTCAAAACTCTTTGATTCATCTAAAGATAAATACTCTTTAATTCTAATTTGAATCATTAATATAAATACAGATGATTTATATTCTCTTTTATGGACAGTAGTTAATGATGAATCTTCAAATACTTCTTGCGTTGGGTCAAAAACAGATTCGTGGTCATTTCCTAATTCACCCCATCCTGATTCATTGTACTTTTCTTCAAACTTAGAAACAACCTCACCATTATTATTAGATTCATCTCCTTTCAATTGATAATAACAATTTTTCCAATCTTCTGTTAGTTCGTGATGAACAATACATTCAGAAGTTTCTTTTATTTTTAAAATATCTTGAAGTTTCATTTTGAAAGTATTATACCATCAAGGTAATAAAAAGTTGACTTAGTTAAGAAAGCAAAGGGAGGTTAGGGGCTGAGTATATTAGCAATTATTCCCATTAATATGAAAAATATAATTGCTCCCCATATAAAATATCTTCTTGCCTCAAAAATTGAAATATTAAATGTTTTAGCAATAAATCTTAATCCAGGGTCTTTTTTATACTTTTCTTCTTCTTCTTTTAATTTTTGATCTTGTTCTAAATTAAACCTTTCAATAAATCTTTTATCACTTTCTTTTTTATCATTAAGTTGATTAATAGATTCTTTCATTTGCTCTGCAGCTACTTGAACTTTTGCAAATGTTTTCTTGTTTTTTATTTGTAGCTTAATTTTAGCCCTTGCAAGTTCTTCTTTTGCAATCTCTTCTTCTTGAGCATTATTTACAACAATACCTTCTATTTCTTTAGGATATTCTGACATTTTGTAAGTTTTAAACCATTAAAGTAAGAAAAAGTTGAATTAATTGTCTTTAACACATCTAACAGGGTGTATTTTTGTCATCTTGAAATGACCTTCTGTAGATTCTTGTTCTATTTTAATGTATGGAATTGCTTCTCCATCTTTGTTTGTTTTACCACCATAAGTTCTAATTTTAAAATAAAGGTCATTATCCACACTATTCTTCATATAACATTTTGGGTTTAACCAAAATATTGCTTCTCTTCCAAATTTTTCTACCACAAATTCTTTTCCCTTAAAAAAAGCATCTTGTGCATACCCAGCTCCTGTTGGAAAAGCATTAAAACTTATTTTTTTCGGACCTTTAATCTTATTAGAATTACTTTCTGAAATTTCATCATAAAAGTACCAACCTTTTTTACTCAATAACTCTAACGGTCTTTCCTCCAGACCAAGATAACCTTTACCAATATCAAAAAAATCTCTCAATTCATAATAATCTTGATATGTCGGTAAGTGCCAACCAACTGGACATACATTTTTAGATTGCTCATAAGTATAAAAATATCCATATTTTGGAATTTTATAAGGATTGCCAATTTCTTTATAAAACCTGTAAGATTTATATTTAGTTACAAATTCTTCCATTTTGTAGGCTTTAAACCTTAAATTTTCTGCCATCCACGTTAAACCCCCAAGGTCTACTGTCTTATATTTATTTCCATCTCTATTGTCAATTAATATGTTTTTTTCTTTTTTGTAAGTTGGCTTTTTAGGACTAAAATCAAATACTGTAATGTTTTTATCATTGATTATTAACCCATCAAATTTATTTATAGCAGATTTGCCAAATAATAAAGAGCCACCATTTGGGATTATAAAGGCTATAACATTTTTCAACTGAATTTTTCCTACTTCAATTTCTTTTAATAAAACCTTTCTATAAATATTTGTATCACCATTTGGAAGAATTGCAGAACCCTCACCAAAATAATCTTCTTCTTTTATAAATTTATCTTTTTTTAGTACTTCTTCTAATTCTTCAGAAATTGTAGTAAGTTCTGCACCAGTGTCAAATTTAAAATCTAATTTGCGATTATTTATTTTACATTCTATTTTCTTATCTCTTTTAAAATTTATTGTTGTATAAGAGTATTGTGCATTGCTTTGAATTACACTAAGTATTGATATGATAATTAGAAAAAGTCTATTCATAAAATTTATTCATCCATTATACATCTTACAGCCATTCCCCAATTATATTCGTCAGTATCGTTACAATTAAATAAATCGTATAATCTATTAGTTACAGCAAAAGCAGTATACCTACCATTCGTCCAGGCGTAAAATGTACTGAACCCACCAGTATCATTAAAAAAATCATTAAAATCCAACCTTCCACTTGGTACAAGGTTTAAACCTGCATTATAATCTCTATCAGTAATTTCTTCTTTTTTAGTAGAATAATTATCCCAATCAGTAGAACCATCAGGCTTTCGAATATAATCTCTATAATACCAGTTGTAGTCTTCATTTTTGAAGGTTCTAAAATACTTTGTCAAATTCTCATAATATTCATCATATTCTTTGGATAATGGAATTAATTTATCAGGCTTCTTAGGTTCATTATCCAAAAAAGTTTTTTTTAATTCATTTGTTGTTGGAAGATGCCAACCTGTAGGACAAACATACTTAGCAACATTATATGAATATAAATATCCATACTTTGATTTATTTGATATATCATTTTCATAAACCCAAATTCCTGGCTCATTAACATTACCATAAGATAAGTTTTCAGCCATCCATATTACACCATTAATATTAACCGTTTTATAAACGGTCATATCTCGAAAATCAATCATCGATGAAATACTGTCGCTGTAAAAAGATTCAAGACCTCTATTTTTCTTACGTTTTTCTATTGTTTCATTGATTAATTTAAATTCTCTGTAATAGGTGCCATTTTTTTTTATCTCTATTTCTTTTGTTGAACCTTTATATTTTCTCAAATCTTTGTTTGCTAAATAAGACATATCATAATAATCTCCATTTGAATATGAAAGTTGCAATCTGTTTAATATATTATTACCAAGTAAGTAGGGTGCGTTTTTGTAGAAATGAATGTATCCTGGAAAGGATTTTCCAGCAAAACTTATTGACTTAATATAAACTTTATATGCAATTATTTGAGTATTATCAGCTTGACGAAAAATTTTTGGTTCCTTGCTAATACTATTTTTTTTAATTATTCCATTATTTATTAATTCATTGATTTTTTTTTGGGGCATAAATGTCATTTCTGCTCCAGTATCAATGATAAATTTGTTAGAGTCACCATTAATAATGACAAGAGCTTGTCCATCAATTTCATTTATTCTAATTTGCCCAAAGCATATTACTGGAAACATAAATAAGAACAATATCTTCTTCATTTCATAAGTTTTAAACCATTAAAGTAAGAAAAAGTTGACTTAGTTAAGAATTACTCAAAGTTGTAAGTTTTTGTTTTTTCATCGTAACTCTTGAAGCTTTTATCAAATTTAAGTTTTGAAAAACTTGCCAAATCTATAATAAAACCAAGACCAGATAGAGCTGCTCCTCCAATTGTGAAGACTGCAGGGTTTGAATTAGATGTTGAATTATTTAAAGCTGATATTGAACCAAAAGTCGCTACTGTTGCTCCAAATATTGACATCCACCTTGCAGTAAGTTGTAATTTTCTGAACTTCCCAAGTTTATATTGAGTGTAATCAATCTTATCCTCTGAGAGATTAAAATTACTTTCAGTATTCAATAAGTATTTTTTAAATTGATTTGATGTTTCAATATTAATTTCATTCCTTTTTACTGGAAACAATCCATTTTCTTGTCTTTTAGATTTGTAGGCTGTAGTTTTTCCATTTTCATTTCTAAAAATAATATTATCATCTTCTGAGCTTGAAGGTTTAAATAATATTTCATTCTTGCTTATACTATATATTTTCCCTTTTGAAATCCAATTAATATTGTTTTTTAACGAAATACTTTCATTTTGAGCAAATGAAATTATTGATAGAGTAATTGAAAATATTAATACTATAAGTTTCTTCATTTTGTAAGTTTTAAACCATTAAAGTAAGAAAAAGTTGACTTAGTTAAGAAAGCAAAGGGAGGATTTTCAATATTAATAAAAAGCTAAAATTCATTGATTTTAACTACTTTTTGGCACATTTATTGGCACAATTCACACCCTTAACAGAGTGTTAAACTACCCCATCTTAGAGTATTTGACTAATTATTTCTATTTTAACGAATAGGTTAATTCACCTAATTTGAATTACTATACTTGTTTTGAAATCTACTTTTTATTATTTTAAGGGTTTAAAACTTACAAACTATGCTTGATAATAATATTGAAAAATAAATTTAAATGGATTACTTAAGCAAAAACGAAACCGCTAAAATTTTAAATACATCTTTAGATAAATTAAAAGATGATTATTTAAGTACAGGGCTTTTGAAACCAATGAAAATTAATGGGAAAATTGTATTTGAAAAAAAACATGTCCAAAAAGCCAATATTAGAGCCGCAGGTGTCAAGTTAACGAGTTCTGGAAAATCACTTAATCTGATTGCTATCTTTTTATTACTTAGTGTTCTAAGTAATTTAATTATAATGTTTGTAGTAGAAGTAGATAGTCCTAAGGATATTGAGTTTCAAAGAAATATAGTTATTGCAATTAGTTCAATTTTTGGTGTGATAATATTTTTGTGTTTCATAAATATTAGTGCATGTCTTAGAAAATCTGGAGAGTTTTTAAATAGGTAGCTAAAAGACAAGACTACAAAAATGGAATAATCTATATACAGCTATTGGAAGATATCAAACTTATAAATGAAATAAATAATTTTATCAAATTATTTGACAAATCTCTTGTTGATAAGGTGTTTTCTTCTCAAAAAGCTAAAGAAGATTTATTTAAATAAATAACCCTCCTTTGCTTTCTTAACTAAGTCAACTTTTTATTACTTTTATATTAAAACTTACATTATGGATTATAAGAAAGTCATTAAGTTTTATTTTAACAGAAAAAGCCCACTTCCTGAAGACCAAATGGAGAAAAAGAGGATGCCTCATCAAACTCAATATTTCGAAACATTTAGTAAATCTGAGAAGAGATTTTTTTGGTTTTTCGCTTTCGCTTTTATTGGTTCGTTAATGTTATTACTTGAACTTATTCTTAGAATTATATAGCAATGAGTGAGATTAAAAACTAACCTCCCTTTGCTTTCTTAACTAAGTCAACTTTTTATTACTTTAATGGATTAAAACTTATGAAATGAAGAAAATACTATATATAGGAATAATATTAATGCTTGCTTCTTGTGGTGCAGATGCAACAGAAAGTGCCACATCAAATCAATCAGATGTTGCAGCTGAAGGAGAAAGTACCACATCAACCATTAAAATTGGCAATATAGAAGTAATGACCGAAGATTTAACGACCGAAGATTTAGGTGGACCGGATGTAGGTGAAATGAATTGGAATGAAGCTAAAGAGGCTTGTGCTAAAGTAGGAGATGGATGGAGATTACCAACAAAAGATGAATTGAACATATTATATGAAAATATGGATAAAATTGGCGGTTTTACTGATGAAGTATATTGGAGTTCTACAGAGGGAGATTTTTATAATAGAGCGTGTACTCAGAGTTTCTACCATGGTTACCAGTCCTCACAAGAAATGCACTTATACTGCTCTGTTCGCGCTGTTCGGTCTTTATAACCTCCCATTGCTTTCTTAACTAAGCCAACTTTTTCTTACTTTAATGGTTTAAAACTTATGAAATGATGAGGTTGTTTTTTGTAACTTTTGTTTTAGCATTCTCTTGTTCAACTTTAAAATCAGAATTATCAATTCCACCAAATGAAACTTTTATTCTTGGTGAAGAAAATAGAAAAAACTATTCAGCTGAGCTTATAATCAAATCAAACTTAGCAATCAAACTTAAAAAAGAAAATAAAAATACTGGTGAACTTATTCAAGAATCGCAATTAGCTTCAAAAGATGAAATAAGAATTTTAGTTAATAATTTTGAAATAGTAAAACTTATTAATGAAAATAATAAACTTGTAAAAATTGGAGTAAAACTGAATAGAGGTGTTGAGGGAATGAGACCATAGGTATTCTAATTAAATCTCCATCCATTTCTATCATATAGTATTTATGAATTAAATTATCTAAAGTGTCTTTAGGGATTAGATTAGATGCTCTATCATAGCTGAATTAATGAATACATCAAATTATGAAGTAAAATATAATCATCATTTCTCTTAAAATTGTATATTAGTCAATACTTAGTTCGTAACATAAGAAGATAATTTTGCCCCATTATATGTTAAATTATCTTAGCTAAAAAATATATTTCCTAGTTACGAGCTATGAACAATTATTAAATTAACTTTTAAAATTTAAAACAAAATGAAAAAAATATATACGATAACGTCATTGTTTTTTATGACAATTTTATTTTCAAATAATATTCTTTCTCAAATTTCCGGAAGTTTATATTATGGCGCTCCTAATATACTCCCTGCTGGAGCTATTCTTACAGATGATTACGTAGGAGAGGTTTATGCAACACAAGATGATATAGCTTGGAGCAATTTGGGTCCGCTTGGTCTTCATGTTGCCTATAGAACTGAAGGTGCAGTAAGTTTTGGATTAGACCTTAACTACTCTACAACGTCAGCTACCTTTAATTATAATGCATGGTCAGATGCATCTTTTGACACATATGACAATGTAATGGATGCTAAAAGAAATATCTTTAGAGCAATGGTTAGAGTTGATGGGAATTGGGGAAGTAGCGACGTATTTGTCCCGTTTACAGGGCTAGGTATAGGTTTCAGGTCAGCTTCTAATAATTTCACAAGCACTAGAGACGGTTTTGAACAAACTGAAGATACTACCAATCCGCTAGCTTTTAGGCTTCATGCTGGAGCTAATATTTTCTTCATTGATAACCTTGGTCTTCTTGTTGAGGGTGGTTTTGGTGGTGGTGGATTAGTAAGATTCGGTCTCACTTATAAGATGTAAACAATACAAAATAATTTATTAAAAGGAACTATGCATGTAGTTCCTTTTTTTATTAATTATTATGTTATAAAACAGAATCATTCAATAAATCTCAAAATAAGTGGAATGAGTTAAATGAACATCATATTAAAGACCATTACGTACCGCACTTCTCTTAACTAAGTCAACTTTTTCTTACCTTAATGGTTTAAAACTTAAACTATGAAAGAAAATGTTTCAGAAAATAAAAATAACGATTTGCCAAAATCTGATTTAAAAGATAAACCGAATTCTTTGCCTACAGAATATATTATTGGCACATTATTTATCGCTATAATTTATGTATTAGTTACTTCTTCTCCATATGATATAGCTACATTTATTGCGATATTATTAGGTTCTCTAATTCCCCCAGCTATAATAGCTGGAATTGTTACTATGATAAATAAGGGTAATTATGTAAAAAATTTATTTTGGACTTCTTTAGTAGTTATGACTTTAAGTGCATTTGGTCAACTTTCTATGTGAAAATTTAAGCTCTATTATTTATCAACTAAATTAAATTTTATATTTATAAAAAATTAAATGAATTTATAACTCTCCACTATTAAATTTAATCTCAAATAAAAATTCTCCCACTGGGTTTCTGTAAGAATAAACTATATTTATTTTTTTCTCTCTGAAAATTTCATAATTAGGGTTTGTCCTATATGAATTTTTTATTTTTTCTGTTTGTAAATTTATTTCTTCAATAGTTGGTTTATTTGGAATTTCCAATCTATAGCACAATGTTTTATTCCCTATTGAAACTGTCGTGATTATTTTTGTATTCTCATCTAATTGCATTGGACATAATTTATTATATTCCTCTGCTACATTTTTTAACATAATATCAATATCTTTAATTTGTACCTCTTTGATGCCTTTGTTAGTACAACTGATAATTAAAAATGTGGAAAAAAAAATTAATACAAATAATGACTTTTTCATATTTAAAAAATGGATGTAAAAAGATTAATCTTAGGGTAATAAATTTCAAATTACAACTTTATTTGGAATCTCGTAGTTTGAGATAATTACAATATCATTTTCTAACCTCCCTTTGCTTTCTTAACTAAGTCAACTTTTTCTTCTGTTTTTGTACTGTATTTGTGCTGTATTCTCACTGTTCTTTCACTGTATTTATCAATTTTGAAAAAGATTGATTAATCAAAGTTCTCGCTGTTAATTTTAATTTATACCTCTATTCAAGATAATTCTGTCTTTTTCGAAGTCAATATATATATTACCTAACCCTTTTATTGCATTAAGTCCAAGCAGGTTAATTCCTTTCAACATACATTCTTCACAAATACTTGCCTCAACATTCTTAATAACAACTGAACCAATAGTAAGTTCTTTAATGTTTATTACAAGTTTTGAATTAATATTACCAGACGCATCTAAAAAATTCTTATCTCCAACAATATCTGATTCTTTGATTGTTCCATTTTCAACTAAAGCACCCAAATATGAAGCTGATAAACTAATTATTTCTGCACCAGTATCAAAAATCATATTATTAACAGGGATTCCATTTAACTTAACATCAATCAAATAAGACCCACCGTCTTTAGTTAACTTAATAATATCTATAGAGTCAATAGTACTACCAGTTAAAAACCTACCGTTTTCCCAAAATCCAACATCCTTACTTTTCGTTGGATAAAACATAGTTCCCTTTCCGTTTGGTGAATTATTCTTTACTTCTCCTTCATATTTATCTCCGTTATCAAACTCTAAAACACCAGGGCTCTGTAATTTATTTTCAACAAAATTTCCTACTAAAGTAACAGCTGCTTCCTTATAATACTTTCTACCTGAAAACAAACTTCCATTTTTGAACCCACCATCAAATTTATTCCCATTATTAAACGTAAGTATACCTTCACCTTCATATTTGCCGTTAATAAAGTTTCCTTCATAGCTTTTAGAGCCCTTGATATAATATATAATCTTGCCAACTTCATCGTTGTCTTCATTCTCAAAAGAATATATCATTTTTCCAATTCCAGTAATCTTACCATTTTTAAAATCTCCATCATATGTGTACCCTGACTTATCTTTCCAATATCCTTTTCCATTTTCACAATCTCCTGAAATACAAGTTCCTTGGGATAAAATAGTAAAAGGGAAAAAAACTGCTATAATTATGTATTTAATTACTTTCATTATTTATATTTTATCAAATATAATTAATTCGATGATATTAGTTTTAGTGCTATTTTTAATAAAGACTAATTAATTAAAGTTTGAATAATTATTGTTTATTCAAGTCTTAGATAATAGTTTAATACTCTTAGTGTAATAATGAATTACTATTAGTTATCTCTGTTGGGTTATGGTCTATCACATAATTGTCTAAACCCTCAGCTTCAAGTGTAGATTTTAAGTTATAGAGTTGGTAAAGGTCTTTGTAAAAGAGTTCGAGAACTGAGTCGTCGTGTGTACTTAATTAGCCTCCTTAACAGATAAGGGGGCTTTTTTTTTGGTCCAACATTTGAGGCTCCTTCCATTAATATCGCTGTTAATCTTAAAAAGATAATTAAAATTTTATCAAATAGTTCTGTAGATATCTTCACAAAAGTTCATAGATTACATTTGAGAACATTAATAGACAATGCTCTAAAAGAAATAAAAGGCTAAATAATTGAGGAACAATTCTTTCTTTTACGTATGAAGAACATTAAAGAATTAATATGTGATGAAATAATTTTTATTCAAAAAAAGAAGATTAAATCTTTAGAATTTTTAATTAATTCTACCAAAGAATCTAGAGATACTGCAAATAAAAGCTCAGCTGGAGACAAA
>JGI20157J14317_10003518_pt1 | contig 12508 bp, 8 predicted proteins | sample COG_07_FD_14317 | JGI IMG/M metagenome (IMG submission 14317)
ACTGCCTAATCAAATAAAAAGCATCAGGCAGAACCTGAAGATGGACCCGACTGCTCTGTTTGCCGCCCAGTATGCAGAGGCGATCAAATTAAGAAAGGGAGTTGATCCAATTATCAAAAACTATGAGCAGTTGGAAAGTGCTTACCGGGCGGGTGATGCCAAGACTTTCAATGAGGCGGTCCAAAATATCCGTGAGGAAATAAACCAAAGAGCAGGAGCAGAAATTTCCACGATTGCATTTGAAAAGACCTACAATGGATATGAACCGTTTTACCGGAGTTCTATTGGGTATTTATGGATTTTTCTGATCGCCTGTGCATCCTGGTTGATCTCGGTTTACCTAAAGCCTGGAGATGGGCAAAGCGGTGCTGCCAAGACCTTATTGAATTGTGCATACCTGCTCACTGGCCTGGTGTTAATTGCCCATACCTTTGGCCTAGCAGGCAGAATGTATATCGAGGGGAGACCGCCAGTGACTAACCTCTATTCATCAGCTCTGTTTATTAGTTGGGGAGCGGTGGTGTTATGTTTTTTGACCGAGAAATTTCTAAGGCTTGGAATTGCATCGGCCATGGGATCGCTGATCGGGTTTGGCGGATTGGTGGTCGCACATAACCTAAGCATTGATTCTTCGCTCAATCCATCCGGAGATACCATGGAAATGATGAGGGCAGTGCTCGATTCCAACTTCTGGCTCGCCACCCATGTGGTTACCATAACCATTGGATATTCCACCACTTTTCTCGCTGGATTCCTGGGAATTGCCTATGTATTTTCCATGCTTTTCAGAAAGCTTACCCGATCGAAGAAAAAGGGTAAGGATATAGACCGTACCCTAGTGTCGATGATTTTTGGGATCACCTGTTTCTCCCTATTTTTTAGCCTTGTAGGTACCGTACTTGGAGGAATCTGGGCGGATCAATCGTGGGGAAGATTCTGGGGCTGGGATGCCAAGGAAAATGGGGCGTTGTTAATTGTGATTTGGAATGCAATCATTCTGCATGCCAGGTGGGCGGGCATTGCCAAGGTTCGTGGCCTTTCTGCACTGGCGATTTTTGGAAATGTGGTAACCGCATGGTCTTATTTTGGGACTAATATGTTGGGTGTGGGCCTGCACTCCTATGGATTTATGGATAAAGCATTTGTACCTCTAATGGCCTTTATTGGTTCGCAAGTGGCGATTATCGGACTTGCTTACCTACCCGCTTTTTTCTCGTTGTTTTTAAAAAACAACCCAAAGACAGTTTAAGGAGCGATTACCCAATTGCTCGCAGTGCTAAAAAATTAATTTTCAACTCCTAATTGCTTTGCTTTTTTCCGGGCCCTTCGCCACTGGCTTTCCCAAATCGAGTATAAATCATCGCACTTTTCGAGGTAGGTATTCTTTTGTTGATTTGTTAAATTGCCTGCTTCATGGGCAGAACGGATTATTTCCCTGAGAGATAAGTCATTACGGGGGTGTATAACATGGGGTGGTTGTTTTCCCCGAATCATTAGGTATTTCTTTTTTTCAAAATTTTCCAGCAGTTCCTGGTTGGCAAGTTCGAGATACTGTTCGATACGGGAACCAAAGTCCTGATCGTAGGTACGAAATTCTTCAAAGCGGTCACGAGGGTTAGAAAGATCACCCGATGGGATAAATTTACAAGCTCCCCAAAAAAGAGTGATTAAAAAAAGTAGATAACTAACAATGGATTTACGCACAGTAAAATACTTGAATGACACAGGAAAGGGAGCGACCTTGCTCGCTCCAAGGTTCAATTTTTTTGGGCTCGGCGGGGCGTACGGTCAATTGACGACCGCACGGTTTTAAAAACTTCATCAATAGAATTTCCAAAGCAACAGGGAAAGGGAACTGGCTGATCGGCTAGGCCACGTTCCTTCCGTGCCAGTTCCTTAAATTCAACAGCCAAGAGTTTTTTTCCGGTAAATTCAACGATTTTAAAATCCTGAATTTCATGGTGGGCAAAGAATTGATTGCGAAACCAACCCCGCAAGGAGTACCCATCCCGGTCGATTCGTAAACGGGACCATTCAAATATTTGATCAAGTAAGCTAAGTAGACTTACCAAAGCCATAAAGATTGTACCCGCCCAACTAAACAAGGCACCAAAATATCCGACAAAGGAAAAAAAGATCGCGAGAACAAAAAGAAATAGCGTGAAACATGCCTGCCTCCACCAAACAGGTTTAATAACAATGACCTTGTCCGAAGAAAGTTTTTTCAAACTATCATTCCCCCGGAACGATCATACGAACGGATGATCAAAGTGGACGGAGCGTAGGAAAGAGAATGGTATCCCGAATATTGGCCGCCTTGGTCAGGAAAATGACCAGACGATCAATCCCCATACCCATACCACCAGCCGGGGGCATTCCGTGTTCCAATGCGAGTAAGAAATCGTCGTCCAATTCCTGAGTCTCTTCCCCAACCTGTTTAAGAAAAGCCTCCCTCTGCAAACCAGGATCATTTTGCTCGGAATAAGCAGGGGCAATCTCCTGCCCGTTTATACAAAGTTCAAACACATCAATGGTCGAGGGATCGGACTGAGTAATCTTGGCAAGCGGGCAAAGTTCCCTGGGAATGTGGGTGACAAAAGTGGGTTGAATTAAGGTGTGTTCGATTATTTTTTCGAACACATCATTGGTCACCTCAAAATCTTCCAACTCGGGATCCACTTCGATTCCAAGTTGCTTGGTTTTTTGGAGCTTTTCAGATTTAGGAAGTTCAAACCAATCCTCCTGGCCTACCGCATCAATAATTAAATCTTTATACTTCGCTTCGCGCCATTCTCCCGAAAGATCGATCACCTCGCCATCTGGGCGTTCCATCTGTAAGTTACCCAATGCCCGTTGGGCGACTTGTTGGACGAGGGAACGAGTAAGCTCCATCATGCCCCGGAAATCCGAGTAAGCCTGATAGGCCTCAAGCATGGTGAACTCGGGATTGTGCCGACGGGAAAGTCCCTCATTACGAAAAACCCGGCCAACTTCAAACACACGATCAAATCCTCCCACTAACATACGTTTGAGATGGAGCTCCAAAGCAATTCGCATATTAAAATCACAATCAAGGGCATTGAAATGGGTGCGAAAGGGACGGGCCGCAGCACCACCGGAAACTGACTGTAACATCGGAGTTTCGACCTCAATAAAATCCCGAGACCACATAAACTCGCGAATTTCGCGAATAATCCGACTTCGAGTTTGGAAGCGTTGGCGTGACTCATCGTTAACCACGAGATCGAGGTAACGTTGGCGGTATATCTGATCGTTATCACTTAGTCCATGCCACTTTTCAGGCAATGGACGGAGGGCCTTGGTTACCAAACGGTATTCCTTTGCCCGAACCGTGACTTCTCCTGTTTTGGTACGGAAGAGTGGGCCACGTACGCCAATAAAATCTCCTAGATCCAATTTTTTGAAAGTGGCGTACTCATCGTCCCCAATTTCATCCCGGCGGACATATGCCTGTATTTTACCCTCGCGATCGAGCAGTTTTAAAAAGGCCGCCTTACCCATTAGGCGAAAGGCAACAATTCTACCAGCCACTGAGACTTCAGGTCCTAACTCCTCTTCCTCACCAAGCATTCCAACCGCCTGTTGGGAAACATGAGTTTGTTCCCAGTTTGCTTGAAAGGGATCTTTTCCGGATTCGCGCAAAACATCCAATTTTGCTTGGCGTACCGCCACTTGATCGCTTCCGTCCAATACCTCTTGGCCGGTAGGGTTTTTCTTTACCTGGTCGCTCATTTCAAAGTGCTAGATTATGACGGCCACTCGCTGAAGTGACAATGGAAATTCCCTAAAGGTGGAAAAGGGTAATTAATCAGGTGGGAACTTTTGCTAAAACCGGACGAAATCCAAGGTTACGAAAACGGTGGTTCAGGGAATTTGTCGATCGCGAGGCAGACTCACATTCGGAGGCCGGTTTCATATACGCACCACCCCGGCTTATTCGAAATTCATCCTGTTCGGAATCGTTGAGCAATGTATTAACGAAAGAATTCCCCACCCATTCCCTGACATTGCCATAAACATCGAAGAGCCCCCATGGATTTGGCTTTTTTAAACCGACTGGATGCAACCTCTTTTGACTATTCCCACGAAACCATCCGTGATCCTGCAGTTTAATCGACTCCGCCCCAAAGTAATAATCTGTAAGCGTGCCAGCCCGGCATGCATATTCCCACTCCACCTCCGTGGGCAGCCTAAACTCATAATTCTGGGGAAGTTTTCCTTCGCCCTTGCTCAAAATAGTTAATGCCTTGCAAAAAGAAACAGCATCGAGCCAGGAGACATTATTTACCGGCAGGTTGTTTAAGTCCCCGCTAATTGAAGGATCATAATAACTTGGATTACTTCCCATGACCCTTGTAAAGCCCTTGGGTAACAAGATACCTCGCCATCCAAAATCCATTTTTTACCCGAACGGTTTTACTTTCGTCGGAATAGGGAACCTTGAGGGAAATCTCCCCTCCTGGAATCCAGGAAAAATCTCCTGCACTTGCATCCTTGTACAAATCGCCTGGGCTATGGGATGACTCTTTCTCAACATCAACCTCTACCTTTACCGCGAATGGATGCCTGGTCGAACCAGCACTCTTGGATGGTTGTGCTTCAGGTTCTTGAATATTATTAGGTAAAACCTTTTTCTTTTCTACTAACTTTGAGGGTCTGGCTTTTTCAATTCTTGAAATGTGCGAGCGCGAAAGTTGGCGTTCTCTGGATTTTTCCCAAAAATCCCAAAGTATTTTCCCGTGATCCACCACTTCTTCTCCATTATCAACCAATTCAGATTGAAAAGAAACGGGAGCATCCATTTTTTCAAAAATGGTTTCCAAAGCTCTATCTTTCCAATTGGCATCCTGAAGAAAAACCGATTGAAACTGTTGAAGGCATAAAGCAAGCCCAGCCGGCAAAGTGGTTTCTTCGACATAAACAGTAAGAATTTCCTTATTTTCACTAAGGGCAAAACCAACTTCGCTTTTGACATAACGGGAATCAACCGATCTTGGAGAAATAAAAACCAAAAACAAAGAGGATGCCTTGATGGCATGGGCAATTTCCTCCACCCATTCGCCCGCTGGTTTGATTCCTTCATCGTACCAGATNTTAGCCCCTCTTTCGTTAAGTTTTCGCATAGCGTTAAAGACCATGACCTTGTCGGCATGGGCATAACTGACGAAAGTGTATGGTCCTTCCCCCGAGTAGGCGTCAAAGGGGGGAGAAATCCCAATTGCTTGTGAGGATGAGTGCATAAGGGGATCCGCTAGTACCCTTTTCGTTGCAGGATATAGACAGGATAGGCACCAAAATCTTTGGCTAACTCAAGATTCCCCGCATATTCAAAATCAAAATCTCCGTAACGATAGGAAACAAGAGCAGCCACAGTTTCCGATACAAAGACTGAGCCTGGAAGAACAATCGGTTCAATTCGGGCAGCCTGATTAACATGACGTCCAAAGAAATTTCTCTTTTTTAAAAGAGGATCAAACTCTTCGTAAACCGGACCGGCATGCATCGATATACGTACATCCAAATTCCCACTTCCTGAAAGTTCTGGCCAATTTCCATTTCCAAAAAAATCACTCATATTCATCGCCAGCTTTAATGCGTCATTCAAATCATCAAAGACGGCAAAAAAACTATCACCCCAACTATTTACAAACTCGGGCTTACAGTTTAATTCCTTGATCATATTGGCCACACCTCCATGAAAAACCTCCACAAACTGAGCGGTTAATTCTTCATTTACCCGGGTGAAGGCTTCCACATCTGCAAAGAGCATAGTCTTAACAGAACGCAGAGCGGTTACGGTATCACCAAAACTTTTAACGAAAATCGGCTTGGTATCTCCTTTGGGAATAGGGGGCTCATCTATTTGATCGAGTAACGCCAATACATCATTGGAATTAATAATTTGTGGTTCTTGAAAAGTGTCTTTCCAGGAATTCGCAACTTCTGATGTCCCCCCTTCTTGCCCTTTCTTTCCATCCCAGAACAAAAGCAAGTCGGGAACCTCATCCAGACCACGACTGCGCATGGCTGCGAAACCAAGCATAACATCATTACAAAAGGAAAATAATCCATCATCTCCATAGTATCCCTCGTTGGTTACATGGTGTACTGAAGTGGCATCGTCCAAAACTTTTTCAAACCGTGCCACCCAATCCCCACCACCCCGAGCCACACTGGTTTGAATAAACTCATCCTTTGCAAATGGCAGGAATACATGGGTTTCTCCACCTCGCTCCGCCATAGCCTCCAAGAAAATGATATCTGTTCCGCAAGCCGCCGAACTGTATCCACAAGTCGCACCCAAAAAATCGAGTTTTTCCTCAATCTTAGCCCGCACGATTTGTTCAGCCTCTTGAGGAAATCTGCGGCTCTTGCCTGGAGTATCGATTAAATGACCGGAACAGGCAATGATTCCCAAGGTCGGAAAGGCCTGAGTAATTTTTTGACGAATATTTTCGTCCTCATAAAGCGAACTGATTTGTAATGCCTGCTTACGGGTACTGGCGATGTAGGATGGTTTAGCGTCAAATAAATCTACCGCCAAGGCGTAAGCGTCAAGGGCCTCATCTATATTCCCGAGTAAAAGAAAAGCTTCGGCCTGGGTAGCCCTGACCCAGTAATTGTCTTGGTCCTTCTCGAGGATTTCTAAACACATCTTACTGGCAATTGCGGCATATTCGCGTGCCTTTTCGTAGTTCATGCAAACGAAATGCATGAAGGCGATATTTATGCAGGGGTAGTAGAGGTTGTCTGCATCCGCTCCCGCAGGGTCCATCGATTTTTTCCCCAGGTATGCCTGTTCGTATCGAGCGATTGCCAAATCTGCATATTCTTGCTTTTTCGAGGAATTATTGGTGTTTTCACAAAGGTCTTTATAAGCACTTGCCAGTAAGCTCTGTGTTTCCACATCATTAACCCCTGAAGATACAAGTTCTTCCAGAATTAGGGTGGCGGTTAGAGGGGAACCGGCTTTGCAGAGTGCATGAGCTGCCCGTTGGGCTAAGGATTTGTGATTTGGATGAAGCTTTAGTCCTGCCCTTGCCACATCATGGGCGAGCAAAAATTCTCCCACTTCCACCATTCTTTCACAAAGTTTTAGAAAAGTTTCAGGTTTAGCATGATCACGGTCAAAGAGACGCCATTCTCTTCGAAGACTTACTGAATTTCTCTTTGCTAACTGAGACATCTTCTCAATTGCTAGAGGTTTCTCGTGAGGAATACGAGTAAATTTCCCCAAAAGGAAAATTTACATTTTTTCGTAACGGGTACGCAACATTTGAGTGAAAGCAGCAACCTTACGAGCCTCACGCTTCTTATCAGAGGGCTTTGTGAAGTATCGTTTGGCACGTACATCACGGATCACGCCTTCTCGATCCAGAGTTTTTTTGAGACGACGGATCGCACGATCCATAGGTTCACCTTTGCGTAGCTTAATTTCGATAGACATAATTTAAATCAAAAGCTTGATAGTATATTGAGCCTGGGATTCGTCAAGTCGGAAGGCTAATTCTTACGACCATATTTTCTTTCCACCGGAGGATCAGGGGCAAAAACACGAATTCTTACCCCCTTTACGCAAGGACGATTCCTCCAACTTGAAAAGCTTTCCACTCCTAGCTTTAGCCTAAAACGATCATCCAATTGTACGACCATTCCGTCTTCATCCTCCTTTTCTGCAAAAGCTACACTCACTTTGGCACTCCCGATCCCCCGCTCGCTTTCCTTGTGCAAATCAATTAAAAAATCTGCCGCATCTTCATGAACTGGATCAATCAACCAGGTAGATTCTTCGATAATTTTACCAAGGGAACCATCGATTGTTTCAACCTTATCCACGCTAATACGGGTTTCCCCATCTTTTACTGAGGCTACTCCAGTGACCACCATTAGTTCGCCGTCTGCTAAAACTTCTCCATATTTCGTATAAGCCTCTGGAAACATCGGAAGAGATAAATCCCGCTCCTTCGCCAAAAGATTAAAACGTGCCCAAGGCTTAGCATCTTTCTTAGTGTATCTCCGCTCTACTTCGGAAACCACTCCACACAACCGAAAAGATATTTTTTCGGTCAAGTTTTCCAAGTCTTCATAACGCAGGGTATCCACTAAAGGTCCCAGTCCCATTAAAGTATCCACGGGATGGCCGGATAAAAAGAAACCCAGCAGTTCTTTTTCAAACTTTAATTTCTGCAGGTTGTCCATTTCCGGAACAGGGTTATTTCCATTGGGCCCAAAGTTTTCGGATGAAGCTTCATCTGTCTCCTCTTCCCCGCCCATCATATCAAAAAGATTTGCCTGTCCAGCTTCGCGATCTTTTCGACGCAATTGAGCCTCCCCCATTGCCCTGTCCAAATCGGAGAGCAGGGCTGCTCGGTTTTGATAAAGGGCATCAAACCCTCCGGTTTTGATTAAACTTTCCAGGACCCTTTTGTTTAAAGCTTTTCCATCCACCCGCTCGACCAAATCTCCAAAATCTGTAAAAGGCCCATTTCTTAAACGTTCTTCGACAATTAATTTTCCGGCAATATCCCCCACCCCCTTGACTGCGGAAAGTCCAAAACGTATGGACCCCAATCCATCTCCCTCGCCATCGAGTGGAGTAAAATTCTCCCCAGATTCATTCACATCGGGGCCAAGCACAGATATACCCATATCGTGACACTCCCCAAGAAAGTGAGAAAGTTTTTCGGAATTTCCAAGTTCGCAAGCCAATACTCCCGCCATAAAGTCAACTGGATGGTTGGCTTTCAAGTAAGCGGTTTGATAACTAATCATACCATAAGCCGCAGAATGAGACTTATTAAATCCATACCCGGCAAATTTTTCTAAAATATTGAAGATGTCGTTGGCCTTTTTCGATTCGATCTTATTGACCTCCTTGGCACCCTTGACAAAAATTTCCCGCTGCTTAGCCATTTCCTCGGGCTTTTTCTTACCCATCGCCCGGCGCAAAATATCAGCACCACCAAGCGTATAGCCCGCAATCCGCCTAGCCGCCTCCATGACTTGCTCCTGATAGACCATAACCCCGTAGGTTTCAGCACATACATCCTCGAGTAAGGGGTGAGGGAATTGAATAGTGGATGGATCCTCCTTGCCTTTAATGTAATCAGGTATCCAATCCATTGGCCCCGGCCGATAGAGGGCGATAAGGGCGATAATTTCATCGACATTGGAAATGGTCATCTGCCTGCATAGCCGGCGCATTCCCTCGGATTCCAATTGAAAAACCCCGATGGTTTGAGCATCGTTGAGAAGTTTAAAGGTTGGCACATCTTCGAGTGGAACTCCAGTTACCCGAAACTCTTCCAAGCCCTCTTTTTTGCGAATATGAGCCTCGGTTTCTGAAATCACCGTAAGTGTCTTCAATCCCAGGAAGTCCATTTTTAACAGACCGAGTTCTTCCACCGGATCCTTGGGATATTGGGTGGTAAGAATTCCATCCTGCTTGGTCAATGGAACAAGTTCCTTGAGCGGGCGGTCAGCAATAATTACCCCGGCGGCATGTGTACCTGAATTGCGGACCATTCCCTCGATCACTCGACCGGTATCAACAATTTGTTTGGCAATGGGATTATTTTTGTATTCCCCCGCAAGTTCTGGACTCTTTGCCAGTGCATCCTCTAATGAAATATTGAGGTCATCGGGAATCATTTTGGCCAACTTATCGGCCTCTGCATAGGGAAGATCTCTCACCCGGGCAACATCCCGAATGACCATTTTTGCACCGAAAGTACCAAAGGTTATAATATTGGCCACGCAGTCACGACCATACTTGTCCCGGACATACTCAATCACCTCTCCTCTACGGCGCATACAAAAGTCGATATCGAAATCGGGCGGAGAAACCCGTTCCGGATTGAGAAACCGTTCAAAAAGTAAGCCAAAGCGCAAAGGATCAATATCAGTAATGCCCAACACATAAGCGACCAGACATCCAGCACCGGAACCACGACCAGGCCCAACCGGGACCCCTTTTTCGCGAGCCCAGTTCATAAAGTCGGCAACAATTAGAAAGTAATCGTTAAACCCTGTTTTACCTATAACTCCGAGTTCATAGTCCAAACGCTCGCTTAATTCCTTAGCCTGAGAATCCTCTTCTTCCCGATCTGAGGCTTCTTCGTAAGCAACCTCATATCTTTCCTGTAGCCCTTCTACACAAAGTTTTCTTAGGTATTCGATATTGTCTGAAACCTCGGTTTTAATTTCCGGAGGCATCGTAAACACTGGATAGTTGTTCTCTCCAAAGGGTAATTTAACCTCGCACATTTCGGCCACGGCAAAGGTATTTACAATGGACTCGGGTACTTCTCGAAAAAGATCTTCCATCTCCTCGCGGGATTTTAAATAAAATTCGCGGGCCTCGTAACGCATCCGGTTGGTATCGTCCAGTTTTGAACCGGTTTGAATACAAAGCAACGCGTCGTGAGGGGCCCAGTCCTCCCCTTTCACATAGTGTACATCGTTGGAGGCAATCGTTTTGAGGCCGAATTTTTTTGCAAGTTTGATTAAGGGGGGAACCAATTGTGCCTGCTCCTCAATTCCATGGTTATGGAGTTCGACGAAATAATTTTCCTTACCGAAGATATCGATCATCTGGCCAAGTGCCTGTTCGGCCTCTTCTTCCTGGCCCCGAAGAATGAGTTGAGGAATCCATCCCTGCATACAGCCGGTAAATCCAATCAGGCCCTTGGCATGCTCGGCCAATTTTTCCAGATCGGTTCGGGGACGATAATAAAAACCGTCCACATGAGCATCAGAAACCACTTTGCAGAGGTTTTGATACCCTTCAAAATTCTTCGCCAAAAGACCGAGATGGTAAGATTTGTGGTTTTCCCGCCCTGGTCGCTCGTCATTTTTATGATCGGTTACAAGGTAACCTTCACAACCAATAATCGGTTTAATTCCACGCTTTTCCGCCTGCTTAACAAAGGATATCGCCCCGAACAAATTTCCGTGATCCGTAAGAGCCATGGCAGACATTCCCAGCTCGACTGCCCGATCCATCAAACGATCCATCCGACAACAACCATCAAGCAAGCTGTAGTCCGAATGCACGTGCAAATGCACAAAATCTTTGTCTTTGTTAGCCAAGGGTAATGAAGAGGTATCGTTCTACTTACATTTCGAAAGGTTAAGGCTGTTTCAAGGCAATCTTGCGCACAAGCGAAAATCTCCCTGCTAAATAAACAGTTGGTGNAGAACTAAGACGCAGAATTNGAGGCGGGCAAATATTTTTGGCGAAGCAAGCGCCAAAGAACGATAAGGAAAGCAGTTAGTGGGATTCCCAAAATCATTCCAAGCACGCCTCCAAATGCAGATCCCCAAAAGAAAACNGAAGCGATAATAACAACCGGATGCAGGCCCGTTCGATCTCCCATCACTTTTGGACTAAGCCAATAACTTTCCAGAATTTGCACCACTAAAAAAGTAATTCCACAGCCCCAAAGAACATTCCACTCTCCGCTTTCCAAAATTCCACCCGGTTGTAAATAAGCCACCAGCACTGCTGTCAAACATCCAATGATGGAGCCCAGAAAAGGTACGATGTTTAAAATTCCGAAGAAAAGGCCCAGGGCAATGCCGAATTTGAGACCAGACAGACTAAACCCAATAGCATAGCCAATTCCCATCATTGCACCAATCAGTAGTTGTCCCCGAAAAAATGCTTCCAAAATATCTTTAAATTGCCTGATTAAATAAACCAGGTCTTTACGTGTATCGGCTCCGAAAAAACTTAACTGACCGGCAAGATCAGCCAAATGATCCCGCCGGGAATCCAAAAAATAAAACAAATAAATGGGTGCTATGGCCAAGCATGCGAAATACGAAAAAAACGAACGGATACCCGACCAAGCATCCTGCAAAGCTTGGGCAGACTTTTGAGTTAATTCAGGATTTTGGGCTCCCAAAGCTTGGAGTGATTCTTTCCAGTCCCGTTTAAACTGGCCAAATTTTTCTGAAACCACCGACCAGGTTTCCGGACTGACTGATTGTCGAACCCGCTCTTCAATTCTTTCCGGCCAATCTACCGAAGAGCCCATAAGATCGCGGGATTGACGGACTACTTCGCCACCCACTCCCCAAAGAATTAAAAAAACAACGGACAAAACAATAAGGTACAAAGAGATAATTGAATACCTGCGACTCAGCCGAATACCCTCTTCAATTTTACGTACGAGCGGTCGGAGCAAAATAGCCAAAATCGATGCAATCGCAAGGGGCCAAAGCACAGTGGCAAAGTGATCCAGAAAAATGCCCAACGACTTTACAATCCACCCGATTAAAAGAAGGAGTACGAATAGACATCCCGAGCAGAGGGTAAAGGCGAGCAATTGGGACTGCCCCCGGGAAAAAAAATTTGTGCTCTTTGATCCTTCGCTCATAACATTCTTACGCCTTTGATTCTTGCCTTTAGTTGGGTCGGAGGGCAAGAACCTCTTTCTTGTGTATTTGCAAATAACTCAACTATTTCTCAAACTGGTATCGC
>JGI20157J14317_10003523_pt1 | contig 12496 bp, 9 predicted proteins | sample COG_07_FD_14317 | JGI IMG/M metagenome (IMG submission 14317)
ATTGGGCTTTTTTGTGCGACCAGCTCAACATTGGGATATTTTTCCTTTATCCACTTACACTGCTTTGGAGATAATGCTACACGTTTATCTGGTGGAGATTTTCCTTCTTTTATTAAGCCTATTTTCACAAAAATTAATTTTTGCAAATATAACATTTGTAACCGATGATAATTTGCTTAATTTCGCAAAACTTAATTATATGGGGCCGACTTTGGATTTGACAGCAGGAGAAATAGTTAAGTAAGCATGTCGAGTGTTGGGAGTACTCTCGTAAATCAGAATTTCCAAGTCTATAAACGACAATAACAACTACGCGCTTGCAGCTTAATCACTAGTGATTAAACTTAATCCTCTGGTAAGACCAGTTGGACAAGCTGCCCAGCTTTGACTACCTGTTCAGCGGTTAAAGTAATTGGGTACCGTTGGCCTGAACTAAGTGATGTAAAGTCTTGGTGCATCAACTAAAATTTAAGAGACTAAGAATAGGTTAGGGTGTTTGTGCTCAGATTTATTTCGAAAACCAATCACAAAATAAACATGTAGAAATCTTAGTTGTTCCTTGTTTGGACGAGGGTTCGAAACCCTCCGGCTCCACTTAGTAATTCTCTCGAACAAAAAAAGGACTTTACTTTACAGAACGAGTTGGGCTTTTAGTTTTATAATTTGGTCTTTATTTACAATTGTGAAAAACTAGTAAAATCAAATCTTTTTCAATAACTCAGCTTTTTTAATATTAAACTCTTCATCAGTAAGTATTCCATCATTTTTTAAGTCAGAAAGTTTTCTAATCTGTTCAGCAATATCTATTTGAGGTTGCACTACAGCTTGATTTCCAGAACTATTTTGAAATTGATTTCTCATCATATCATCGATAAACTCCATTGTGGAATTTACTAATTTCCCATCCTTTACTGCTGATGCAGCATTACCTACTAGTGATACACCACCAGTTAAAACAGCTCCTGCAATACTACTTCCGCTAAGTACTGCCTTATTACCTGAAAAACCACAGTTGTACTCGATAACACCATTTTTGTTTTCAACAATAACATTAATTGCAGTTTCTTTTGAGTTTCCCCATGTCCTAACTAATGTTTTAGCAGTGTAGCATCTTATAACAGCACTATTTTGGATCTTATTTACCACAACTGTAGGTTTTGCTTCTCCAAGCCAACCAAATTTTTGATTAGAAAAAAAAGATTCAATTTCATCAGTTACATCAGAAATGTTAAGTGAAGTATATCCAGAATATTTTCTTGATTTTGGTTGAGTCAGCATTTTTTTTACTACATCAGGACTTGGTGCAGTTTGCTTCATATCATGATTTAAAACATCAATATTGTCATCAACATTAACGTCAACAGATTTTTCGTAGTAATTTGAAATATTATTTTTATTTATTTCTGGAGCTTTTTCAATTAATTGTATAAATGAACCCCATGCCAAAAAACCAATGTTATGAGCCTTTTTAAATTCCATCGCTTTAGCTTTTAATTTCTCTTTTTTCATAGAAAATAAACCAAGGCTTTTTTGTTCGTGTAAATTTTTTGAAATTGTTATTAAGTTTTCTGGTGATATTCCATACTCATTGATTTTTTCTTTAATATCAGACATAATTGAAATTTAGTTTAATAAAACAATAAAAATTATAATTAAAGTTAATTTTTTTTTAATAGCGAGTAAATACTAATGAAATAAAATAAGCACATTTAGTTAGAAAAAATGTTTGACCTATGTTTGACCTTGGGATTTTTACATTTGTAACTACCTGGAAATAAACAGGTTACAAGCAGGGTTCGAAACCCTCCGGCTCCACTATCTAATTCTGTTAAATTCCAATATTATATTTCTTTATTGACTTTTTTAAGAATATTAGATCTGATTACTGGGCTTAAATCCTTTAGAAAATTATCTTCAAATAAATAATTTATTTCATTTTTTAGTTCTGGATATTTTTGAGAAATTTTCAACAATATCACCACAGCATAATATCGTGTTCCAGATTTTACTTTTATATCTGCCCACAACTTTATGCAAATATCAAATAGAAATCCCTCTTGTTTTTTTGTCCAGTGAAATTTAATTGTAATTTTTAATAGTTCCCTCTGATGTCCTGCTTCTTTTTCAGGGATAGATTTAATTATTTTAAGAAGAAATGGTCTACATCTTTTATCATCTTTGGTTAAGGTTCGAGATAATAACCAGGCTGCTCTCCAAGAATAATCTTTCTCATTTTTCATGGATAATTCAATTATGTTATGGATTATAGAATCATCTGAATCTAGAAATATTTTTACTTCATCAAAATTAATATCACTCCAACATCTATTATTTCTAAATTTTTTTAATAACTGAACAGACATAATTATCAAATTTTTTAAAAGATTATGGAACAATTAAGCTCGTTCTTTAAAATAAATTTTTGAAAAAGTATTAATTTTTTTTTCTTGCAACTATTCTTCCACCTATCCATGCCATTGGAATGTAAGCTAATACAATATCAACTATTGCAAACCAAAAAGGACCTGGCAACATAAAATTTACAGTTATTCCACCAATTAGAAAAAGCACACCAATTCCTAGCGAAAATTTCATTTTATGACTTACAGCTATAAAACCTGCAGCTATTGCTCCAACTAAAGTACCCACGGAATGAGCTAAAAATGGAAAAATAAAAAATTCAAATTCTAAAGTTGGCATCAACTCTGCTAAAGCAACCATGTCATTTGGATCTAATCCTACAATAGGAAATAGTTTATGACCTAATTGTATTAATCCCATATTGACAATACTTCCAAAAAACCAACCAAATATTAAAGCTAAAATATTTTTAAATACAGTTTTTATTTTTTTCAATTCATTTATTTTGAGTACAGCTCATTTTTCAGTTATTAAATTATCATTTTTTTATGAACTGTTTTGATTCTAATTTATTTAAAGATTGAAATTGAATTTGATATAATCCGTTAGCCATTCTGCCAATATTAATATAGTTTTTAGAAGGTTCTTCAATTTCATTAATTTTATGCCCCAATGAATTATAGATAGTTATTTTATTTACTATCCAATCAGATTTAAATCTTAACAAGTTCGAGGCTGGATTTGGATATATTTGTATTTCTGAATCTGAGGAAATTCTATTTTCTAGTTCACTTATGTTATAGAAATTTCTGGCAAAGTCATAATTATCTATTTGTAGTTCATAGAAGTAATCATTATTATTAAGTGGGGTAGATGCTAATAAATTTCCACTAATTACATCAACCATTTTTAGATAAGTTCCAATTTCATTTTGTACATAGATAATGTAAGTTTCAGTAGATTGATCGAAACATAGTCCTCCGATAGCGTACCCCGGTAGATAACCACTAATTACTGCATTTTGTGCATTTACAGAAATTATAGCTCCTGTAACAACATCAATTTCTGCTATTCTTAAATTAGTATAATAATTGAAAAATGATTGGCTATAATTAGATGAATCTATGTCTTGCACAAGTCCATATAAAGTATTGTTGTTAATATTGAATTCCAATGCAGAAAATCGATTTCCATTTTGATAAATAGTAGGAGAGGATAATATGCTTCCGTCCAATACATTTATACTATACAATTTTGTTTGATTTCCACTAACTCCTATAAAAATAAATCTACCCGTATTTGAATCGAAAGTAGAGTTGCCTATAGCAACTGCATTCACACCCGCTAAAGTGGCTATAGAAGTGGCTGTTCCAGTTTGAATATCTATCTCACCAAAATGTTCTACAGACCCATCCCACCATAATCCATATAATTTTTGGTGTTGTAAATCATATTCAATTTCAATGGGTTGAACAGAAGGCAAATTGAAATTATTTGAAACGCTATCGTCAATATCCATAACATAAAGTCTTTTGCTGTTACTAGTATTAAATCCCCAACAGAAGAATCGTTTGTTTTGTTGATCATAAGCTGTAGCACCTGCTGCCACAGCCACTAAAGAATTGGTACTAACTTCAAATGTTGTAGTGCCAGTAAATGGGTCTATACTAACTACATCAAATGGAATACTCATACTTCCATTTACTGTTTTTTTTAATCCGTAAAGAGTTTGGCTAATTAATGTTGGAGATAAAAAAGAAATAAAAAAGAAAAGAAACAATTTAGTAAATTTCATAACCTAGTTTAATTTAGGATATAAATATAAAGATATTTAGCGATTCAAAATGTTTGACCTATGTTTGACCTCGGGATTTTCAGATTTGTAATTAACTGAAAATAAATAGGTTACAAGTAGGGTTCGAAACCCTCCGGCTCCAATTAGTAATTTTTAAGGAAAAAACTTTATTTTATTTCTTCTAGTAAAACATCAACAGCTTTTTGTAATTGAGTATCTATTCCTTTTGCACCCCAACCTGGTGCGTTTTTCACCAAATAATCTGGTACTGCAGGAGCATCATTTTCCATATTCAATCCAGATTTTTTGACGTACCAAGCACGAAATGGCATGCGCACATAGCCTTTTGACAATCTATAACCTCCAGTAGAAATTACTGCACCAAAAGTAGGTTGACCTACTAATTTACCAAGTCCTAAATTTTTATAAGCATGTGAAAATATTTCTGCATTAGAGTAACTATTCTCGTTGCACAAAGCCACAGTAGGTTTTGTGTTAACCGATAAAATTGCTCGCTCGTTAAAAGGATAATTCCCTCGAAACTTTTTATTTTCCTTCTGTAGATTATCAGATGCTCCCCTTGGAATTGTATACGCATGTTGGTCTACATTTAAAACAGCCATTAAACGATCTGTGGTCCAACCTCCACCATTGTACCGAACATCAATCACAATACCTTTTTTTCCATATCCACTGGCTTTCAACTCTCGTTCAAAACTTTCAAAACTTGGCGAATTCATTCCTCTAATATGAATATACCCTAGCTGTCCATTTGAATATTTTTCTACCAGTTCTCTTCTAGAGTCTACCCATGCCTCATACTGTAAAGTTCTTAAGGAACTTGAAGTTCTAACAATAACATCTTTTGCGTTACTTTTTGTTAATAATATCTCTTCCCCTTTGGAATTTTTTAATAAACTGTAAAAATTAGTGTTTTTACTTATCGGTTTATTATTAACCGCAGTGATAATATCGCCGACTTTTAAGTTTACCTTTGATTTGTTTGCCACAGAATTTTTAAGTACATATTCAACTTTAACTCCTTTTGAAATATTCTTCACTTCAACCCCTAACAATCCAATATTATCATTGTTTGTACGTTCAGAAGTTTTTGCTCGATAACCCATATGACTAGCATTCAACTGACCTAACAACAAATTAAATACAAAACTGTAATCTTGCTCTGTACTCGCTTTTAACGCTAATGGTTTGTATTTTTTAATCAAAGATTTCCAATCATAGCCATGAAAATTAGGATCATAGAATCCCATTGTTAGCACACGAGTACCTTCTTTATAAACCTGTTGATTCATAGCAACAAAATCTTCTTTATATTTGGCTAGATGAGCTAGAGAAGTAATTTTATCTCCATTAGGGTTCAGTTCCTTTAATCTACCTGAAGACGTGAAATAAAATTTACCATCAATATCTGCTACTCTTCCTACTTTTGAAGTTTCTTTTATGGCTTTTGGGCTACTACCGTCTAATTTAACTTTAAAAAAACACCGTTTATTTGTTGATGGATCTGTCGCAGAATAATATACGTATTTGCTGTCGGGACCAAACATACCTTTATATTCATCGTCTGGTAGTCTAGTAATTCTAGTAAGTCTATCAAAAATTCTTTCTTTATCGATAGCCACCTTTACCTTTTTCTTATCCTTTTTTTTATCCTTATCCTTTTTTTTATCCTTATCCGCTTCTTTTTCTGAATAATAGTCTCCATTTTCTCTATCTATTTTGGACCGTTCCCAATCCTCCTTTTTTAGCCAAACCATCCAAACATCATAATCTATTCCTCCTCTATTTCCACTTCTATTGGACGCGAATGCTAATTTTTTACCATCTGGACTCCAAACTGGAGCTATGTCACTTCTTGGGTGCATAGAAATATTAAACTTATTGTTAGGATTCTCTACGGATTGAATAAATATTTCACTATCAAAGTTCAAGTCTTCCTGAGAATAAGCTATGTACTTACCATCTGGACTCCAACTTACATCTTCTGCCTCGGCCCAACCCGAAGAATAAGATTTGTTATTGGATATAACGCCAGCCTTTATATCAGCTAGCATTAAGTTGGCTCTACCAACTCTATAAACTAGTTTTTTATGGTCTGGTGAAACCAAAACGTTATATACATCTTCATTACTTTTAGTAAGTTTTGTGATTGAAATCTTTAAACTCCTATCTAATCCAACTAGAGTATCATTAGAAACAGCCTTGTATATTTCGTTATATCCATCTCTATCTGAAACAAATAATAACTCTGTATCGCTAATCCACTGTGGGTTCCTATCTCTGTAGGCATGGTTACTTACATTATTACAGTTTTTTCTATCCTTATTATTTAGCTTTACAAAAATTTCTCCGTTAATTTCAAGAGCAATTAATTTTCCGTTAGGTGATATATCAAAATCAGAAATATCTGATGTTGTAGAAATTTCTTTTTCAGTCTCAAATTTGTAATCAGATTCTATTCTTAAGTTGATCTTTTGAGATTGTCCCTCATCTATTCGATATAAGTCAAAAAGCGTTGAATAGACTATTGTACCTTTATTACTTACAGAAAAAGAAACAACACCATTTTTATTTTGATCCGTTATTTTTTTTGAAGTTCCATTTACCGAACCATTAGTGTTTATAGATTGCTTGTAAATATTATAACGACCACTTTCAGCACCTATATAATATAAATTACCAGCTGCATCCCATAAAGGAGAATGATCGTTTTTTTTAGAGGAAGTCACTTGGAAATAGCTCCCTGTTTTAATGTTATAAATCCACACATCGCGTTGGGCTGAACCTGAATAATCTTCTCTAGAAATTCTACAAGCTCCTTTGACAAAAGCAACTAAATTCCCATCAAAAGAAACACTTGCCATACTACCTAAAGCTTTTATGAATCTTTGCGGAGTACCACCATTAGCATTAACATGATAGATTTGCTCGTCCCATTCAGGCCCTTTTAAAATCCTAGTTGTTGCAAATACAATATTGTTAGAAGATGTCCAATCATAAGGTGTATCACCTGTCGGATAATATGTTAATTGTTTAGGTGTTCCTCCATTTTTTTTAACTATAAAAATATTATTGGCTCCTTTTCTATTTGAAGAAAAGGCAAGTTGATCTCCACTAGTATTCCAAATAGGGTTACTTTCATAACCCTCATGAATAGTTAGTCGTTTTGATTGTTCAGTATCGAAATTGTGAATCCAAATATCTCCTTGATAGGAAAAAGCCATTTCTTGGGCATTTGGACTAATTCGAGGCATACGAATCAGAGAATTTTGCGCTGAAAGTAATACTGTTATCAGCATAAATAATACGAAACATAATTTTTTGTTCATGAGTTTAAATTTTTATATTCAAATTTCGACAGCTAATTTAAAAAAATACATTATCGGTATGAAAAATTTACAGGTTATTGTATAGGTATAAGTAATAGATCAATTAACCTCGAAATTATTTTACCAAAAGAGTATTTAATCTTGCTATTTGGTTGTTGAATGGAAAATAATTTTCCCAAATACTTTACTTTTGGAATCCATAAGAATTTTTGAACCTATAAACTAATCCAATTATGGATCTGCATTACAACTTCGAAACAGACCAAAATTACATCCAAATAAAAAATAACAATGACGATTTAGTTGCTTTTGTAGATCTAATAAACGGAGGCTCTTTACAACACTTGCAACTTAATGGAATAACTGTGATAGAACCAAAAAAAGAATTTTCATATTCTGATTCATTTGCTTCCGCCCTCTTATTTCCTTTTGTAAATCGTTTGAAAAATGGTATTTATTCTTTTAAAAATAAATATCATCAATTCCCAATAAATGAAATAGGAGGAAATGCTCACCATGGAGTTTTATACAATAAGATTTTTTCTTTAAAAGACTATTTTTGTAAAGATAATGAAGCCATTCTAATTCTAGAATACGAATCAAATGGAGAGGACGGTTATCCATTTGCATTCAAAATTAACCTACAGTATACTTTTGGTTTTAATTACTTAAATATGAATTTAACAGTTGATAATCTTTCCCAATATGACTTTCCCTATTCTTTAGGTTGGCATCCATATTTTATATCCTCTGATTTGTCAAAAAGTTGTGTTAAATTTTCAAAATCACATGATATTATTACAGATGAAGATAGTGTAGCTCAACATAGCTCTAAAGTAAATCAGAATGTAGAAATTAACCCTACCGACAAGCATTTAGACAATTGCTTTCAACTGAAAAACGGTGAAGTGAAATTTACAACTCCAGATTATAAAATGAGTATTTCAACAAATCGGTCCCCTGCATTTATACATCTTTACACTCCTAAGATTAATAACTTATTTGCTATTGAGTTAACTTCGGGGATTTCTAATAGCTTTAATCATGGTATTGGTTTAAATTATCTAAATAAAGGAAGTTCAACCAATATGACTTGGAAAATTAAAATTGATTCTATCAAATGAAATACTTAATATATATCCTATTATTTGTAATATATTTTTCTGCTTGTAATTCTGAAACACCCAAGGATAAAATTATTTCAAACGAAGAATTAGACTGTAATCATTCTAGCCTTAGCAATTCCGAAAAGGATAATAAGTCCAAATTTACTATTGATTTAAATCTATGGAACGAAAGTAACGAACTGGATACTTCAAAATTGTTTCAGATGGTGAGAATTCCTTCTGGTACTTTTTTAATGGGGTCTGAAGATGACTCTATGGCACTTCCAAGAGAAAAACCAGCTCATGAAGTTGAAGTTAATAGTTTTTATATGGATGTTCATGAGGTTACCAATTCTCAATTTAAAAAATTTGTTGATGCTACCAACTACATTACTATAGCCGAACGTCCCATTGATTGGGAAGAGATGAAAAAACAACTTCCTCCAGGAACTCAAAAGCCATCAGAAGACGATTTGCAACCAGGCTCTTTGGTCTTTAGTTCCCCAAAAAATGTTGTCAATTTAGCTGATTTTTCAAATTGGTGGAAATGGGTAAAAGGTGCATGCTGGAAGCATCCTTTAGGACCAGAAAGTGGAATAGCTAATAAAGCCAATCATCCTGTGGTCCAAATTGCTTATCAAGATGCATTAGCATACGCAAATTGGGCTGGTAAAAGACTACCAACCGAAGCAGAATGGGAGTGGGCTGCAAAAGGTGGACTTCTATCCAATCATTATCCATGGGGAAATAAAAAAGTTAATAGTGGAGAAGCTAAATGTAACTACTGGTCAGGAACATTTCCTATAGAAAATTCTAAAGAAGATGGATTTTATTATACTGCACCTGTTATTAGTTACAAAACAAATGGTTACGGATTATATAATATGGCAGGAAATGTATGGGAAATTTGTTCAGACTGGTTTGATGAAAATTATTATCAAGACTGTTATAATTTAGGATTAATTAAAAATCCTCAAGGTCCTAGTAAAAGTAATTATAGTATGGAGCCTTACGAGAAAAAAAGAGTAACCAGGGGAGGTTCTTTTCTTTGTAACGACAGTTATTGCGCAAGCTACAGAGTAACTGCTAGAATGCCTTTTTCTGAAGATTCTGGAACAAACCACACAGGATTTAGATGCGTTTCTGAGATTAAAAAGTAAGCTTTACAGTACCTTTACTCCATTATTGGTTTTAACAATATGAGGAGTTAATTTGATATTAAAATTCTCTAAATAAGCCTGAGAAATATCGTTTATGAAAAGATCTATATAATCTTCTTTTACAATATTTAAAGTACATCCACCAAATCCACCACCCATCATTCTCGCTCCCTTTACTGAAGAAATATTTCTTGTAAAATCCACAAGGAAATCCAACTCTTTACAACTAACTTCATAAAGATCTCTTAATCCTTCGTGAGAACTATAAAGTAAATTACCTAATTGAACTACATCTCCATTTTTAAGATAATCTACTGCTTTTAGAGTTCTCTGATTTTCTTCACTTGCAAAGGCAGCTCTTTTATACTCTTTAAAGGAAAGATTTGTTTTAAATTCATTAATTATTTCAATAGGAACATCGCATAAAAACTTATACTCTAGATACTTAAGCTTTATAGAATCTAAAGCCGATTGGCATTCTTGGGTTCTCACATTATATTCACTTGTAGATAAATTATGAGAAATATTTGTGTGTTAAGCAAAACTATCTTATGATTTAATAATTTTGCTGGAACTAATTTGTGCGTAATTTTTTGACAGTTGAGCAATAAAAAGTGGTTGTCTAGGCCGTTAATTACTGCATATTGGTCCATTATTCCACATTTAGTACCTGCAAAATCATGTTCAGCACGTTGGCAAAGGGATATAATTTCTTGATTGCTTAAATTCAATTTTAAAAGTTCGTTAACTCCCTTGGCAAAGCCACATTCTAAAGCTGCAGAAGAACTAATTCCAGAACCAACAGGAAGATTACTTTTAAATACACAATCAAAACCTTGGATTTTATCTGGACAAAGGAGGTTTATATAATATAGAACGCCTATTAAATAATTGTGCCATGAAATAGGACTTTTATCAAGTTTATTTATTTCAATTTTTAATGGATTGTCAAACGCCATTGATTGAACGTAAATAAGATTGTCTTTTCTTTTTTTAAATTTAAAATGAATTACTTTGTCAATAGCAGCCGGAAGAACAAACCCACCATTATAATCTATATGTTCTCCAATCAGGTTAATTCTACCCGGAGACTCAACTTCAATATCTGGTAAGAAATTTAGAAATTTTCCCAATTTAATAGCCTGGATTTTGAATTAGGTTCGAGTTTAATTCCATTTCATTAAATAGAATAGGCCATTTTGAGGTTCCAAAGTCAATGCTTATAAAGCTAATTTCAAATTCCATATGGTTAATATAATTCAAATTCAGATATTTTACAATTTACCAACCTCTTTGTTGAAATATAGTTAGTTTGCATGCCAATAATGATAATAAGTGGGTGATTTTTGGTATTGTATAAGCCTATATAGTTTATAGGATTTTTCAATTTAGAGTATTAATCTACTAATTGCTATTTTTAAAATTTTGGAATTGATAGGTTCCTTTATATATTGGGTTTTTAAAAAAATTTAAAATGAATAGAGTAATTTCTAAAAGTTTAACCTCAATTTTAATCTTAATTTTTTCTTACAATGGAATTTCACAAAGTTTAGATCCCATTCTAGAGAATCCTCAAATAGTAGAAATAAATAAATTACCTGCTAGAGCTACCTTCTTCCCATATGAATCAATCGATTTAGCTCTTAATGGTCAAATGAAAGCTTCTTCAAGATTTATTTCTTTGAATGGGGAGTGGTTCTTTAATTGGTCGAAATTGCCTGAACAAAGACCTAAAGAATTTTATAAAAATGAATACAAGGTCGATACTTGGGATAAGATTCCAGTTCCTTCCAATTGGCAATTGCATGGTTATGGAATTCCAATTTATACCAACATTAAATATCCATTTAGTTTTTATGATGAACCCAATCCCCCAGATATTCCAGATGGAAATAATCCTGTGGGTTCTTATAAGAGAACATTTAATATTCCAAATGAATGGGATCAAAAGAAAGTTTATATTCATTTAGGTGCAGTAAAATCTGCATTTTACATATGGGTAAACGGAATAAAGGTTGGGTATAGTCAAGGATCCAAATTACCAGCAGAGTTTGATTTAACTGAATTTGTTAGAACTGGGGAAAATAATATCTCTTTAGAAGTTTATCGTTGGAGTGATGGAAGTTTTTTAGAAGATCAAGACTTTTGGCGATTATCAGGAATAGAAAGGGATGTATATTTATATTGTAGAGAAGATATTCAGATAAAAGATTACTTTTCGTTGTGTGATTTGGATAGTTATTTTAAAAATGGGAAGCTAGATTTAAATGTGAAATTTCAGAGCTTTCAGAATAAAAAGTTTACTGGTTTTTTATCCACTACATTAAAAGATAATAATAAAACTATTTACGATTTAACATCTGAATTAAATATAAGCAGCAATGATTCTTCCAATATCAATATAAAAGCTTACATCCCAGATGTTAAAAAATGGTCTGCAGAAATACCATATTTATACAATCTTCAAATTATTTTAAAAGATAAAAAAGGAGAGGTAATTGAATCCATATCAAAAATGGTTGGTTTTAGAAATGTTCAACTAAGCAATGCCCAACTTTTAGTAAATGGACAACCCATAATTATAAAAGGAGTAAATCGTCACGAGCATGATTATAAAACCGGTCATGTAGTTTCAAAGAAAAGTATGATTCAAGATATTGAAATAATGAAATCTAACAATATAAATGCTGTTAGAACATGTCATTATCCAGACGATCCATTTTG
>JGI20157J14317_10003527_pt1 | contig 12493 bp, 10 predicted proteins | sample COG_07_FD_14317 | JGI IMG/M metagenome (IMG submission 14317)
TAAGCTAGAACACAAAAAATTAAAATAATAGAAATAATACCTATCAATATTTTTTTTACTTTCTCATTAGACATACTGTCTTTGTCATAATTGCCTAATCCACCACCAAAATTTCCATTTTCTAAATTCATCTTTAAATTTAATTTATTTAATAAATGCTTGAAGTGTATTTTTTAAAAGCATTGCTATTGTCATTGGACCAACACCACCTGGAACGGGTGTGATGTAACTTGACTTTTTAGAAACATTATCAAAATCTACGTCTCCAACAATTTTATAACCCTTTTTAGAATCATCCTTAACTCTTGTGATACCAACATCCACTATAACCACCCCATCTTTTACCATATCCTCAGTAACAAAATCTGGAGAACCTAGTGCTGAAATAATTATATCAGCCTGTAGAGTCAATTCTTTTATGTTTTTGGTTCTACTATGCGCTAAAGTAACTGTAGAGTTACCAGGGTTAGACTTTCTACTCATAAGTATACTAACTGGTCTACCAACAATATCAGATCTTCCAATGACTACAGTATGTTTTCCAGAAGTCTCTACTTTATACCTGTCTAAAAGCTCCATGATTCCATATGGTGTAGCTGAAATAAACGTTGGTAAATTAAGTGCCATCTTTCCAAAATTAGTAGGATGAAAACCATCTACATCTTTATCTGGATCAACAGCCATTAATATTTTTTGAGAATCAATATGTGATGGAAGCGGCAATTGAACAATATAACCATCAATAGCATCATTTTTGTTAAGTTCCTTTACCTTCAATAGTAATTCAGCTTCAGTAATTTTCTCAGATAATTTTATAAGAGTTGAGTCAAATCCGATTCTTTTACAAGCNCTTACTTTACTACCAACATAAGTCAAGCTAGCTCCATCTTCNCCCACAATAACAGCAGCTAAGTGAGGGGGTCTTGAACCTTTTGCAACAATTTCTTTTACAGAAATAGCTATCTCATTTTTTATATCACTACTTGTTTTTTTACCGTCTAGAATTGTCATGGAATTATCTTTTCATATTTTGCATCATTTGCATCATCTTATTAGCACCACCACCTTGCATCATCTTCATCATTTTACTCATTTGAGTAAATTGTTTTAACAATTGATTGATTTGCTGAATTGAAGTGCCAGATCCTTTACCGATACGTTCTTTTCTTGATTTATTAATTAGTGATGGATTAGATCTTTCTTTAGGTGTCATAGAATAAATCATCGCTTCAATATACTTAAACGAATCATCATCTACATCTACATCTTTCATCATCTTGCCAGCACCAGGAATCATTCCAACTAAATCTTTCATATTACCCATTTTCTTTATTTGGTGAATTTGTTTTAAAAAATCATCCAAACCAAAAGTATTTTTTGCAATTTTTTTCTGGATTCTTCTAGCTTCTTTCTCATCAAATTGTTCTTGAGCTCGCTCCACTAAAGATACCACATCACCCATCCCAAGTATTCGATCTGCCATTCTGGAAGGATAGAAAACATCAATTGCTTCCATCTTCTCTCCAGTTCCTATGAACTTAATAGGCTTATTTACAACTTGTTTTATTGAAAGAGCTGCACCTCCTCTGGTATCTCCGTCTAATTTTGTTAATATAACTCCATCAAAATCTAAAACTTCGTTAAATGCTTTTGCTGTATTTACAGCATCTTGACCAGTCATAGCATCCACAACAAACAATATTTCTTGAGGATTAATCGCTTTTTTAATGTCTGATATCTCATTCATCATGAGTTCATCAATTGCTAATCTACCGGCAGTATCAATTATAACTATATTGAAGCCATTTGATTTTGCATGTGCTATTGCAGCTTTAGAAATAGAAACTGGATCTTTATTTTCCGGATCACTAAATACCTCTATACCTAGTTGATCTCCCAAAACATTTAACTGCTCAATTGCAGCTGGTCTATATATATCACAGGCCACTAATAATGGCTTTTTATTTTTCTTTGTTTTTAAATAATTAGCAAGTTTACCAGAAAATGTGGTTTTACCTGAACCTTGTAATCCAGACATTAAAATTATAGATGGCGAACTGCTAGTATTTAGCTCTGAGGCGTCTCCGCCCATAAGTTCTGTCAACTCATCCTTTACAATCTTCACCATTAACTGGCCAGGCTTTAAATCAGTCAAAACATTTTGACCAATTGCTTTCTCCTTTACATTTACAGTAAATGCCTTAGCAATTTTAAAGTTGACATCTGCATCCAGTAATGCCCTTCTAACTTCCTTTAATGTTTCTGCAACATTAATTTCTGTTATTCTACCATGACCTTTTAAAACCTGAAGAGCTTTATCTAACTTTTCGCTTAGATTGTTGAACATATTAAAGAATTATTTAAAAAACCAAATTTAAGAATTTAAGACATTATTTAGGTTAAATCTTAAGATTTATTCTTAAACAAATTAAACATAACTAGTACATGAGGGAATGTAATAGCAGCCAAAAAAGAAAAAAACAAAGAAATAAATAGTTTTTCGTCATTAACAACATAATAAAGCACAAATAAAGATACAATGGAGACAAGCCAATAAAGTGCCGAATTCTTCAGATAGAGAACAAGGTTATCTGTATTAAATTCACTATGAAGTTCTATAATTTGATCTCTTAAAGACGGAATTGAATGCCAAATAATAAAATATATTGCAAATCCTGCAATTAGTGAAGCTATATTAAAAATCACAGATAATAAAATGATTAAAATTATTTCTTCAAAAAAATTAAAAGTTATTATTTTTTTGTGGTGCATCACAAAAGACAATATTATTGTTAAGGCTAATGAAGCATACAGCAATATTTTTAAAAATTCATGTGTAATAAAAACATTAGTGATTTCATTAACAATAACTATAACCTCGTCTGATGAATTTAAAAATATCATAGAAAATATTAACATACCGTAGGAAGTATAATAAAGAGATAAAACAGAATTCTTAGGATTACTTTTAGAAATAAAATGTTGTTCTCCAAAATGATAAGAACTAAAAATAACAAATAAACTCAAGGCTATAAATGGAAGAAAATAAAACAAAACAGCTACAGAAGCTACCATTAATACATAAATTACAAAAATACTGAAACTTGAAATATTTGTATTGGACTTAAGACTATGATTTATTAGCATAATATCGTTAGAGCCGTGTAAAATTCCAACGGTTAGAATCATAATATAAGCGATATTTGACTCAATAGCAGCACTTATTTGAGTAGACAGCCATAAAGAAAAAAAAGAGCTGACTATTAATACACTATAAAAATCTTTATTAGAAAAAATGTTGTTACTCAAATATTGGTTATTAAATGTCGTTGAAATGTACAAATAATATTTATTATTAAATTGATAAATATTAAGAAAACAATGAAAAAATAATTGAATTATTTAGATCTATATATGACATAAAAATCATTTATATCTCCTGTAAATCGCTGTATTCCAGATAATTAATTCTATTATAAATATAAAATGTTAGATTAATTTACTAACTTACTAGTAACTAACTAATAAAAAATTAAACAAAATGGACAAAATTAAAGATATTTTTAACATGGTAGTTGACTCTCCAAATATGGTCAACTCTAAGCTTCCTTGGAATTCATGGAATTCATGTATTGAGGAATCCGAAAACTCAATTGCTGGATGGATCGGTAAAATTTTTAGTATAGGAGCCTTCTTATTTCTATTAGGTATTTTATATGCAACTTTAAACCCTCTTTGGAATGGCGGGTTTGATGGTAATGATGCCATGGGCATTATCGGGATGTTAATTGGAATGCTTTTATGGACATACGCAGCTTTTCCTATTTCAAAAATAGTGAGTAATGTTGGTGATAATATTGGGAGTTCTAAAAGTGGTATTATTCATCTAATATTTCTTGACCTTCCTGTGTCTATTATAAAGGTTGCAGGATATGTTTTAGCAATGGTTGGATTATTTGCTGCAATTGGAGCTACATTAAGTTTTGTTACAACATTAAATATTGGAGGTGGACTTGCAAACATGACTGCTGGCTTAGTCGAAATGGCTTCAATGGGAACCACCGCTTTATTTGGAATGCTATCCGATTCACCAGCTTACGCAATTGCAGACGCAATGGATGCAGTATTGAATCCTGATCTTAGTATGTTAGGATATGGTGGGGATGCTTGGACTATTGCCGGAGCAATGGGAGTTTTTGCAGCATTTATTGGTGTATTATTGACATTGATAAACCTGTACATTAACATTGTTATATACAAATTCTTCTTTGGCTTAGTTTCAACCTTAGTAAATTGGATTAAAGGACCATACTTACCTTTCAAATCTTTATAGATTATATTTTTTTTAAAATAATAAAAAAAAAGGACCCCAAGCTGGGGTTCTTTTTTTTATTTAATCAATAATTTAAGAAGGAAATAACTATTAATATCGTAATTTTTAGTGTCTACATTTAATGATTTAGAAATTATTTAGTATTTTAGCCTTTAACTATTAATTTTTAAAATAACAAATATGAATTATTTAAACTTTATTGCAATGTCAGTCCCTACGGATGGCACTGGATTTACGTTCTGGCTTGGAGCGATGGCTATGATGGCAGCATCTGTGTTTTTCTTCTTGTCAATGAACGGTGTTGATGCTAAATGGAGAACTTCTCTTTTAGTTTCAGGATTAATTACATTTATTGCAGCTGTACACTACATGTACATGAGAGATGCTCATGCAGCTGGAGATAGTACTACTGTATTTAGATATGTAGACTGGATCTTAACAGTTCCATTAATGTGTGTTGAGTTTTACTTAATACTTAAGGTTGCTGGAGCTACTAAAACTGATATGTGGAGACTTATTGGTGCTTCTACTTTAATGTTAGTTACTGGATTCTTTGGTGAGTCTGGATGGGACAATGGAGCTTTATCTCCTGCATTATGGGGAGCACTTTCAGGTGCAGCTTACTTCTGGATTGCATACGAAGTATGGTTAGGTGGTCTTAAGAAACTAGCAGTTGCTGCTGGTGGAAATGTACTAGCTGCTCACAAAACTTTATGTTGGTTCCTTCTTGTTGGTTGGGCAATATATCCTGTAGGATATATGGCTGGAACAGCTGGATGGTACGGTGATGCAGGTCTTTTATTTGGTATGGATGTATCAATGGAAGTAATCTACAACATTGGTGATGCTGTCAACAAAATCGGATTCGGTCTTGTTGTATACAGTTTAGCTGTTAAAGAATCATAATTTAAAAGATTCAAATTAAATAATAAAAAAAGGCTGCACATTGTGTAGCCTTTTTTTTTGTGCAATATATTTAGTAAATACTACATCCTTTGAACAACACCAATTCCCAATAAACCTAAAGCATTTTTAATAGTAAAAGAAACTGATTTAGATAATTGTAATCTAAACATTTTTCTATCTTCAAAAGACGTTTTTAATATCGGTAAGGATTGATAAAAAGAATTAAACACTTTTACTAAGTCATACAAGTAATTAGCAACTAACGCAGGACTTTGAGTGTTTGCCGCATTTTGAATTGCCATAGGAAAAGCTAACAATTGTTTTATTAACTCTTTTTCTTTAGGATCTAAACCTCCTTTATAACTCTCATTACTAACAGAGTCTACTTTTCTTAAAATAGCCTGTATTCTAACATAGGAATACTGAATAAAAGGACCTGTATTTCCTTGAAAATCTACAGATTCTTTTGGATCAAATAATATTCTCTTTTTTGGATCTACTTTCAAAATAAAGTATTTCAAAGCTCCCTTTCCAATAGTTTGATAAACATTATTTTTTTCGTTATCATCCAAGTCTTCCAACTTTCCAAGTTCAGAGGATATTTCTTGAGCTGTATGGGTCATTTCTACTAATAAATCATCTGCATCCACAACTGTACCTTCTCTACTTTTCATTTTACCACTTGGCAAATCCACCATTCCGTAACTTAGATGATGTAAGTTTGCTGACCATTTGAAGCCTAATTTTTTAAGAATCAGGAACAAGACTTTAAAATGATAATCTTGCTCATTACCAACAGTATAAATCATTGAATTGATATTAGGGAAATCTTTAACTCTTTGAATAGCTGTACCAATATCTTGAGTCATGTAAACAGCAGTTCCATCGGATCTTAAAACAATTTTTTCATCTAAGCCTTCATTTGTCAAATCACACCACACACTACCATCATCTTTTTTATAGAAAACATTTTTACTAAGACCTTCTTTTATAAATTCTTTTCCTAATAGATAGGTATTACTTTCATAATAATAATTATCAAAATCTACTCCAAGATTTTTGTAAGTTTCTTCAAAACCTTTGTAAACCCATCCATTCATTGTCTTCCAAAGCTTTACAGTTTCTTTATCTCCGGACTCCCAAAGCAAAAGCATTTCTTGTGCTTCAATTAAAATAGGTGCATTTTTTTTCGCATCTTCCTCGGAGTAACCATTTTCTAATAGAGATTTAACTTGGTTTTTATATTCTTTATCAAACAAAACATAATACTTTCCAACTAGCTTATCCCCTTTTATATGTGTAGAATCAGGAGTTTCTCCAAACCCAAACTTAATCCAAGCTAACATACTTTTACATATATGAATACCTCGATCATTTATTATCTGAGTTTTTAAAACATTTTTACCGGAGGCTTTAAGTATTTGAGCTACACTATATCCCAATAAATTATTGCGAATATGCCCAAGATGAAGTGGCTTATTAGTATTAGGAGAAGAATATTCTACCATTGTACAATCATCAGAAACTGGTTTAATAAAACCAAAGTCATCTTCATTTTTAATTGAATTAAAATTATTTAAATAATAATTATCAGCAACAACAATATTAAGAAAGCCTGAAACTACATTAAATGAAGTAAATGATTTTTCATTCTCTAATATATAATTACCTAAACTGTTTGCAAGCACAATTGGGCTAGTTTTAATAAGTTTTAATAAAGGAAATACAACTATAGTCAAATCACCCTCAAAATCAGGTCTTGTGGGCTGAATTTCGACACTGTCAATCTTTAATTCGTATAGTTGCTCGATTGCTTTAAGTGCAATTGCTTGTAAAGAGGATTCAATATTCATTTTATTCATTATAACTATAAATATAATATATTATTAATTTTATATGGATTTTGGCAAAAACACCTCTGCCATCATACATCTAGCACTTCCACCCCCATATGTCTCAATTGTATTTAATGAGCTAAAAACAATTTTAACATACTTGTTTATAATATCTTTTTGAAAACTAGTTAACACATTATATGCAGATTCACTCATAATCAATAAAGGATTATTATTTCTANCCAATATTTGNAACATATTACCAGCAAACGAATTCACTTGATTTTCTGAAATTTCAATAATTTCTTTTCCATCATCTTTTAAATGTGAAATTACATTATTTCTCTCTTTTTTATNATCTATACAATCTAAACATATAATGACAAAATTATCAGCAACACACATCATAACATTTGTGTGATAAATCAACTCTCTTACTTCTTTAACCGACTGAAATGCACTAAAAATAATTGGAGAATATTCAAAATCTTCACAGAATTCAATCAATAAATCTTCATTAGATCTTTCTGAAATAGCACAGTAAGCTTTTTTATTTAATCTATCTAAAACTATACTTCCTGTACCTTCTAAATATATGTTTGATTCTTCTGCAAAGGAATAATCAATAACATTATTAATAGGATATCCGTTTTTCTCAATGCATTTTACTACATCTTCTCTTCTTTCGTTCCTTCTATTTTTTGCAAACATAGGGTATAAAGCAATATCACCATTTGAATGAAATGAAATCCAATTATTGGGAAATACCGAATCTGGTGTATCAAACTTATCATCATCTTGAAAAACAATAACATTAACACCAAAAGATTTAAGCTTTAATACAAAATTATCAAATTCGGTTTGAGCAGTTAAATTAATTTGATTTGAATTACTATTAAAATCATTAGCGTTTTGGTAATGATTGTTAACAGCAGTTTGAACATTATAATTAAATGCAAGAGGCCTAATCATCAAAATAGTATTTGTACTTTGTATATTCAAAATCAAATTATTTTCTAATTAATGGCATAGTTGAACATCTCAACAAACCTTCTTGTTTAGCAATTTCTGAATAGCTTATCTTTTCCACCTTAAATCCATTTGAAGTTAGCCATTCATTTAACCTATCAAAATTATTTTCAGAAACAATTACGTTTTCAGAAATTGAAAACACGTTACAACTCATATTGTACATTTCTTCTTTAGTAGTTTCAAAAATATTATCTTTTCCGAAAAAATCAACTAACCATTCATACTCATCTTTTATTAAAAAACCACCAGGGTGAATAATTGCTTTGTTTGTTCCAATTGGCTGGAAACAACAATCTAAATGAAGAGCATTGTCTTTTGGAGAAGTATTTGATTTTCTTAATTCAAAAGTCTTTATAGACTTATTAGGGAAATTTACTTTTATTTCATTTACAGCATTTAAATTCGTTCTTGCAGTTATATAATTAGGATAATCTTCACCAGAGTACACTCCAATAAAAACATAATCATTAAATAGTATTACATCACCACCTTCAACATGACTGTCACTGCTAAGTTTAATAATATTTTTGGATGGAATTTCGCTAAGTATATAATTTATAGCTGACAATTCTGAAGATCTATTATCAATCATGTTAGATAAAACAATTTTATCTTCAATAACAAAAGAAATATCTCGTGTAAAGATCTGATTATAATTATTAATTTGATCTGGCCTATATACCTTTACACCATATTTAACTAAAATATTTTCAAATGAATTTAGCTCATTTATCATGTCTTTTTCAATAGGATATGTACCGTTTAAAATATGTTCAATACTTTTCGGATCGTAACAGTCTTCTATATTTGGGGTTGGGCCGTTAGAAATCGCAGAGCCCAATATTACAGACACTAATTCAGATGTCTCGTTGTTAATATTAATTTTTAACATATGTAAATATACTAAGAAAGAAATAGAGTAAAACCTATATTATCTTTTTGAAATTGGAGTATATTCTCTATGATTTTCTCCAGTGTAAACCTGTCTTGGTCTTCCAATTGGCTCGTTTCTAAGTCTCATTTCTCTCCACTGAGCTATCCATCCAGGTAGTCTTCCAAGAGCAAACATTACAGTAAACATATCTGATGGAATTCCCATTGCTCGGTAGATAATACCAGAGTAAAAATCAACATTTGGATATAAACTTCTATCTACAAAATACTTATCACTTAATGCTTCTTTTTCTAAACCTTTAGCTATATCCAAAACAGGATCAACTATACCAAGATCATTTAAAACCTCATCTGTAGCTACTTTTATTATTTTAGCTCTAGGATCAAAACTTTTATAAACTCTATGTCCAAAGCCCATTAATCTAAAAGGATCTTCTTTATCTTTTGCTTTTTGCATATACTTATTTGTATCACCTCCGTCTTCATTAATCGATTCAAGCATTTCTAATACCGCTTGATTTGCACCTCCGTGTAATGGTCCCCATAAAGCAGATATTCCTGCAGAAATTGAAGCAAATAATCCAGCATGTGAAGAACCTACAATTCTTACAGTTGAAGTTGAACAATTTTGCTCATGATCAGCATGTAAAATTAAAAGCTTGTTTAGTGCGTTAACCAAAATTGGATTCTGAACATAAGTTTCATTTGGTTTATTAAACATCATCTTCAAAATATTTTCAACATAACCAAGAGAAGTATCTCCATAATCTAAAGGAAGACCATTTTTTTTCCTAAAAGTCCAAGCAATTAGCACTGGAATTTTACCTAAAACTTTTACTATTGTTTCGTAAAGTTCAGTTTTACTCCTATCATAATCGATAGTGTTTGAAGTAGGATTAAAGGCGGTTAGTGCACTTGTTAAAGATGATAATATACCCATCGGGTGGGCTGACTTAGGAAATGCTTCTAGTATTTTTTTAATATCCTCGTCAACAATACTTTCTCTTTTAATATCATCATTGAATTTCTTATACTGCTCTTCTGTAGGCAGGTTACCATAAATTAATAAATATGCAACTTCTAAAAAACTAGCATTATTAGCTAAATCTTCAATCGAATAACCTCTATATCTTAAAATACCTTTCTCCCCATCTAGATAAGTTATTTTACTTTCACATGAAGCAGTATTTTTAAAACCGGGATCAATAGTAGTAACTCCACCTGTTAGAGATCTTAACTGTTTAAGATCAATGGACAGTTCATTTTCAGAACCTAAAACAAGAGGGAAATCAAATTCCTGATTATTTATAATAAGTTTAGCTTTTTTTGACATTTGGATTTTTGTATTAAGGAATGCAAAAGTACAAAATATCTACGAATTATTAAAACATAGAAAACTATGCCTTAAACACACTCGCTTGAGGAAAGAAAGCTTTAGACCCTAATTCCTCTTCGATTCTTAACAACTGGTTGTACTTAGCCATACGATCGCTCCTAGAAGCAGAGCCAGTCTTAATTTGACCAGTCGTAAGCGCAACTGCTAAATCAGCAATTGTATTATCTTCTGTCTCACCTGATCTGTGAGACATTACAGATGTAAAACCAGCATTATGAGCCATTTCTACAGCTTTTATTGTTTCCGTAAGGCTACCTATTTGATTAACTTTAATTAGTATTGAATTAGCAATTGATTCACCAATACCTCTTGAAAGTCTTTCAACATTAGTTACAAATAAATCATCACCAACTAGCTGAATTTTATCACCAATTAGTTCCGTTAAATATTTCCAACCATCCCAATCATTTTCATCCATTCCGTCTTCTATAGAAATAATCGGATATTTTGAGGCTAAACTTGCTAGGTAGTCAGCTTGCTGTTTACTAGTTCTCACTTCTCCTTGATCACCTTCAAATTTCTTATAATTATACAAATTGTTTTCATAAAACTCTGCAGCAGCACAATCTAATGCTATCATTATTTCTTTACCAAAAGAATAACCTGCATTTTTCACTGCTAAAGCAATAGTATCTAAAGCATCTTCAGTTCCTTCTAAGACGGGAGCAAATCCACCCTCATCTCCTACTGCTGTACTTAATTTTCTACTTTTTAAAACTAGCTTTAAGTGATGAAATATTTCACTACCCATTTGCATTGCATGTGTAAAAGATTTTGCAAGCACTGGTATAATCATAAACTCTTGAAAAGCTATAGGGGAATCACTATGTGAACCTCCATTAATAATATTCATCATTGGAACAGGTAATGTACACACATCCTCTCCACCTATATATCTGTATAATGGAATTTTTTTCTCCGCTGCAGCTGCCTTAGCAACTGCTAAAGAAACTCCTAAAATTGAATTTGCACCTAAATTAGATTTATTGGGAGTACCATCNAAATTTATCATTTTAACATCAATTTCAGTTTGATCAAAAACAGATAATCCAATTATTGAAGGTGCTAAAATATCATTTACATTATTTACCGCTTTCATCACTCCTTTACCCATATAATCAGAACCACCGTCTCTTAATTCAACTGCTTCGTGTTCACCAGTTGAAGCTCCTGATGGTACAGCAGCTCTTCCAATTAAACCATTTTCAGTTATAACATCAACTTCAATTGTTGGGTTACCTCTTGAATCAAAGATTTGTCTAGCATGAATTTTTTTAATATTGGACATAAGAATTTTTTATAAATAATCTTTACAAAAATATTAATTATATATAGATTTTTATCTATTAAATGGGGATAATTAACGAAAACGTAATAGTAAAAAATTTGACAATCAATTACTACCTACTCATATTGTCAACAAATTGATCAAACAAATATGAGGAATCATGTGGGCCAGGGCTAGCCTCTGGATGAAATTGTACAGAAAAGCAATTACTATTTTTAAGTTTTATTCCAGCTACTGTATCGTCATTTAAATGAATGTGTGTTATTTCTACATTTTCATTAGCAAGAGATTCTTCTTTATTTACAGCAAAACCATGATTTTGAGAAGTGATTTCTCCTTTACCAGTTATAAGGTTTTTAACTGGATGGTTTATACCTCTATGGCCATTATGCATTTTATAGGTAGAAATTCCATTGGCCAATGCAATAATTTGATGACCTAAACATATACCAAACAAAGGTTGATTTTGTTCGATAATTTTCTTTGCAACNTCTTGAGCATTTTTCAATGGCTCAGGATCTCCAGGTCCATTAGACAGAAAATAGCCGTCAGGATTCCACTCTTTCATTTCATCAAATGATGTNTTGAATGGGAAAACTTTAATATATACATCTCTTTTAGCTAAGTTTCTTAAAATATTTTTTTTAATACCTAAATCCAAAGCTGCTACTTTGTATTTNGAACTTTCATTGCCATAAAAATAAGTAGATTTAGTAGATACCTTAGAAGCAAGTTCTAAACCTTTCATAGAAGGAACATCTGTTAATTTCTTAGATAGAGAGTCTACATCATCGACATCTGTAGTGATA
>JGI20157J14317_10003542_pt1 | contig 12468 bp, 10 predicted proteins | sample COG_07_FD_14317 | JGI IMG/M metagenome (IMG submission 14317)
TTGCCATGGCGACCCACACCCGCGCGTTCAATCAAATTAGGCAGCAGTCCGAATACGGAAGGCGGATAACCTTTCGCTGTTGGCGGCTCACCAATAGCCAAACCTATCTCTCGTTGCGCATGTGCCACCCGCGTGAGGCTATCAAACAGCAATAGTACATTCGCACCCTGTTCGCGAAAATATTCGGCAATTGTATGGGTCAAATGTGCTGCTTTAAGTCGCACAACAGGTGATTGATTAGCGGGCGCGGCGATCACCACTGACTTTCGTAATCCTGCTCGCCCCAAGGTTTTCGTCACGAACTCTTGCACCTCACGACCACGCTCACCAATGAGCCCGATCACCACAACATCCGCCACCGTGTTGCGAGTTAGCATGCCGAGAAGAACACTCTTACCTACCCCGGAACCAGCGATCAAACCAATGCGCTGACCGCGTCCCAGGGTTAGGCAATTGTTAATCGCTTTTATGCCCGTATCTAAAGGCACTTCGATAGGGCCTCTTTCCATCGGGTTCACCGGGAAACCTTCAAGACTACAAGTATCGGTGTATTCAATCGGCCCTAGCCCATCAATTGGCTCACCGAGCCCGTCGATAACACGACCTAGCAGCGCCTCACCGATGCGGCCTTTACCATGTCGGCTAACGACAGTTACCTTCGCGCCTGGCGCGATGCCATCCGTGGTTTCATAGGGCATCAGATATAAAATATCGTTATTAAACCCTACCACCTCGGCTTCAACATTTTCACCCGCTTGCGCGCCTTCTATTCGGCAAGTGGCGCCAACTGGTGCAAGCACGCCAACGGCTTCAATCGTCATGCCGGCGATTCTAACGAGTCGACCACTGGTGCGCGGCACAGTTAGCTTGGCTCGCTGCAACTTCTCATCAACGGTTTTGTCAAATAGGCTACTCACTGGGCGGGTCCCCGAGGGGAGCGTCATCGTTTGGCTTAGCTCCGGCATCTAACTCAGCCATGCTATCAACCGATACCTGTTCAGCGCGCTTATCCATCGCTTCAGCCACAGCATCAACATCACTATCAACATCAACATCAACATCAACATCAACATCAACATTAATATCAGCAATATCTGACTCAGCCTCAAACTTCGCATGCTCATCAGAAACCGAACCGCCATCTATTTCTACTGGCGCCGATTTACGGCCCCGTTCTGCGGCTCTTTGTACCCTGTTCTGCCCGAGCCCCAACACCTGGTCGGCCAGTTCCTGTAATCGCTCTTCGACAAAGTCTTCTATAGACGTTGCATCCATGGTCACGCGAACTGAACCGGGCGCGAGGTGATGATCTTTCACGAATTCGACGTGGGCATAACGTTCCTTGAATTCCTGATCCAGCATCTCGATATCAGCGGCGTTTAAGCTGGCTACAATCGGACCTTCGCCACTTAATTCAATGGAGTCGATGGCTGATTTAACTAATCGTTCGATAGCTGTATTCGACAGGGTTAATTCGCCACGAACTAACTCCTCAGCCAGATGCAAGGCCAGCCGCGTCAACGGCTCAAAAAAGTCACTCATATTACCCTGAGATTTTTGCATCCCAGCAATAATGGCCAGCAAGGCAGCCTCGTGTTGCTGAACTCGCTCTGTCACTTGTTTTTCGCCAGCGACCCGACCTGACTCGTAAGACTCCGCCAGGCTTTTTTCCAGTTCCTGTTCGGCTAATGCCAATTGAGCTTCAAGATCTTCTCTCGACTTGCGTTCAACTGCCTCATCATTACCTTCGGTTTCTTCCTTCGACCCCGACAGGTCATCCGCCTCAGCTAAAGTTTGCTCCCGTTCAATTAGTTGAATGACACGAGGGGCCCACAGCGAAAACTCTCCGGCCGGTTCTGACCCCGCCTGACCCGAAGAATCAGCCACTTTGGTTGCCAGATAGCGGGCTTTTTGCCCGGCGACGAGCAAATCGTTTAGCCGCCAGGAGACATCAGCACCACTAGACAAAGTCATCACCTCTTCCCGATAACACTAACTCACCGGCATCCGATAACTTACGCGCCAGACGCATGATATTTTTCTGGGCCTCTTCCACATCTGTTATCCGGATAGGTCCTTTCGCCTCCATCTCATCCAAGAACATCACCTTGGCGCGCTGCGACATATTGTCCATAAACTTGTCTTTGACCAACTCGTCAGCACCTTTTAGCGCCACCATCAACTCGTCAGAATCAACATTTCTCATCAATACTTGAATACTGCGATTCTCAAGAGCCGACAAGTTGGCGAACGTGAACATATTGTCTTGTATTTTCAATGCGAGCTCTGCGTCGATAGCCGTCACACCCTCGAGCAGCTTGCCCTCCATATCAACCTTGGTGAAATTCATGATTTTTGCCGCCGCTTTTATGCCACCAAAGCTTGAAGACTTGGCACTAGAACTGTTTGAAAACTGCTTGCGCATGACTTGCTCTAACTCATCCATAGCACTGGGCTGAACCGTGTCTAACAAAGCGATACGTTGGAGTATTTCGGCGCGAGAATCCTCTGGCACAAAGTTCAACACATCCGCGGCCACGTCATACTCCAGAACCGAGAGGATAATCGCGACGACTTGTGGGTGCTCCTCCTGTACCATTTCACCAATCGATCTAGCATCCATCCAACGTAATATCTCCAAGCCTTTGCTGGTCGCGCCGGGCATAATCCTACCCAGAACCGTAGCTGCCTTGTCTTCGCCCAAGGCTTTTTTCAGGATGTTTTCAACATAATCGATTGTACCCAGACCCAGACTCGTCTGCTTTTTTATGGTTGAGAGGAAATCATCCAACACAACATTCACCGCTTCTTGCGACAAATCGACCACCGAGACCATGCAGGCGCCCAGCGACTGGACCTCACGAGGTGACAAATAACGAATACAGTCAGCAGCTTGCTGCTCGCCCAGCAGCAGCATGATGACAGCCGCGCGCTCTGTCGCTGTTAGCGTTTCCAGCTCCGCCTTGACCGCGTCGGACAAGCCCTCGCTTTCTTTTTCCTTATCGTTGATTGTCGGTTTTGCCGCAGCCATTTCTAATTCCTTGTCTTTAAACAGGTTTAATCAATTTTTTAAGCACGTTCGCCACTCGACCGGAGTCCTCTGCAACGAGCATGCGAATCAGCGCTACCTTGTCGTCATAAGTGTTTGCCGTGTCGAGCATATCAGCCGATATCGTCGATTTCTTCGGCTTTAACTTCGCTTTAATATCTTCGAGGGTATCACCTTCACCCATCTCGATATCAAGATTGTCATCACCACCCAAGCCAGCTTCCAACAAACCTCCAGCCCCGCCGCCATTGGCACCAGCCCCAGCACCCAAAAATGAGTTCAACACGGGCTTAATGACAACTAGCAAGACAAATATAAACGCAATAAAGGCTGCGCCAAGCTTCACCAAACCGATCAATGATGGACTTTCGTACCACACACTAGTGTCCGCCATCTCTTTGATGAGTTCAAATTTCTGAGTCAGCAGAACGACACTGTCTCCGCGGGCTTCATCGAATGACACCGCGCTTTTTACGAGTCTTGTCAGGCTATCAAGCTGCGCCTGATCAACCACCATTGGCGCATTATCCGTCTCATTCCCTGCGTTGCTGCCAAGCAATGCTGCCTCGTTAATGACGATGGCTACGGACATTTTGGTGACTGAACCACCCGTTCGTTTAACATAACGAACTGTCTTGTCGATTTCATAGTTACGGGTCGTTTGGCTATTGGTCACTGTTTCCGTTTCATTCGCGCTAGCGACAGTTGTCTCGTCGGCCAACACGTTCGTTGTCGACCCTGGCACGCCGCCGGCCGGAGCTGGTGCCTGGCCTCGCTCGATTGAAATCGACTCTGACCGCGCCTTCGGGCCGGTATCGTTGGTATCATATTCTTCAAAGGTGGTATTGCGCTCCGTAAAATCAATTTCGACGTCAACTTCTGCTCTAACATTTTCCATGCCTACAATGGGCGCAAGCAATGCATCGATTCGATTTCTGTATTGCTCTTCAACAGACAGCTCATAATCAGACTGAACAGAAGCTGCCTGAACACCCGGGGTATTTGATCTTGTTAGCAAGGTGCCACGTTGATCTACAACCACAACATCTTCAGCAGAAAGATAAGGAATGCTGGACGCCACCATGTGCGTGATAGCCTGCACTTGATTAGGCGATACAGCGCGGCCTGCATAGGGCTTTAGGACTACTGACGCCTTGGCAGGGACGCGATTACGAACAAAGGCAGACTGCCTTGGTGCAGCTAAATGAACTCGTGCTGATTGAATCGTTGAGATCTGGCTAATGCTTTTGGCCAATTCATTTTCAATTGCAACGGTATACTTTGCCTGCTCCATGAATTGACTGGTCGTAAGCGCAGAATCATCACTAAACGAATCCATCGCATTGGAACCTGCATCTTGGGGCAAACCAGCTGCCGCAAGTAGCATCCGTGCTTGATGATAGTGCTCCACACCGACCATCAATTGGCCACTGTTTTCATTGATAGTCACGGGGAAGTCAGCACCCTGCAGCGCAGTGAAAGAAGCCTGACGATCCGAATCACTCATACCGGGATAGACTTCGCGCAGTGAACCGGTTTGAAACCAGGAGAACATAAGCACAAACACACCGATAACGAACAAGGCAATAATGCCCGGCATAGATCGACGCACGAGCGGCTGGGAAAGCATTTCGGTAACAGAAGGCAGACGATTCAATTCTGCAACTGAAGCAGCAGTATTGGCCGGCAGTGCAGCATTATCGGCACCGGACATAGCGGTACCTGGCAATGTAGAACCTGCGGGTGGAGCGAGTAAAGCAGCCATTCTCTATATTCCTGAAGATCAATAAGGTTTACGGTTAAAATTCCTGACTAAACGGGCATGTTCATAATGTCTTCGTACGCACGCAGTACTTTATTTCTAATCTGCAAAGTCGCCTCAAAAGATATAGAGGCCTTCTGCGACTTCATCATCAAGTCGGTTAATGACACATCGCCACCAGACTCATAAGCCGCAGCCGTATTCTTGGACTCCATTTGCAGATTATTCACTTCATCTACGGCAGAGGCGATCGCCTGCGCAAAGCCAGATTTATTTGGTTCAAGCTCTGCTGGCGCGCCTAGATTGCCTTGCTTATCTTCGAGCTGCGCCTGCAGATTGCGAATTTGCGCGAGCAATGATTGTGCGTCAGTGGCGGGGCTAATTTGCATTATCTATCTCCTTGCGTGGTTAACGAGCGTTATCGGGCGTAGGTCTGAGGAACTTCCAAACCTTCATCACGCAATTTTTTAAGCTTATGACGCAAGGTTCTTGCACTAATGCCCAATCGGTCTGCCGCTTCGATACGAGAATGAGAGGTTTTAATAGCACCTAAAATAGCCTGCATTTCCTTCGTCCGGACAAACCCTTGAAGCTGCTCACCGAAAGGCATGGCAGCCGAGTTTTTCAACTCTTTCTGCCAAGCGAACTGTTGTTCCGCCAGCTCTGCGTGGGGTAAGAGATCGGCTCGCGAAACGTCAATTGCTGGGTTGTTGGCGCCAGATATCATTTCACAGGGAACAACATCATCCAGCAAAATGTGAGGGACATCGATTGTGCCGCCATCACTCAAGACGAAGGCTCTGGCAACAACATTCTCTAATTCACGAACGTTTCCTGGCCAGCTATAGGCGTGCAAGACCTCCAAAGCCGCATGGGTTATTTCTTGACAGGCAGCCCCTGACGCTTGATGCGTGCTTAAGGCTTGCCGTATCAATGGCGCTATGTCCAGCGGGCGCTGAGCCAAAGGCGGGATCGTCAGTTTGAAAGCACTGAGACGGAAATAAAGATCTTCCCGAAACGCCTTCTCGGCGATCGCGACGGTTAGATTACGGTTGGTTGCTGCGATAATTCTGACATCCAGCTCTATGGTTTCCTCTCCGCCAATTCGCGTCAAGCTGCGCTCTTGCAGAACACGCAACAGTTTGACCTGAAGGTGATGAGGCATTTCGCCAATTTCGTCCAAAAACAAACTGCCGCCCTGAGCCTGCTCAAACAACCCGCGCTGACGTCGCGAGGCACCGGTAAAGGCGCCCTTTTCATGACCAAACAACATATCTTCAATGAGTTGCTCAGGGATCGCCGCACAATTTAACGAAACGAAGGGTTCATTGCAGCGGGCGGAAGATTCGTGAATGACCCGGGCCAGGACCTCTTTACCGGTGCCGGTCGCGCCTTGTATGAGCACCGAGACATTAGCTCTAGCCACTCGCTGCGCAAGTTCGAACAGGTTCTGCGACATAGGATCGACATAAATATAGGCTCGCTTAGGTGGCACGGGCTTCGCCACACCCATTTTGGTTAACGCCGGCGCCCAGGTTGCGGCAGAAAAATCGTCGTCAGCAACAACCGCTGCGGCACCTGCACCCATCGCCGCTATGCCAAGCTCAAAACGCTGGCGATTAACCACAGCAATGATAGGCGTACTGCGAAATTGCAACTGCAGTGTTTGGAGCGACTCCAAAGCATCGAGGCTGGCATTGAGCTCAACAACGATCGCTTGCCCAGACTTGCCCTGAGCGCACAGGTCAGCCGTGCAAGACCAGCGCGTAATAGCCAATTGATGGTCGTCACCCAGGTTCGCTAAACTGCTGGTATCCGTCTGCTGACCGACCCAGTCGAGGCTTTGAATAGATTCCGCATGTCGCATAACTCTACACCTAACTCTTTTAACACAATGGTTTCGATAGAAATAAATGCAATATCGATGCCATGTTTAAATGCGTTATTTATCAACAGGTTAGGTTGTATATAGTACGGGTGGAGGCGAGATAGTCACAAAAACGACGACAATCTGTCGCGGAACATGACAGCCATCCAGACCAGGTTGGGCGTCGGCACTTGACCAAACCAGGGAATGATTAATTGGTGACGGGGGAGTTATCCTGAGCAATATCGAGCTTACTGATCTTTTGAATTAGCGTGGTTCTGTGCATATCCAGTAATTTAGCTGCAGAAGAGACGTTCCACTGGGTCGAATCCAGCGCTTTGCGAATGACGTTCACCTCTATATCCTGCAACAAGTCCTTAAGGGCAAAGCCGTCTTTAGGCAATGGCACATCGCTCTGGGTAAAGCCCAGCGCTTGCTCCAGCCGATCATCCATTAACCCTTGGGCATCCATCATGGGTCCTGTGTGAGCTTCAGCCGCAACTGAACGCCCTCGTGAAGCTATGCTTTGTATTGCCTCACAAATCCGCGCCGGCAACAAACTCTTTGGCACGGTGGTGATATCCATCACCGCAGTGGGCGAAATGGCATGCATTCGGGCGACAAGATTAGATAACTCGCGAAGGTTGCCTGGCCAGTGGTAGCCACGCAATATCTTCATAGATTCATCAGTAAACGTGGGCACCTCACCTTCAGTCACCAATTTTCGAGAGAAAAAACTGATCAACTCGGGCAAATCTAGCAAACGATCACGCAACGCCGGTACCAGCAGAGGGAAAACATTCAGGCGATAAAACAGATCTTCTCGAAACAGCTTCTGTTCGGTCAATACTTCTAAATCCTGATGGGTTGCGCTGACTACTCTGACGTCAATTGGGATCCGTTCAGTGGAACCCACGGGCACAATGACGCGCTCTTCGAGCACGCGCAATAGTTTGACTTGCAGTGCGCGCGGCATATCGCCGATCTCATCAAGAAACAGGGTGCCGCCGTTAGCCGACAGCAACTGGCCGGCGTAATCTGAGATGGCACCGGTGAACGCGCCTTTGCGATGACCGAACAATTCACTTTCAAGCAAATCAGCGGGGATAGCCCCACAGTTAATCGCTATGAAGGGGCCTTTGCGGCGAGCAGATAGCAGATGCAATTGACGCGCAACGATTTCTTTGCCGGCGCCGGTTTCACCTCGAATTAAGACTGACGTATTACCGCGGGCAGCGGCACCTACCAATTGCCAAAGTTCCTGCATGACATCAGAGGAACCGAGGACAACTTCCTCGGAATCAAGATTATGGCTGTTTCGATGATGAAGCAAAATCCACCTTCTTCAGGCCGAGCGGCGATAATCACCAACTCACGACGAGGCACGAAAAAAGAGAATAGTACGCTAATTTACCCTGTTTGCTATGACATTTTTTTAAGGAAAAAGACACTGACACCTTAATGTAACTACAGTGTAATTTTATTACCATATATCAAAAACTGCTTCGAAGATTGAGCCCAATTTTTAGGGTCTAACGACAACCTTGAATTAATTTACGTAACTTTTTACGTCGAATTCACTCAGATCGACTTCGTCGGTTTTGTTGCAAGCCCCATCAACTGCCGGAAGTTAAGCTTTGGGGTCCGCCAGTCTGGTGCTAATCAGTTACCAACCATTCTTTGCTTGAGCATCACCGATGGCAACATCTCCCAAGCACTGCTGATATCAGCCATCAGGCCTCGGGCTTCTTGCAAACTCTCCACATCATTACGCAGGTTGGCATGCAGCAAACGTCTTGAAACATATTCGTATAAGGCATCGAGGTTACGGGCCAGCTCACCGCCACGTTCATGATCTAGAGTGATACGCAGACCTTGAACAATCTTATCGGCGCGGGCGATAGACTTAAACTTCAACTCAACCGAGCCTCTCTGCATATGCCCTTCAGCTTCGCTCATTGATTCCAACAGCGCACTGAAAAGCATCTGCACCAACTCTACCTGGTTAGCGTAATCGACCCGGCCAACTTGGCCTACCATCTTGTAACCTGCCATAGGGTCTTTGAAGTTTACTCTCATTGTTTTTGCGCTCTCATGATGACTAATGACTAGTTATTCAATCGACCTGAAGGACAACTTCTTTAGCGTTTGAAGGGAAAAATACCCATTATTCAGGACAGTCAGCGAACCGACTCGCCACACATTGCAATGCGGCGGCTTCGGCCTTGGGGACATCGTCAGCATCGAGCTGCAACATCGATAAATTGTAAATCGCCTGAGCATCCTCGGTCAGCCCATTGGTCTCGGCCACTTTCGCCCAAACATAAGCCTTGAACGGCTCGGGGTCTTGTCCCTCACCGGCTTGAAGCATAAACGCCGTCATCAGCTGACCCGGCCCATAGTTTTGGCGTGCGGCGCGCAAAAACCAGACCTTAGCCTGCTGATAATCCAAACCGACACTTTCACCATTGTGCAACAACAAGCCGATCATATATTCCGAGTCAGCGAGCTTCTGCGCAGCGGCCAATTTAAACCAGGAAAGCGCCTCCCGCGTGTTCTTGGCCACACCATAACCATGGTAATACAACAAACCGACATTATGCTGCGCCTCTTTCAAACCCTGATTAGCCGCCGATTTGTACCAACTCATGGCACGCGCATAATCCTGAGTTACCCCAAGTCCCTCCTCCGACATATGACCCATATTATTCTGCGCTTGGGCCACACCTTGATTTGCCAAGGATTGCCAGGCTCGCAACGCTGTGGCGTAATGGCCACGCTCCTTGGCCCGTAAACCCGCTTCAAAACTATCAGTGTCGTCAGCACCCAAGGCACACTGGCCGAGGCCCGCAAGCACGATACCCACCAACATCCAACCTTTCATCATGGCACACTCCTTGTTCGCGCAGCCCCTGAGCAGGTCTCTTTCAAAGTGCTTATCGAAGAACTTATCAAAGTGCTTATCAAAGCCCCTGCCCCTGTTAGTCTCACGACAGATATCCGCATCACTTAGCTACGCTCCTGCGCACGGATTTTTTGTTGCAAGCTAATCACGGCGGTAAACAAGTCACCTTCAGTGACCGAACCCACCAGCTTGCCCGATGCTGCCACTACCGGAATACTCTCACCGACGAAACCTCGCGTGTTCTCCATCGCGTCAGTTAGCGTGTCTGTATCGCAGAACCTCAGTGGCGCGACGAGCATATGGCCAAGCACAGGCTCGTCTGCTGCGGTCAGCGCTTGATGGATCAACACCTTGCCCAACAGTAATCCACTTGAGTCGCACAAATAAGCCTCTGTCAGCTGTGCCTGCTGCATCAGCGCAATGACCTGTTCACCGGTCGCTGTCGCATCAAGCACCAAGTGATCTTGTGTGACGATATCGGCAACGGTCATTTGGCGCATAGCAATGGCCTCACGGCCTTCTCGAAGATCAACGCCGCGGTCAAGCAATTGTCGATCAAAGAATGACAGACTGAAGACGCGATGGGTCACCAGGCTACAGATCATTACCGTGATCATCGCCGCCACCGCNAATTCATAGGATTGGGTTAACTCAAGCACAATCAGCGTTGCCGTAATCGGTGCGCCAATGACCGAGGCGCTAACCGCGGCCATCGCAGCAACCGCCGCCACCAGCGCAAACCCCGGCACGACCATGGGCTCAACCAGCTGTCCAAAAAAAGCGCCGGCCGCAACGCCAATAAAAATAGCCGGTGAAAACACGCCACCAAAGAGCCCCATACCAATACAAACAGACGACATCATAATTTTAGCGATCAGCAGAACCAGCAATAAACCCAGGGCATAATGCCCACCCAGCATTTGGTTCACGCTGTCAACACCCAAGCCCAGCACTTGCGGCAGCCAGATACCCACAACACCGCACAAGGTCGCCGCCACAAAAGGCAAAAGCATAGGGCGATTCACTTTCGCGGCAAATTGCTGGGTTCGGCGCAGGGTTAACATGAAGATCAACGCGATCAAGGACAGTGCCGGCGCCATCAAGATCAAGGCGGGCAAAATCTCGGCCAAGGGCGGCATTGGCGCATCAATCAAAAAACTGGCATTACTGGGAAACCAGGCGTTATCGAGGGCACTGGCAGAGATGGCAGCAATCGAAATCGGCGCCACCGCGCGAATTGAAAAATGCCGCAAAACCGCCTCGTGAGCAAACACAATGCCGGCTAGGGGCGCATTAAAGCCGGCGGAAATGGCTGCGGCGACGCCGCAACCCAAAAATATCTCGTGGGACATATTTGAAGCAAGCACACGCTTGAGCCAAGTACCGATGGTGCCACCGAAATGTACCAATGGTCCATACTGACCCACTGACGCGCCACCGCTGGCACAAATGAAAGCAATAAAGGTGGAGCCAATACCGCGCTTAACATCCAAAGGCTCCAAGGTTTGCTGCGCAGCATAGATTGTGTCTGCGGGCCCCGCATATGCCTGGATTGAGAGGACTTTTTTCAGGAACACGACCAACCCGGCCGCCACCCAGAGAAACACCACGCTGCCATAGGCAATGGTTGTTTCATCGTTTAGCACCCATATCATGCGGGTATCTTCCGCGCGCCACTGGCCAAAGGCACTGACACCCATCACGAACCCGTCGGCCACAACGCACATGACAGCCCCGATCAGGCAACCGACAAACACAATCGTGAGTAGCTCGAGGCTAACGTTTTTCGTGTCCGACAGTACGCGCTGAACCGCGCTTTCCAGCGTCGTTATAAAGCCTACCTTGAATTGCTGCCGCCAGGACCGATTAAACATGAATCACAAACTCTTATCGAACAAAACACCCTTCATCTTATCTATGCTGTGGGCGATCCTAAGAATGGCCTCACCTGGCACCTGACGAATCACCTCGCCGGTTTCATCATCAGTCACAGAAATCACAAACCGTGACGCTACCTCATCCACTGAAAACTTCAGCCGAGTTGGCGTGGTTTCAACGGCCTGCTGCAAACGTCGAGCAGCCTCTTCAAGCTGTTCTAACATCCGCTGATGCAGCTCTGCGCCACCTTCGCGCACAGACGTCGCATCCTTGCTGACATCGTGAACACTGGTCTTGATCACGTCAAGGGCCACGACGGGCTCTGCTTTAGCTTTGTTAGACCCTTGATCTACGGATCCTGGCACGGCGGCCGGCACACTTTGCGGCGCAGCAACTGCCCTACCGGAATTACTCATGGGAATTGTATTTGCCATCTTTCCCTCCTCACAGGCGCTCGCTTTATGATCGCAGATCTCCACGAATCCGGCTAGCGCTCAATTATTACTGATCTTTTCGTTCTCACTTCGGCATTACTTAACAAGCCTTCATCAATAACACGGTACTGAAGCGGCGGACAATTGCCACTTTCTCAATAAGTGAATCGACAGCTGTTCTGAGAACTTTAGTCGCACAAGGAAAACAAATTAAATAAAGCTCAAGCCAACAAAAAACCGGCTTGCGCCGGTTTCTTTTGCTCAAAACANTGGGTCGCCGTTGGCGAGACTCATAAAGCTGAAGCTTATGCTTTATCAACCCCGCCCGGCAGAGCCTGACGCTTATTGCAACAAGGCTAACACACCCTGGGACTGCTGGTTAGCCTGGGCCAACATGGCAGTACCCGCTTGCTGAATGATCTGGGTACGAGCCAGCTCGGTCGTCGCCTTCGCATAGTCAGCATCTTCGATGCGGCTGCGTGAAGCTTGCGTATTCAGCGATACGTTTGCCAAGCTGTCGGCCGTGTACTCTAGCTGATTGATCGCGGCACCGTTAGTGGCATTCTGAGTCGA
>JGI20157J14317_10003545_pt1 | contig 12456 bp, 10 predicted proteins | sample COG_07_FD_14317 | JGI IMG/M metagenome (IMG submission 14317)
TGGTGGTCGCAAACAATGATATCAATACCCAGACTTTTTGCATGTGCAATTTGATCAAAGGCTTTAATGCCACAATCCAATGCGATGAGCAGGGTTACACCTAATTCAGCGGCGAGATTAATACCGTCGAAAGAAAGTCCATAACCTTCTTTGTACCGGTCGGGTATATAGGCCTCAATGGGGAATTTTCCCTCGAGGAAGTCGCACATCAACGCTACTGAGGTAGTGCCGTCTACATCGTAGTCGCCATAAATCATGACGTGTTCTTGTTGTAATCGGGCNTTTTCTATACGCTCCACGGCTCGTTCCATATCCTTCATTCGGTAGGGATCGTGCAAGTGGTTAAGGCTGGGCCGGAAAAATGACTTTGCCGCATCAAAGGAATCAATACCGCGNGCTACCAGTAACTGCGCGAGCAGTGGGTCTTTAGTTACTGTTGAGGCGAGCAGTTGAACGGCNCCAGGGTTGGGCTGCGGTTTTTGACGCCACACCATTACTTGGACTTTTTGATCAGCGAGGTTTGTAGTTCAACGCTGTATTTGTGAATGGTTGAAAAGAGTTCCTTTAAAAAGGCATCAGATAGTCCTGCTTCACTGCCATTGCTGTGTTCGCCAACAAGTTTCATCCAACGCTTCATATGAAAGATGCTCATTCCTTCGCGTTCTTTAATGGTGGCGATATCCTTAACGATGAGCATACGTTTGCGCAGCACATCGACAATCTGTCCGTCTAATTGGTCCAATTCTTCTCTCAGCTTAGCCAATTCTTCATTCGTAATAATAGGGACATTCGTGTGGAACTTCAATTCCTTCATCAAACGACCTACGGCCTCTGGACTGATCTGTTGGCGTGCATCGCTCCAGGCATCATCAGGGCTAATGTGGCTTTCGATCATTAAACCGTCCATGCCCAGATCCATGGCCACTTGACTGACTTCGCTCACTAGGGAGCGGTCGCCAGCGATATGACTGGGGTCACAGATGATTTTAATATCCGGCAATAGCGCGCGTAAATCAAAACTGTGCTGCCAATCTGGAGCATTGCGGTACATACTTTTGGAGGAAGAAAAGAATCCTCTGTGGACGGCTGCTACATGGCTAATGCCCAAGTTTCGAAAGCGCTCAATGGCACCGGCCCACAACCCTATTTCAGCGTGAATGGGATTTTTTACAAGCACGGGAATGTCTACACCGCGCAGGGCTTCTGCAATTTCTTGCACATAGAATGGATTTACGGTCGTACGCGCACCTATCCACAAAACATCTACACCTGCTTTCAAAGCAATCTCTACGTGTTGGGCATTTGCGACCTCAGTAGTAACGGGAGTGTTGATCGCACGACCGGCATCTATCAGCCACTGCATGGCCTCTGCGCCAACACCTTCAAAACTCCCGGGTTTGGTCCGGGGTTTCCAAACGCCACCGCGCAGCAAACTTATGGGGGTATGGGCTTTTAATTGTTGTGCAGTAACCAGCACTTGTTCTGGAGATTCTACCGAACACGGTCCAGAAATGAGTAAGGGCGATTGGGTGGATTGATCCATCCAACTCGTAATAGATTGTATGCTGGCTTTTGTCATATTCTCTTAACACTAAACAGCTTTAGTTGTTGCAGCTTTTATGCTCCTATACAAAGGACCAATTCTCCTTTCAATCCGCCGCGCTCTTCAACTATCGCCAATACTTCGCTGGCCGTTCCCCTCAGGGTCTCTTCAAACTTTTTTGAAATCTCCCGACTAATAGTCACGGGGCGCTCGCTGCCGCAATATTCTACGATCTGTCCTAAGGTCTTGATGATCTTGTGCGGACTCTCGTATAGGACCACCGTGCGGTCTGATGCGGCTATTTTTTCAAATTTAGTTTGTCTGCCTTTTTTTGGCGGTAAAAATCCTTCAAAATAAAAGGTATCGCAAGGCAAACCGCTGCTTACCAAGGCAGGAACAAAGGCCGTTGCCCCCGGAAGGGTGATGATTTCAATACCGGCTGCGGCTGCGGCACGAATTAATAAAAACCCTGGATCGCTAATGCCCGGTGTACCGGCATCGCTGACCAGCGCTATGTTTGCGCCACCGGTTAATTGGCCCACAAAGCGGTCTACGACCTTATGTTCATTGTGCATATGAAACGCCTGCTTCGGCGTAGCGATGTCGTAATGGCTGGTCAACTTTCCAGTCGTACGGGTGTCCTCCGCTAAAATGAGGTCCGATTCCTTTAGCACCTTGATGGCACGAAACGTCATATCCTCTAAATTCCCCACAGGTGTGGGAACCACGTGAAGTATACCTGCCACAGTTAGTTAAATTTTGTGGCTACGGCTGTCATAAAGCGCTCTGCCATTTCTTCTTGTTGGTCCCATTTGTATTCAGGAGCAACATAGGTCTCGATAAATTCATGGGCTTCGCTCAGCGAATGGAGTGTGTTCAATTGGCTCACAACACGATTAAAATCTTCCTGATTGCCTTCAAATAGGGCCTTTACAAAACCAATTCTATCGTTCAACCCAAATTTTAAAACCTTCTGTGCAAAGCGGTCGTTTAAGCTTGTTGATTCACTGCTTTGCTGCGCTCGCTCAGATAGGGTACTGTTATCCGCGGCTTCGGGGGCTTCTTTTTTCGGCAGCGGCGCCTCATCCAGCGGCACTACTTTAGTGCGCTCAATGCCCGCAGTGGCATCTAAAGACAAGTTTGCTGTTGGTCCTGGCGATTCTTGTTGTTTGCTAACGTCCTCCTTAACGACAAGCTTTATGGCTTCTAAATCCTCCGGTACATCCGAAATTTCTGTATGAAGTTCAATCTCCTCTTCTGATGCGGCAGGAATTTCTAGCTGTACGGCCTCCGGAGGTGTTGATGTAGATTCATCTGCTTGTATGGGCAAGGCTTCAGCAGGCAAGGCAACTTCTTCCTCGACGGCTTCAACTGTAACCTCGGGAGTTTCAATTTCTGAAGTGAGGGCGTTTAATCGCGCTTCCAGAGCAAAACGCATAGATTCCTCTACACGGTCTAGTTGGCTTCGTACCTCTGATTCCATTTCAGCAAGCTTAAATTTCTGGTACAACGCTAACAAGGTCGCGGCTGCATCACTGTCCGATTTCTCGCTGATTTGACGGGCAAAAGCAGTTAATTCTTGTTCTAATTCTTTTCTGCTGGGGGAAGGGCTTTGGCTCTGCATCTTATTATCTACCTTTAATGCCTTGAATGTAGCACGAAAGTCCCCTCATGTTTCAACCTGGAGTAGAATTTAACCAACAATTAGGCGGCTGGATCGAAGTTGTCTGTGGTCCCATGTTTAGCGGAAAAACGGAAGAGTTGATCCGACGCATGCGCCGTGCTCAGATCGCCGGTCAGAAAGTGGAAATTTTCAAACCTGTATCTGACGTACGTTACGACGAACAAGAGGTGGTTAGTCACGATAAAAATTCGATCCCTTCGATGCCTGTAGAGAGTTCGTCAAACATGCTTTTGCTTGCAGATGATGTGCAGGTAGTGGGCATTGATGAGGCGCAATTTTTTGACGACGGTATCATAGAAGTAGCAAATACACTTGCAAACCAAGGCAAGCGTGTGGTCATTGCGGGTTTGGATAAAGATTTCAAGGGCCGCCCTTTTGGCCCTATGCCGCAGCTACTCGCAACGGCGGAATATGTGACTAAGCTCCACGCCATCTGTCGAAGAACGGGCGGCCCCGCTCATTTCTCGTACAGAAAAGTGGCTGGTGATGAAACCTTTATGCTCGGAGAAACTGGTGAATACGAACCGGTGAGTAGGGTTATATACAATCAATTGAACGACGCATCAGGTGCTGCTGAAAGCGATTGACATAGCACAAACGGCGGGAGCAACCTTACACGGTAATGCCGCTCAAACTTTCGAAGCTTTTGCGTTCGATTCGCGGCGTATTCACGCGGCCATTCCTTCCTGTTTTATCGCCCTCACAACGCCGCATGCAGACGGCCACGAGTACATAGAAGAGGCTATTAGCCGTGGTGCATCGGTTATTTTATGTAAGGATGCGGAGGCCCGAGCAGTGGCACATCCAGAATTGGCTTTTATTACCCACGAGGATCCTTTGCTTGTTTTACAAGAGTGGGCAAAGAAAAAGCGTAATGCATTGCCTGGTTCATTACTTGCAATCACGGGTAGTACGGGAAAAACAGTTGTCAAAGAATGGCTGTTCCAATTGCTTGGTACGCCACTGAACGTGCACCGTACGCCAGGAAGTTTCAACAGTACGCTTGGCATTGCATTAGCAGTGAGTAACCTCCAGGAATCACACAAAGAGGCCATCATTGAAGTGGGAATTGATCGCCCAGGAACGATGGGCGCCCATGCACACTGGTTACGCCCCGCATTGGGGGTATTCACCAATCTAGGAAATGCCCATGCTGAGCATTTTAGCGACGAAAATGAACACTTTACTGAAAAATGGTTGCTCTTTGAGGGGTGCGAACGTATGGCAACGCACCGCAAATGGTGGGACAAAGCACAGGCGTTGGGATTGCCGACGCCGCCAGCCTTGCTTTGGGGACCGGGTGAAGAGTTGGATCCGGACCTTTTGAATGAGGTCTCGTTTACCGGCGGTTACACTTTGGAAAACGCAATGAATGCATTGGCTGGGGCCGTCCTGATGGGCGTACCATTACAAGAAGCATTGGCGCGATTAAAAACATTAGAACCCTTACCCATGCGACTTCAAGAGATTGAAGCTAAGGACGGCGGGAAATTGATTGAAGATACTTACAGCTCGGATTTAGACAGCTTGCGATTAGCATTAGAGCAGTTGATGATGCAGCAAGGCACGTCCAAAAAATGGGCTGTTTTGAGCACACTCGCCACGCCAGAGCTTACTGCCGCTGCCCAGGCAATGGCGCGTAAAATGGAATTGAACCGTATTTGGTGGGTGAAGGATCGCGCTGAGGTTCGTGATTTAGTTACCGCGTTTGAGGGACTTTCTTTGCACGATACAACAGTGCTGATAAAAGGACAACGCCGTTTTAAGCTGGAGCAATTGGCCATAACGTTACGTCGGCAGCATCACAGCACTTGGGCGGAAATTAACTTAGGTGCAATGCGCCGAAATCTTCAGAAATTTCAGGCGAAGCTGGAAGCGGATACCTTGGTGATGGCCATGGTCAAGGCTTCGGGTTATGGAACCGGAAGTTTTGAGGTTGCTCGGGCATTAGAGGAAATGCACATCGACTATCTTGGAGTGGCTTTTGCACAAGAAGCGCTAAGTCTTCGCGCCCAAGGCATTCAATGCCCCATACTTGTTCTGAATTCGGAGGCTGCGCAGTTACCCATGCTCGCACAAGCGGGCTGTGAGGTAGAATTATTCGATCCGCATCAATTAAAAGATTGGTTGGCTGGACCGCCACAGGAAAACCTTTTACAAGTTCATATAAAGGTGGATACCGGGATGCATAGATTAGGCTTCAAGCCTGCTGCACTGCAGGAATTGTTGCGGGTATTGCAATTGCGTAAGGACATCGTGGTGACCGGAATAATGACGCATTTAAGTGCTAGTAATGATCCTGCTGAGGATGCCTTTACGAAAGCCCAATTGGCCCAATTCAAAACTGCCTGCGATCAGATCCGTCAATACTATCCAGGCGCCAAAGGGCATGCCTTGAATTCCTACGGTATTGCCCGCCACACCGAGGCGCAGCACCAGATGGTTCGCTTAGGCTTAGGACTCTATGGCCTGGGGACTTACGACGGTATAGGCCGATTGGAAGAAGTACTGGCTTGGAAATGCACCGTATCTCAAGTGGGTGTTTTGCAGCCGGGAGAAACACTTGGGTATTCGCGAGCCTTTAAGGCAACAGCAATCACGCGTTATGCGACCTTGCCGGTGGGCTATGCAGACGGTTTGCAGCGCTGTTTATCGCAAGGGAAAGGTGCCGTGTATATTCGTGGAAAACGCTGTGCGATATTGGGCAATGTTTGCATGGATATGGTCATGGTGGCATTGGATGATCTACAAATCGCACCGGGAGAGGAAGCGGTATTGATTGGCCCGGAACAATCGGCCAGCGCTATGGCGAAGGATGCAGGGACGATCTCCTATGAAATCTTAACGGGTCTCGGGGCTCGAATTCCGCGCCTGTATTTGCAGGATTAAAAACGTCAGCAAGAACACACCTGCCTGGCGTTCCAACAAACTTTCTGTCATCCCGGTCAAGAAAAACAGTGCCCAAGCATACCGCCAAGGTCCTTGCGATTGTAGGAATCCAACCACGAACAAGAAGAGGAGTATGGCCACTCCGACAATCCCTCCTTCTGCAAAGTTTTGTAGAATAATATTGTGGAAGTCGTATTTGAATTCGTAGAGGTAATAGGGTTCTTTCTTGTTATAAAATACGGCATCGCACGATTGAAGTGCCTGGTGTAACACTTCATCTCCAGCGCCATTTCCAAGTCCTATAATGGGCGATTCTTTCGCGACATTCCAGCCGTATCTCCATAAATAAACGCGGTGATTGGTTTGCTTTCCTTCCACCATTCCGTCCAGACTACGCCATTCATTTTTTAGATCAGTCAGTCTTCGAGCTGTGCCCGGTAAAGTAGCCATTAATGCCACCATGGCTATAATGATTCCAGCAGCCCAAAGGCTTGCTTTTTTCTTATTTGTCGCCTTACCACGGAGCAAATCAAGTGTGCGTACTAGAATGAAAATGGGCAATAGTATAAGGTGAATTCGCGCACTTAGCATGATGCAACCGAAGAGCAGCCACACGATCAACAATGCGTTAAGAAGCTGGTGTTTTTTTGAGGTACTGTCCCACAATTGCGCTTCTAGAATAAAGGCAGCAATGAGCAGGTAGAGGCTTTGGTAGTGAATGCCTAATCGGCCACCCAATTCTAACTCATTGTATTGTACCCAGCCGTGAAAAAATAAACTCTGGGCTACGGTCCAACTCCAAGCCACCACTGTCGCATAGGCAAAAAGTAGCCCCCAATTTTTATAGGTCTTGGAATCGACGTCTTTCGACCTTGCGCCTACTAAGATTCCCATGAGAACGATCGGTGCAATCATGATCAGGTCTTTCCAGCCTTCATTGCGGTAATCGCTCCACCAGATACTAAGCAACTCCCAGTCCGCGAAAGCGGCACTTGCAAGAAGCAGTATTTTGTTGGGTTGCCAACCGCCTTGAAACACCAACGCAATTCCGACAAGTATTAATCCGTAGAGTGGACTTAGCCGCTCAAAAGCGAAGGGTAAAAGCACAGCTGCAATAGCCACAGCGAAAAAGAGAAAAGATCGGTTTTGCATTTAGAGGGTAACGCTCAATAGTTCCGACATCGTCTTTGGATGCAATAAAATTTCCGCTGCACGAGCAATGACCTCATCTTGTTGCAACCCACGTTCTAGCGCTCCAGGCATCGAATATTTGCGTTGTATTAAGTAATCAGAGAGGTATTCGCGGATGGCCGATTCTTCTGTGAGCAAAACATTGTCTTTGCGGGCTTTGATGGCCTCAAGCACAGGATTTAAATCGTTCTCTTCCATAAAGTCCATCTCATCGGCCAATTCTTGCAGTTCCTTCAAACGCATTTCGCTGATGCTCTCATAGGTGAACTTTTCCTCTTTCAAGAAGTTGGTGAAATCGGTCCAAATGGCCTCGTCGATTTCAAAATTTCCGAGGTTTACATCTGCGGGCATTTTCCCAATAGCGCGCGCCGCAAACTTTAAATCCAAACCTTTCGCACTCAAGGCAGCGACAAATTCTGGGTAGAAGTCATTTGCGAGTAATGAATCGGGGGCAATGCCGTTTCCATCGACCACTTTTCTTCCGTTTTTAGTGCTAAAAGTTCGTTGGTCCGATTTCTGGATGCGCTTCCCTTTGTCGTTTCGGTCGTAAGCCACCTTTTGTATACAACGTCCTGAAGGCGTGTAGTATTTTGCTACCGTAACCTTCATCTGCGCGCCAAAGGGTAGGGGGTGAATTTGTTGTACCAATCCCTTGCCAAAACTGGGTTCACCTAAGACCACGGCACGGTCTAAATCTTGCAGTGCACCGGCAACAATCTCGCTTGCGGAAGCACTGGATCCGTCCGTAAGGACTGCCAAAGGTATTTCCGGTAGAATGGGGCGTCCTATAGTGCGGTAAACGTCTTGCACAACGCCACCTCGACCTCTAGTGGAAACTAAAGTATCGCTCGAGGAAACGAACAAACTCACAATTTTCACGGCTTCCATCAATAAACCGCCCCCGTTACCGCGCAGATCTAGTATGAGTGCGTTTGGGTCTAGTTTTTTTAATTCTAAGGCTGCTTTTTTTACTTGATTACCCGCCTGTTCAGTGAACGATTCCAGATAGATATAGGCAACACCGTCATCACGCATGCCATAATAGGGTACGGCATCTTTAGTAATATTTTCACGATTGAAAACGAAATTTAATACGGGTGAGTCGAAGCGCTTGGCTGAAATCTTTACTTCAGTCGCTGGCGTACCTTTGAGTAAGGTGCTGACTTCATTTACGCGAAGCCCCTCGAGCGGTTTTCCGTCAACAGAAAGCAGGACATCACCTACGAATAGACCGGCCTTGTCCGCAGGTCCACCTGGGTGAATGTCGGATATTAGAACCACATCCTCTATTTTTTGAATAATACAGCCTATTCCGCCGTATTCGCCAGTTTGTAGCAATCGGACATCTTCAATCTGGTCTTCAGGATAGTAGACGGTATAGGGGTCCAATTCTTCCAGCATACCTTCAATAGCGCTACCAACGGCCTGCTCCGCACTCACTGGGTCTACGTATACGTTTTGAACTTCCCGCAGCACTGCGGTGAAAACTTCCAGTTGTTTGCTGGTCTCGAACGGGTCACCCTTTGACGCGCTCGTCAACAACCCCGCGCAACCAATGATTGCAGGCAAAAGAAGTTTCTTAGCCCAACTTTTTACTTGAGAGTTCTTCATAATACGTGTTGTAGCTCTGGATTAACTTTAGAAATCCTTCTTCTAAAAAAGCATAATCGTTTAGTCGGTTACCTAAATAACGCAAGGACCAAGCTTGTTGTTGCGAAGGACCTTTGATCCGGTGTCTGTTTAAGCGGTATAATTCCCGCATTTGCCTTTTCAATGTATTGCGGTGAACGGCACTTTTAATGGAACGCTTTGGAACGACCACAGCTATCTGTCGTTCTACCGCTGCTTCGAGGGACGCATCGATGAACCGCACGGAAAAAGGAAAGGATTTTAAAGTCTTTCCTTCTTTGTGTATGGCATCGAACAGCTTTGAGCTGGTCAGTTTTTCGTCTTTTGAAAAGGTGAAGCGCATAAAAAAAGCCCGACGTGGCGCCGGGCTTGTAAATTAAGGATTTTCTTACTTCTTATTGACCTCCTTGATATAATCACTTATTGCTTTAGTCATGGAAGGTGCATCTGGCGTTGGTGCTGGAATATCCACGATTAATCCATGGTTTTCTGCTTCCTTCTGCGTTGTAGAACCAAAACAAGCTAAACGGGTGTTATTCTGCTTAAAATCAGGGAAATTCTCGTAAAGGGATTTGATTCCTGAAGGAGAGAAGAAGACCAAGATGTCGTAAAAAACATCTTCCAGATCACTTAAATCGCTTACCACGGTGTTGAATAATACAGCGCGCGTATAATCAATGTTCGCGGATTCCAGTGCATTAGGGATGGACGGTTTTAAGCTGTCAGATGAAGGCATCAAGAATTTTTCGTTCTTAAATTTCTTCAATGTAGGTATCAACTCATCAATTTTTAAGTTGCCGTGGTAAATCTTACGCTTGCGATACACCACATACTTCTGCAGGTAGTAGGCAATGGCTTCTGAAATACAGAAATAACGAATATCCGGCGAGATTTGTACGCGCATCTCCTCACACATTCTAAAGTAATGGTCTACGGCATTCTTAGAAGTTAAGATGACATTTCGGTATTCGCGAATTTGAATTTTATCTTTTCTAAAGTTGGATGCATTCACACCTTCAACATGGATAAAAGAACGAAAGTCAACTTCAACCTTGTGTTTATCGGCCAGCGTAAAAAAGGGGTGACTTTCGGTGGTGGTAGGCTCTGGTTGTGAAACTAGAATGGATCTCACCTTTGCTTTTCGGGTGTCTGTCATGTGTGTGTTATTGGACGGCTATTACTAACGGGGCTAGTTCAAGGGCACAAAGGTACAAAATCGCGTAAACTCTAGTTCCAATTGTCTTAAAAACAACGAATCCTGGTTGTTTTATTGCGAAATAGAGCATCCCTATTACATGAAAGGAGAGGAATAGGTACAATTTGATCGATTCTGAGAGGTCACTTGTGAGCGATAAAATCAAGAGAACAACGGAGGTAAGGGCATACCAGAGCGATAATAATGCGGTCATGGGTCCAAATTTCCATTGCACGCGATGCCCGTCTTCTTTTAAAAGATGGAAGAGAAGAAAGGAAGAACTAAAACGAAGAAAAAGTAAGAAGGGTATGGCTGTGAGCAGCAGTAGATCAGCTTGATAGCCGGCGTAGTAAAGACTAATTGCGCCAAACACCCCCATCGAGGCCCAGAGAAAAATATGTGTACTGAGCTGAAGAGGATGTTCAGATATGCCTTCGAAATCGGCGCTAACCCAGCGTTTAAAAAACGTGGGCTGGCTCACACGTAAGAATGCGAGAACGGCGAGTATTGCGATAAAGATCCATTTCGTGCCCATCTGGGCGCAAAGTTACTGTAAAACTACGTGCTTGTACTGTACCGTGCCGTCTTTGAATAGCGCATGAAGGATATAATTACCGCGCGGCAGGTGGCTGACTTCAAGCTGGTCATTGCCCGTCGTGTTCCAAGATTGGTCCATGCTTAAAAAGCGTCCTAAGGTATTGTAGAGTCGGACCTCTTTGATTCCATCCGCTTTCACCGTAAGGTAATCGGTCGCTGGCGAAGGATAAACCATTAAGGCCGATTGCATTTGATTTTCGCTCTGGCCCATAACTAATCCTGGGTACAATGTTTTCGTCTCAGTGACCACATAGTCTCCTGAGGTCGTGCCATTCCCATCTGTGTAATTTACTGCAACATAAATGATCACGGAATCTCCTATGTCCCCTGTATTCCACTCCCATACCCAATCGATGGTATTATTCGAAACGGCTGTTGATGAGCTCTTGTGTGTAATGAAGTCGGAGCCAGTGATTTTAGTGTTCGTTGAGGAGGGTGTAGATAACGTTCCAATATGCATGCCGCTTGCATCTTCTATGCTTGCTGAGAATCCAATTTTTGAGCTGCCTGCAGCAGCAACATTAAGATATACTTGAGTTTGAATGGAGTCGCTTATCGTGTCGCTGTAATTACTGGAACCGGCATAAGGGGTAACATCTACTTGAATATCAACGAGTTCATTTCCAGTTGCGCTTCCTCCGCCATGGCAGTAGCCGCCTGCACATGTTTGCCCATTTGATGCTGGAGAGCCGCTTTTGCCACCGGGTGACCCACCGGAATTCGTGTAGGAATAATTTACGATTCCAATAAGTGCAAATAGTAGGGCAAATTTTTTCATAACTCGGGATCAATTTTATTTCAACCTAAATATCCTAATATCTATTGACTTTAAACAACAATAATTCCACCAATGTGTTTTAATTTCAACACTTCTTTCAAACAGAACCTAAAATTAAACAAGCATGGATGCATTCCACCACCCCGATTATTACCAATTGGATGATTTGCTTTCAGAGGAACATAAAATGGTCCGTGATGCAACGAGAGATTGGATCAAAAGATCCGTCAGCCCGATCATAGAAGATTATGCCCAACGCGCAGCTTTTCCCGATCATTTGGTTAAAGAAATGGGCGAAATCGGTTTATTCGGTCCTTATATCTCAGAAGAATACGGCGGCGCAGGTTTGGATCACATGAGCTATGGTTTAATGATGCAAGAGGTGGAGCGTGGTGATTCAGGCGTACGTTCTACCTGTTCCGTTCAAAGTTCGTTGGTCATGTTTCCTATATACGCCTACGGCTCAGAAGCGCAGAAACGGAAATTTTTGCCGAAGCTTGCTACGGGTGAGTTTTTAGGCTCTTTTGGATTGACTGAACCCAATTTTGGATCGAATCCAGGAGGAATGACAACCAATTTTAAGGAAGACGGCGACGACGTCATACTGAACGGTGCTAAAATGTGGATTTCAAATGCACCCTTCTGCGATGTTGCGGTGGTTTGGGCGAAAAACGAAGCGGGACGTATTAAAGGGATCATCGTTGAACGCGGTATGGANGGATTTACTACGCCGGAGACTCATAATAAGTGGTCCCTGCGCGCTTCGGCCACGGGAGAGTTGGTTTTCGACAATGTTCGTGTGCCAAAATCAAATATTTTACCGGGCCGCGATGGTCTTGGCGCACCTTTATCTTGTTTAGACAGTGCCCGTTTTGGGATTGCTTGGGGTGCGCTTGGTGCGGCGATGGATTGTTACGATACGGCATTGCGTTATTCAAAAGAGCGTATCC
>JGI20157J14317_10003557_pt1 | contig 12428 bp, 7 predicted proteins | sample COG_07_FD_14317 | JGI IMG/M metagenome (IMG submission 14317)
CCGGACACCAGCGGACATCGTTTTCAGTAACAAAATCCTTCTTAGTAAGGCTGCCTTCTTCCGTATTCGTTGTGCTCATTTAAATATTTGCTGGTTAGGACAATTCCTTGTGGAAAGANTCACGAAGCTCAGAAACCTTAAAGGGTTTTCCCTGAACCTTAGTCAAAGGGATGGCATCGACCAAATATTTAGCTCTCAGAATCAAACTGAGTTGACCAAGGTTTAATTCGGGAACGATTACTTTCTTAAATCTCTTGATGATATCTCCCAAATCCTTGGGTAATGGATTGAGATGGCGCAAATGCAAACTTGAAATGGAGAAACCTTCGGCCTGCATCGCTTGGGTAGCAGAAGTAATTGCGCCATAAGTCCCTCCCCATCCAATGACCAATAAATCCCCTTGCTCTTCTCCATGAAGTTGAGTGGGGGGGATAGAGTCTGCAATGCGTTCAACTTTGTCCGCACGCAGATGGGTCATCTGTTCATGGTTTTCGGGGTCATAATTAACTCCTCCATCTTCAGATTTCTCCAGTCCACCGATTCGATGTTCCAAGCCGGGTTGTCCAGGAATGGCCTGCGTACGCGCAAGGGTATTGGGATTTCTTTTGTAAGAAATATATTCTTCGCTTGGGTCAGCAAACTTTGCATCTATGGTCGGAATATCAGCGGCATTGGGTACAAGCCAAGGCTCAGCTCCATTTGCCACATATAAATCGCTAAGGTAAATAACAGGAGTGCAGTAGGTAAGTGCAATTCGACAAGCCTCGATCGAACATTCAAAACAATCAGATGGGGAATGAGCGGCAATCACAGGTAATGGACAATCTCCATGACGAGAAAACAAGCTTTGCAAAAGATCGCTTTGTTCAGTCTTAGTAGGCAAACCTGTACTTGGGCCACCCCGTTGAACGTTACAGATAATTACCGGCAATTCAGTAATGCTAGCGAGGCCAATAAATTCACTCTTTAAACACATCCCTGGGCCACTCGTTGCCACAACGGACAAATCTCCAGCAAAACTTGCTCCAATGGCCACACCCATAGCAGCAATCTCATCCTCCGCCTGTACAGTCTTGATGCCGAATTTTTTCAGGGCTGATAGGCCTTCCAACACTGGGGATGCGGGGGTGATGGGATACCCAGAGTAGAGAAGTTCGCGATTGGCACTCTGAGCACCTGCAACCAGGCCGTACACTAAGGCTTCGTTTCCAGAAATCTTACGGTAAACACCGGGCTGTACAACTGCCTTCGCCAACTGGTAGCGATTGCGGGCAGTTTCCATGGTATCACCCAAGTTGTGTCCAGCTTTTAGGGCTGTTGAATTAGCTTCGGCAACTTCGGGTAGTCGTTTCCCCCACTTTTGATCAAAAAACTTCAATGTTGGATCAAGTGGGCGTCCGTAAACATAACACATAAAACCAAGGGCAAAGAAATTTTTACAACGGGCCTTGTCCGATGGTTTTAAGGGACTTTCGGAAAGGGCCTCCTTGGTCAAGGTGGTCAAGTCCAATTCAATCAACTGATACTTCTTGCGAAACTCTTCATCCTCTAAGGGATTGGACTCATAACCTGCTTTTTTGAGGTTCATTTTTTTGAATGAGTCCACATTTACCACTAACATTCCCCCTTCGGGCAAATCACTTATGTTTGACTTTAGGGCAGCTGGGTTCATGGCCACCAATGCATCAGGCTCATCACCGGGGGTAAGGATAGAACGGCTGCCAAATTGTAACTGGTAGCCAGATACACCAGCTAAAGTGCCTGCAGGAGCACGTATTTCCGCGGGGAAGTCAGGAAGTGTGGCAATGTCATTGCCAGCAAAGGCGCTCGAGTCAGTAAAGCGTTCCCCGATAGTCTGCATACCATCACCAGAATCTCCGGCGAAGCGCACGACTGCGGATTCGATTTCTTCAAAAGAATCGGTTGCTTGTGTCATTTATTGCTGTAGGTGGGGTGAAACTTGAGTAAAAAACGACTTATTCTATGAAGTTGTAAAGTAATGTGTACAACGAAATTCGAGAAAAAAAAACTTGCCAATGGTAACTTTCCTATAAATTAACGTAAAAATCACAAATTCTTCATAGGTAATGGGAAGGGAAATAAATTGAAGGCCATCGAAAGGCGAGTATTATTCGAACGATTTTCGCGCACTCCATGTCGCATCCAGGGTTCGAAAAGAACAAGTTTGCCAACCTTTGGCATAATTTCCAAATCAACTTCTCCCTCTTTATGAAAATATAAATTTCCTGATTCATTTTCAGCGGCGAGATAAACTACTCCACACAACTGAGAAAGAAGGGCATGATCATGCAAACCAGTGGATTCTCCAGGTTCTGCCAAGTTAAACCAAAACGGAGGATAAGGATTATCACTGCCTGGTAAGGGTTCGAAAAGAATCACGCTTGAAACCTCTAATATTTCCTGTCCGAAATCTCTGCCCATACGAATGGGGTTTCGGGCAGCGGGGACTTCATCGATATCGATGTATAAATTTTCCCATCTTCCACCAATCTTGTGGGATTTTTTTGCGGTAGAACGAGTTTTTTCGAACTGCTCGATCAATTCTGGCAGCCAATCCTCAAACCCAGGGAGTTCGATCTCGATTATTTTTCCACCGCCCCAAGAAAATATTTTTTGCATACTCCCAACTAATATTCCACAGGTTTAGACAATTTTCCAAGCAACTCGTGATGAGCTTTAAATTTCCTTCGAAGTTCAGCTATGTCCGGCCAAAAAAAACCTTCCTCTTGAAAACCCGGACAGACCGAACAACTAACGAGGGAATAGGTTTCTTTGGAGTGCTCATTGGGAATTGCCCCAAAAATGCTTCCTGCAGGTATGGTAAACTGGGGCAAGCAATCTGCTCTCGGGGTAAACCTGCCTAGTTTAATATTTTGGTATTGGTCTTGTTCAAATAGATGCAAATCGAGTGTTGCACCTTGATGAAAGTACCAAGTTTCATCGGCATCGAGCGAGTGTAAGCAAGAAACTTCTCCCTTTTTTAAAAGGTAATAAATAGATGTACCCACGGGCCTGGAAGCATCAGAGAAATGGCTAGCATGATTCGATTCAAATGTTCTGCGAAAATATCCACCCTCTGGGTGGGGAGAAAGGGACAAACCTTTGATTATATAATCTGCCGAATGCATGACGAAAACTAAACAAATGCCAATAATTCTTGCAGCAGGGATGCAGCCGTAAAAGGAGATACTATATCTGCCTGACTTGGAGAAAGTTCAACCAAGTCCATCCCCACACAGGTTCTGCCCTTAAGAGCAGACTTTACCAAGTCGATCGATTGGTAGTAGCTTAGTCCACCTGGCACGGGAGTACCTACCGCCGGCATAACAGAAGGGTCTAATCCATCTAAATCAAAACTTAGGTAAACAAGTTCAGGAAAATCAGAGGGCAAATCAATGGCAGATACATTGGCACGAACCAATTCCCCTGCGTCTTGAAAAAATACAGAATATTTTTCACGAGTCTTTTTTTCCTCCTCGCAAATTGCCCGAACTCCAATTGAGGCAAGACGATGTCCATCTTGAACAAGGAGGTTCATGACACTGGCGTGTGAATGCACCCTGCCTTGGTAACTGTCCCGAAGGTCGGCATGTGCATCAACTTGAACGATACCAATTTTTTGCCCAATTGCTTCAGAAACTCCTTTAACTGCAGCCCATGTAAGAGAGTGCTCACCTCCCAAGATAACCGGGAAATGACCTTCATTGACAATCCGTTCATTTCGCTCCTGAAGTTCAAGCAAGCAAGTTTTATGATCCACTGAACAATCAATTGGGTCTTGGGTAAAAACCCCAGGCTCGCAAATAGGAGATCTTTCTAGTTCCTGGCTGGCCTGAAGAATTGCATTTGGACCAAGGCAAGTTCCGGACCCATAAGAAACGGTTTTTTCCATTGGACAGGGAACGATTTGAAACTTTGCAGAAGCCCGCAAGTTTTCATGTTCCTGCAATTCTGAACCTAAAAACTGCAAACTTTTTAATTCTTTCATGATAGACGATTCACAAATTCATCATATCCAAACTCTCGAACCATCGATAGTTTATCAGTTCGGGAATTCCAAATTGCAATGGCAGGTAGTTTTACTCCGTTAAATGTGTTGGTTTTCACCATGGTATAATGAGCTTGATCCAAAAAAGCCACGCGATCCCCAATCCGTATTGGATTTTTCATCCTGTATTCCCCAAAACTATCGGCAGTCAAACAACTCGAGCCACCTAATAAGTATGAATATTGTCCATCCTGAGTGTCCCCCAATAAGGCAGGACGATAGGGGGCCTCAATTACATCGGGTGCATGACAGGTGGCACTAAGATCAAGCAAAGCATGCATGGGAATGGAATTCATCAAGTCAACCACCTCACCAACAAGAATGCCCGCATCCAAAGAAACGGCTTCTCCCGGTTCCAGGTAGACCTGACAACCATATTTATTAGAAATTTCGTCGATCAATTCGATCAATCCATCCTGGTCATAATCCGAACGAGTGCAATGATGACCACCCCCAAGATTGATCCATGAGAATTTTTTTAAAGTACTCCCAAGCGTATTCTCGATTTTTTTCCAAGTTTGAAATAGAGGTGCAAAGTTCTGCTCGCAAAGGGTATGAAAATGCAAGCCTTCAAAGGGGACAAGATCTGAATCGCTAAGTTTGCTAATGGGCCAGCCAAGCCTTGATTTTTTGGCACAAGGATCATATTTGGGATCAAGCCCAAGGGAGAGTTCAGGATTAATCCGTAAGCCCAAAGACACTTTCTGAGCGGCAGCATACTCAACTCCCGTAGCCAGGGGATGATTAAAAACTAGGTGGTCGGAAAGCTCGCAAATTTCCTCCAATTCAGTTGATCGAAAGGCTGGGGAAAAGGTAGATAAAATTTTCTCTTTTTTTATACCTGTAAATCCTTTTTCCCTAGCTAGCTTCGCTTCCCACAAACCGGAAGCACAACATCCGTCCAAGTATTCTTCAATTAGGCTGGCAAGCGACCACATCGAAAAGGACTTAAGGGCAAGAAGAACTTTTGCCCCCGAAAGCTTTCCAATCTCAGCCAGTATTCCAAGGTTTGAACGAATCTTTTCTTCATCTAACACAAAACAGGGCGAAGGCACCCGGGATAGATCAAAACGAGCGAATGCTCCCGGACCCGAGCTTTGGGTGGGCAACATTAGAAAGCAAGTGGAGCGTCTAGGTTGCGAAGCTTCCAGGGCAACCCGTGGGTGTTTAACATGTCCATAAATGGATCGGGGTCGAGTTGTTCCATATTGAAAACCCCCCTTCCCTTCCAAATGCCCTGGAGCATAAGAGCCGCTCCAATCATTGCGGGTACACCGGTTGTGTAACTCACAGCCTGACTACCCACTTCTTTGTAGCACTCTTCATGATCGCAAACATTGAATAAATACTTGGTTGAAGAAACTCCATTTTTTTCTCCCGTCACGATATTACCAATGCATGTCTTGCCCTTTGTGCGCTTGCCCAAACCGCCAGGATCAGGAAGCACGGCCTTGAGAAATTGAAGGGGAATAATTTCCTTCCCCTCATAATAAATCGGCTCAATTGAGGTAAGCCCGACATTCTGCAAAACTTCAAGGTGCTGCAAATAAGCATCCCCAAAGGTCATCCAAAACCTTGCTCTTTTAATTTCTGGGAAATGTTTAACCAAAGACTCGAGTTCTTCGTGATACATCAAATACATGTTTCGATCACCTACTTCTGGAAAAGAAAAAGATTGCTTCTGAAAAAGGGCAGGTGTTTCGGACCAGTCTCCGTGCTCCCAATGACGGGCTGGAGCAGTCACTTCACGGATATTAATTTCAGGATTAAAATTGGTCGCAAATGGATGACCATGATCTCCACCGTTGCAGTCTAGAATATCGAGTGTATCCACCCGGTCAAAGTGATGCTTGCGCAACCAAGCCGTAAACACATTGGTTACTCCAGGGTCAAAACCGGACCCAAGCAATGCCATTAATCCCGCCTCTTCAAAACGGCTTTGGTATTCCCATTGCCAACGGTATTCAAATTTTGCTGCATCCCGAGGTTCATAATTTGCCGTATCCAGGTAAGGAACACCTGACTTCAAGCAAGCGTCCATTAGTGCAAGGTCCTGGTAAGGCAGAGCGAGGTTAACCAAAAGATCGGGTTTCACCTGCTCTAAAAGCCTAACTGTTTGATCGACTTCATCGGCATCTACCTCGGCGGTATTAATCTCTACCCCCAATCTTTCCTTAACAGATTTGGCGATTTCCAGGCATGAAGATTCCCGCCGACTTGCCAAGGTAATCGAAGAAAAAACCTTAGGCAATTGAGCCATCTTATGAACAGCTACCGAACCAACTCCTCCCGCTCCTATAACTAATACTTTTGACATTATTTTTTCTTTCTCAGTCTGATTCGTAATATGTATACCTTGTAAACTTTCACGATAGGTGGATACCAACTCCTTCAATTCGTCCAAAGTTGCACCGTGTTCTTTTACCGCATCCTCTGCTCTAGCCTTAAACCGTTCAAGCAATCGCTTGGGCTCATACTCGACATAGCTTAGCACTTGGGAAACCGTATCGCCCTCAACTTCGTCTAAAATTTCAAAATCCCCCGAATCTTTAAGTCGAATCGTGACAACATTGGTATCACCAAAAAGATTATGTAAGTCCCCCAGAGTCTCCTGATAGGCTCCGACAAAAAATGCACCCAGGTAATACTCTTCATCCTCTTTCAGGGTGTGAAGCGGAAGGCAGTCCGCCACTCCGTCTGCCACCACAAAACGATCTATCCGACCATCGCTATCACAAGTAACATCGCAAAGAACAGCATTGCGGTCGGGTTTTTCATGCAATCGAGTGATAGGTATAATTGGATGCAACTGATCAATTGCCCAGACATCTGGTAAACTTTGAAAAAGGGAAAAGTTACAATGATAAATGTCTGCCATTCCTTGGACCCGTAGATTTAGTTCATCACTCCACTCCATTTCATCCAGACTTTCCATCATCTTACGAATTTGACCGAGGGTTTTTTGGTGAGCTCTTTCTGCTCGTGCCAATACGGGCAGGGACAAACGTCCCCTGCGAAACAAGGCACGCAATTCATCTCGGTAATAAGTCGCTTCGTTTAATGATTCCAAGAGGCTTTCACGGTCTAATGCATCAGAGATTTCGATTAATGATCGCAGAAGAGGATGATCATCTTTTTCCGCTAAAACAATTTCGTCTCTTTCATAACTGGTGCTCTCCAGTACGCTAAAAATTAGCATGGAGGATTGGGCAACGCATGCACGACCGCTTTCAGTCACAATACAAGGATGGGAAACTCCCGCATCATTCATTTCAAAACCAACGGTCTCCACTAAACTATAACAGTATTCTTCCAAAGAATAATTTATGGAGTTGGCACTGGATGAATTCTCCCCTGTATAATCAACGCCCAAACCACCTCCCAAATCTAGGAACTTAAGATTTGCTCCGAGCTTGGCTATCTCGATGAATAAACGGCTGGCTTCCTGTGCGAACTTGCGGATCTCAACCATATTAGGAACCTGGCTCCCCAGGTGAGAATGTTGCAAAACCAAACAATCAAGAAGATCTTCGTTTCGCAAAGTCTCTACAACTTCCATAACTTGGGCAATGGAAAGTCCGAACGACGAACGGTCTCCACTTGTTGCTGCCCAATTGCCACTAACGACATTGGCCAGTTTAACCCGGACACCCAGGGTTGGTGGAATACCTAGCTTTTTGGAGACTTCAATGATCAGCCGCAATTCACGCACACTTTCCATTACAATCACGGTATGCATTCCCAGTTTGGTGGATAGAAGAGCCAGGCGGATAAATTCGGAGTCCTTATATCCGTTACAAATAATCAAGCCTTGAGGGTGAATATTTTGAGATAATGCAATGAGCAATTCTGCCTTTGATCCTACTTCCAAGCCAAAATAAAACTCTTCTCCATATTCTGAGACTCTTTCCACAACATGTGCCTGCTGATTAACCTTGATAGGAAACACCCCACGGTAATCACCTTGATAGCCCACTTGATCGATTGCTTTTCTAAACCCCTCATTGATTGCCCGAATGCGATGTTCCAAAAAATTGGAGACCCGAAGAAGGACCGGAGTTTGAATGCCCCTCCGTTCAAGTTTTTGGATCACTTCTGCCAAGTCAACCGGGCTTGCATTTGAATTTAAAGGATCGTGCAAGCAAACATTCCCGTTTGCTAGTACACCAATTAATCCGTCCCCCCATCGGGAAATTCCATATGCATCGTTTTCCATTAAAAAAGTGCTAAAAGCCTGGTTGGTTTAGAAAAAAGGAAAAATGGTCGGGACGGAGAGATTCGAACTCTCGGCCTCCTGCTCCCAAAGCAGGCGCGCTAACCAGACTACGCTACGTCCCGGATGAAAAGATTACCATGAACTATTTTTTCCCCCTTGGCAAAACCAATCCTACTAATCATTCAAATTGTTTGAAGGATAAATAATGTTGGCAAAACGCATCAACGCATCATGATATGTTGATACGTTTATGAAAGATTTTTCCAGTACCCGTCCCCTAGAGCAAGACCTCCGAGATTTGCTCAACGAACGCATTCTTATTCTCGATGGAGCAATGGGCACAATGATTCAGCAGGAGAAATTGGAGGAAGTCGATTTCCGGGGAGAATTATTTAAGAAGCACGACAGTGAATTAAAGGGTAATAACGATTTACTCAGCCTGACCCGCCCCGATGTCATTCGAAATATCCATCAGTCTTATTTCGCGGCGGGGAGCGACCTTGTGGAGACCAATACATTTAGTGCCACGAGCATAGCGATGGCAGACTACCACTTAGAAGATGTGGTGCATGACTTAAATGTAGCATCTGCTCGCCTTGCCCGAGAGGCTGCAGATGAGGCGATGAAATTAGATCCGACCCGTCCTCGCTTTGTTGCCGGTGCCATTGGACCAACCAATCGCACAGGTTCTCTGTCACCAGACGTAAATGATCCAGCTCTGCGCAATGTGACTTTTGATCAACTTGTGGATGCATATCACGCTCAGATCGTTGCCCTAGTTGAAGGCGGGGTGGATATATTGATGCCGGAAACAACCTTTGACACACTCAATCTAAAAGCAGCCATTTTCGCTTTGGAACAATTCTTTGATTCAAGCGGGAAACGGCTACCCGTCATTCTTTCCATAACTATAACCGATGCATCAGGGCGTACTCTATCCGGTCAAACGACCGAAGCATGCTGGAATTCCATTGCTCATGCAAAGCCCTTGGGGGTGGGACTGAATTGTGCCTTAGGAGCCGATGCCATGCGCCCCTACCTCCAAGCACTTTCTCAAAACGCAGATTGTTTTGTACATTGTTACCCCAATGCAGGACTGCCCAATCCGTTGGCCCCTACTGGCTATGATGAAAAACCGGCCGACACTGCTGGTTCCCTCTTTACCTTTGCAGACGAAGGCCTCTTAAACATGGCGGGTGGATGCTGCGGAACCACTCCCGATCACATTCATGCAATAGCCGCAAAAATGGCTGAAGCCGGACCTCGGAACCTTGCCAAAATTGAACCGGCAATGCGCCTTAGTGGCCTCGAACCTTTTGAAATTCGGGGACAATCCAAATCTTTGATCATGGTGGGCGAACGGACCAATGTTACCGGTTCACCAAAGTTTCGTAAATTAATCGAATCTGGGGATTATGATTCCGCCCTCAAAGTGGCCAAGCAACAGGTAGAGAATGGAGCAAATATTATAGATGTAAATTTTGACGCTGCCTTGCTTGACGGGGAGGAATGCATGACAAGGTTTTTGAACCTCGTTGTTTCTGAGCCAGATATTTCCCGGGTCCCCATCATGATTGACAGTTCGAAATGGTCGGTAATTGAGGCTGGCCTAAAAGTCATCCAGGGAAAGTGCATCATTAACTCAATCAGCCTCAAAGAGGGTGAAGACACCTTTAAAAAACACGCCCGTTTGGCCATGCGTTATGGTGCTGCGGTCGTGGTAATGGCCTTCGATGAAAAAGGACAGGCTGCAACCCTTGATGAAAAGGTGCGCATTTGCGAAAGGGCTTACAAAATCCTGGTCAATGAAGTTGGGTTCCCCGCATGGGATATTATCTTTGATCCCAATGTTCTCACGCTGGCTACAGGAATGGATGAACACAATGCGTATGGGATCGATTTCATTGAAGCATTGCGCGAAATTAAAAAACGTTGTCCACATGCCCGCACCAGTGGGGGAATCAGTAATGTTTCTTTTTCTTTTCGTGGAAACAATCATGTTCGCGAAGCCATGCATGCATGCTTTCTCTACCACAGTTGCCAAGCTGGATTGGATATGGGGATCGTCAATGCAGGCATGCTTGCAGTTTATGACGAAATTGAACCGGAATTACGTGCCCGTGTGGAAGCGGTGGTATTAAACCAATCAGCCGGTGCGGGAGAGGAATTATTGGAACATGCCGAGCGTATTAAGGATTTAAATGAAAACCGAAAATCCGAAGGTCCCGACCTATCCTGGCGGGAAAAACCAGTTTCAGAACGATTAACTTATTCTTTGGTCAAAGGGATTGGCGATTATGCAGAAGTAGATGCCGAAGAAGCCCGTCAAGAATTGGGGCGCCCTTTGGAAGTGATCGAAGGACCTTTAATGGATGGGATGAAAGTAGTGGGTGACCTCTTTGGAGATGGAAAGATGTTCCTTCCCCAAGTGGTTAAAAGCGCGAGGGTCATGAAAAAAGCAGTAGCTTACCTCGAGCCCTTCATGGAAGATGAAAAGGATGGTTCCGAATCCAAAAAGCGTGGAACTATGGTTATTGCGACGGTTAAAGGAGATGTTCACGACATTGGGAAAAATATCGTCGGAGTGGTTCTCGCCTGTAACAATTGGGATGTTATTGATTTAGGGGTGATGGTTTCCTGCGACAAGATACTCGATTCAGTTGCTGAGCATGGTGCTGATGTTCTCGGGTTGAGTGGTCTCATTACTCCATCCCTCGATGAAATGATCCACAATGCAAAGGAAATGGAAAGGCTGGGATTAAAAATCCCCTTGCTCATTGGAGGTGCCACAACCAGTCGGGCACACACTGCGATCAAAATTACTCAGCATTATTCTGCACCTGTTATACAAGTTCCCGACGCATCCCTGGTCGTGAATGTATGCAATGATGTTTTACACCCTAAAAAGTCAAAGGCTTATATCGAAGCATTAGAGACTGAACAGACCCGAATTCGGGAACAGCATGAAGCCCAGGGCGAACGTCCGCTTCTTAAACTGGATGAAGCTCGTGCCAAAGGATTGTCTTTTGACTGGGAAAAACAGGAAATCTCCGAACCCTTGGCAGATAATCTAGGCACTCACCACCTGACCCCGAGTTTGGAAGAGGTTTTAGAGTTTTTTGACTGGTCTCCCTTTTTCTGGGCTTGGGAATTGAAAGGTACTTATCCTCAAATCTTCGACAAAAAAAATACCGGTGAAGAAGCACGGAAATTATATGACCATGCCCAGGAATTACTGGAAGATATCATCGGGAATAAAAGATTTATCTGCCAGGCAATGGTGGGAATATGGCCTGCTCATTCATTGAGAGATGATGTGGAATTGTTCACGGATTTGTCCAAGAAAAAATCCTTGGGTGCATTCAGGTTTGTTCGTCGACAACAAGTCTTGCCCAATCAATCACAATTCTGCCTTTCAGACTTTGTAGCCCCCAAGGATTCGAAGCGCATGGATTACCTCGGAGCTTTTGCAGTTAGTGCTGGAGACGAGGTAGATCAAATGGCCGAAAAATACAAAGTGGATAATGACGATTACACATCTATTCTCATTAAATCTCTGGGGGATCGTTTTGCTGAGGCCACCGCTGAATATGCCCATAAAATAGTCCGGGACCTTTGGGGTTTTGGTAAAACCGAAGGCCTTACAAATGAGGAATTAATTGCGGAAAAGTATCGGGGAATCCGGCCGGCCGCGGGTTATCCCTGCCAACCTGACCACACTGAAAAGGATTTAATTTGGAATCTTCTAGATGTAGAGAAGCACATCGGCCTGGAACTTACCGAATCTCGGGCTATGAATCCCGGATGCTCTGTATCTGGTCTCTATTTTTCCCACCCCGAGGCTAAATATTTTAATGTTGGAAGCTTNGGAAGAGACCAAGTGGAGGACTATGCGACNCGCAAAGGNTGGACCTTTGAAAAAGCGGTAAAATGGTTACGCCCCAATCTCGGATTTGACGCTTAAAGTATAAACTCTTANNTGATCCATACGAGTTAGCCCTTTGGCATTGCAGGGCAGCCTAGGAAAAAGTATAAATTTTCGGCTATGAAGGAAATGTCTCCCGTCGAGGAAATCCGCCATTCCGCCGCTCACGTACTTGCCACTGCGGTACTTCGGTTGTACCCCGATACCCAGTTGGATAT